>PPFU01002338.1_pt1 | contig 22913 bp, 20 predicted proteins | sample 1535991 | NCBI WGS metagenome assembly PPFU01 (sample SAMN04901290, study PRJNA319586) | Hypolithon metagenome, whole genome shotgun sequencing project. | isolation source: Antarctic Hypolithon | place: Antarctica: Miers Valley | collected 2014
CAACGCGCGGGACGCCATGCCGCGCGGCGGCCAGGTCCGGATCTCGACCCAGGCGACCACTCTGCTGCGCCCGCTCAACCGCGACCGTGTGACGGTGCCCGCCGGCGATTATGTGGTAGTCGAGGTGGTCGACGAAGGCACCGGCATCCCGCCCGACAAGCTGCCGAAGATATTCGAGCCGTTCTACACGACGAAGCGGGTCGGGGAGGGCACCGGGCTGGGCCTGTCGACCGCCTATGGCATCGTGAAGCAGACCGGGGGCTACATCTTCGCCGATTCGGTGGTGGGGCAGGGCACCCAGTTCCGCCTTTATTTTCCGTCGCACCGTCGCCCCAAGGCCTCGACCCTGCCCGCCGCCCCCGCCCCCGCCCCCGAGGCGCCGCGCCATGGCGAAGGCACCATCCTTCTCGTCGAGGACGAGGCGCCGGTTCGCGCCTTCGCGTCGCGTGCCCTCAGGATGCGCGGCTACACCGTGGTCGAGGCCGAGGACGCCGAGGCGGCAATGGCGCTGCTCGAGGATCCCGCGCTGCATGTCGACGTCTTCGTCACCGACGTCATCATGCCCGGCATGGATGGCCCGACCTGGGTGCGTCAGGCGCTGAAGGGCCGACCGGCGACGAAGGTGATCTTCATGTCGGGATATGCCGAGGAAAGCTTCGCCGACGCCCAGGCGGGTATCCCCGACTCGGTCTTCCTGCCCAAGCCGTTCTCGCTGGTGGAACTGACGTCCACCGTCGCCGAGATCATGTCCTGAGCGACCGCGACCGTCGATTCCCCCTCTCATCCGCGCCGCGCCGCCGCCCGTTCACCCTCGATTAACCATATCCATGCCACCATCCGGCGAGTTTGCCGTTGCGGCCGGGTGCGTCCCCACTTATCCACAGAGTCAGGAACAAGAGGCGAACATCAGGCGCGTTGCCACCCGCCGGCACACGTGGAACAAGGATGAAACGAATGAGCACGGCGAACCTCCTCGACATGACCGACAAGAAAAGTGCCGACCGGCAAAAGGCGCTCGATTCCGCGCTGGCCCAGATCGAACGGCAGTTCGGCAAGGGCTCGATCATGAAGCTCGGCGGCGAATACACCATGCCCGAGATCGAGGCGACCTCGACCGGCTCGCTCGGGCTCGACATCGCGCTGGGGATCGGCGGCCTGCCGAAGGGCCGCATCATCGAAATCTATGGTCCCGAATCCTCGGGCAAGACCACGCTGGCGCTGCATGTCGTCGCCGAAGAGCAGAAGAAAAGCGGGGTCTGCGCCTTCGTCGACGCCGAGCACGCGCTCGACCCGCAATACGCCAAGAAGCTGGGCGTCCGGCTGGAGGACCTGCTGATCAGCCAGCCCGACACCGGCGAGCAGGCACTGGAGATCGTCGATACGCTGGTGCGATCGGGGGCGGTCAGCCTTGTCGTGGTCGACAGCGTCGCAGCGCTCACCCCCCGGTCCGAGCTCGAGGGCGACATGGGCGACAGCTCGGTCGGCGTCCACGCCCGTCTGATGAGCCAGGCGATGCGCAAGCTGACCGGGTCGATCAGCCGCTCGAAATGCATGGTGGTGTTCATCAACCAGATCCGCATGAAGATCGGCGTCATGTTTGGCAGCCCCGAGACGACCACGGGCGGCAACGCGCTGAAGTTCTACTCGTCGGTGCGCCTCGACATCCGCCGCATCGGCGCGGTGAAGGACCGCGACGAGGTCGTCGGCAACCAGACCAAGGTGAAGGTGGTGAAGAACAAGGTCGCGCCGCCGTTCAAGGTGGTCGAATTCGACATCATGTATGGCGAGGGTATCTCCAAGACCGGCGAACTGGTCGACATGGGCGTGAAGGCCGGGGTCGTCGACAAGTCGGGCTCGTGGTTTTCCTACGGCGACGAACGGATCGGACAGGGCCGCGAGAACGCCAAGCAGTATCTGCGCGACAATCCCATGGTCGCCAACGAGATCGAGGACAAGATCCGCGCGGCCCACGGGCTGGACTTCGACGGCGCGCCGCCGTCCGAAGGTCCCGACCCCGAATTGCTGGACGACTGATCGGCGCTTAACCGTCGCCTGCCAGGCCACGGGGGACGGCACGCGTCAGCCCAGGCGAGAACGCAAGACGCGAAGGGGGCGGCCAGCGACGGCGGCCCCCCTTTTAGGCGCGGCCCTTTCAGGCGCGGGCCTTTTCGGCGGCGAGCCCCGCGCTTGCCCGGCACGGTCCGCGTCGATACATCGGATGCCTGTCGCCACCCTCTGCCCCGCATCCACCCCGTCCAGCCGCCCCCGTCCGAAAGCCCCCGTCTGAAAGCCCCCGGCCGAAAGTCCAGCCATGCCCAGCATCAACGACATCCGCTCCACGTTCCGGGACTATTTCGTCGGGCAGGGACACACCGCCGTCCCAAGCAGCCCGTTGGTGCCGCGAAACGACCCGACGCTGATGTTCGTCAACTCGGGCATGGTACAGTTCAAGAACCTGTTCACCGGGCTCGAGCATCGCGACTACACCCGCGCGACGACGGCGCAAAAATGCGTGCGCGCCGGCGGCAAGCACAACGATCTGGACAATGTCGGCTATACCGCCCGCCATCACACCTTTTTCGAGATGCTGGGCAATTTCAGCTTCGGCGATTACTTCAAGGAGACCGCGATCCCGCTGGCCTGGGACCTGATCACCCGCGAGTTCGGGATCGACCCCAACCGCCTGCTGGTCACGGTCTATCACGACGACGACGCGGCGGCCGACATCTGGCGCCGCCACGCCGGCCTGCCGGACAGCCGGATCATCCGCATCGCGACCGATGACAATTTCTGGATGATGGGCCCCACCGGCCCCTGCGGCCCGTCCTCCGAGATCTTCTATGACCACGGCGAGCACATCCCCGGCGGCCCGCCCGGCAGCCCGACCGAGGACGGCGACCGGTTCATCGAGATCTGGAACCTCGTCTTCATGCAATACGAGCAGTTCGAGGACGGCACCCGGCGCGAACTGCCCAACAAATCCATCGACACCGGCATGGGGCTGGAGCGGATCGGCGCGCTCTTGCAGGGCCACCACGACAATTACGCCACCGACCTGATGCGCGACCTGATCGAGGCCTCCGCCCACGCCACGCATACCGAGGCGGACGGGCCGGGTAATGTCCACCACCGCGTGATCGCCGACCATCTTCGCGCGACCGCGTTCCTGATCGCCGACGGGGTTATGCCGGCGGGTGCGGGCCGCGGCTACGTCCTGCGCCGGATCATGCGCCGCGCGATGCGGCATGCGCATCTGCTGGGCGCGCGGGACCCGGTGATGTGGCGTCTGGTGCCGGCGCTGGTGCGGCAGATGGGTCAGGCCTATCCCGAGTTGGTGCAGGCGCAACCGCTGATCGAGGAGACGCTGCGCGCCGAGGAAACGCGGTTCCGCCAGACGCTGGAGCGGGGCTTGCGGTTGCTGGAGGACGAACTGGGCGACCTGCCGGCAGGCGCCGCGCTGCCCGGCGCCACGGCGTTCCGGCTTTACGATACCTTCGGGTTTCCGTTGGACCTTACGCAGGATGCGCTGCGCGAGCAGGGCCGCGGCGTCGATACCGCCGGTTTCGACGCGGCGATGGCGTCGCAGAAGGCGCAGGCACGGGCCGCCTGGGCGGGGTCCGGCGAGGTCGCGGACGCTGCGGTCTGGCTCGATCTGGCCGAGCGGCACGGGCCGACCGAGTTCCTGGGCTACGACACCGACAGCGCCGAGGCGCGGACCCTCGCCATTCTGCGCGATGGTGCCCCGGTCGAGTCCGCCGCGGCGGGCGACAGGGTGCAGATCGTGGTGAACCAGACGCCGTTCTATGCCGAAGCCGGCGGCCAGGTCGGCGATGCAGGAACGCTGGTGTCGGACGAGGGCCGCGCCCGGATCAGCGACACGAAGCGGGTCGCCGGCCTGGTGGTCCACATCGCCGAGATCGAGGCCGGGCGGATCGCGGTCGGCGCCGGCGTGCGGTTGGACGTAGACGCGGAGCGACGGCGGCGGATCGAAGGCAATCATTCGGCGACCCATTTGGTGAACCAGGCCCTGCGCGACGTGCTGGGCGGTCATGTCGTGCAACGCGGGTCGCTGAACGCGCCCGACCGGCTGCGGTTCGATTTCAGTCACGGTGCTGCGCTGACGCCCGATGAACTGGCCGCCGTGGCGGCACGCGCGAACGATGTCGTGCGCCAGAACACGCCCGTCGAGACGCGGATCATGACCCCGGACGAGGCGCGGACGCTGGGGGCGCAGGCGCTCTTCGGCGAGAAGTACGGGGACGAAGTGCGCGTCGTATCGATGGGCGCTGGTGAGACGGGCCGCGGGCCGGCGGGGCGGACCTGGTCGATCGAGCTGTGCGGCGGCACTCATGTGGCGCGCACCGGGAACATCGGCCCCGTCGTCCTGCTGGGCGACAGCGCCTCGGCCTCCGGCGTGCGGCGGATCGAGGCGATCACCGGGGCCGCGGCGCTGGGCCACTTGTCGGGCGAGGCGGCACGGCTGGCCGAGGCGGCGGCGATCCTGAAAGTGCAGCCCGCCGCTGTGCCGGACCGTCTGCGGGCCCTCGTCGAGGACCGCCGCAGGCTGGAGGCGCAACTCATGCAGTTGCGCCGGGAGGCCGCGATACCCGGCGGCGGAGGCGCGCCCGAGATCCGCGAGGTCGGCGGGACAGCCTTCGTCGGTCAGGTCGTACAGGGCGTCGGCGGGCGCGACCTGCCGCCGCTGATCGACACGCTGAAGGCGCAGATCGGCTCGGGCGTCGTCGTGCTGATCGCTGACGCGGACGGCAAGGCCGCGGTGGCGGCAGGCGTGACCGACGATCTTGTCGGGCGGCTCTCGGCCGTCGATCTGGTGCGCGCGGCGGTGGCGGTGCTGGGCGGCAAGGGCGGTGGCGGGCGACCGGACATGGCGCAGGGTGGCGGGCCGGACGCGGCGCAGGCCGACGCCGCGCTCGAGGCGGCGGCGCAACTGGTCGCGGCGGCTGGGGTGGCGGCATGACCGCGCTTTGGATCGCGCATGTCTGCGTGACGGACGAGGCGGCCTATGCCGCTTACGCCACGCTGGCGACGGAAGCGATCGCGGCGCATGGCGGTGTGTTCCTCGCGCGCGGCGGCCGCTATGTCACGCTGGAGGGGCCTGACCGGCCGCGCAATGTGGTGGCGCGGTTTCCTTCCGTCGAAGCAGCCGAGGCCTGTTATAGCTCCGATGCCTATCGCGCCGCGCGAACCCATGCCGAAGGGGCGGCGGAGCGGGAGCTCAGCATCGTCGAAGAGATCTGACACGATCGACCCGTCGCGAAGACCGCGCGCGGGGCGTGGCGCAGGGACGGCCCCCCGCCCCGCGCGCCCGAATGGCTAGCTGGCGACCTTGGCGGCGCGCTTGCGCTCGTGCGGATCGAGGAACCGTTTGCGCAGACGAATCGCCTTCGGTGTCACCTCCACCAACTCGTCGTCGTCGATATACGCGATGGCCTGTTCGAGCGTCAGCGTGACCGGCGTGGTCAGGCGTACCGCCTCGTCGGTGCCGGAGGCGCGCACGTTGGTCAACTGTTTGCCTTTCAGCGGGTTCACCTCGAGATCGTTCTCGCGGTTGTGTTCGCCGATGATCATTCCGGTATAGACAGGCTCCTGCGCGCCGATGAAGAACTTGCCACGATCTTCCAGTTTCCACATCGCGTAGCTGACCGACGTGCCGTTCTCCATCGAGATGAGGACGCCCGCGCGCCGGCCCTGGATCGGCCCGCGATGCGGCGCCCAGGCGTGGAACACGCGGTTCAGCACGCCGGTGCCGCGGGTGTCGGTCAGGAACTCGCCATGATACCCGATCAGCCCGCGCGACGGGACGTGGGCGACGATCCGCGTCTTGCCGGCCCCGGCGGGTTTCATCTCGGTCATCTCGCCACGCCGCGGGCCGGTGATCTTCTCGATCACCGCGCCCGAATACTCGTCGTCGACGTCGATGGTGACTTCCTCGATCGGCTCCATCTGCTGGCCGTCGATCTCGCGGAACAGCACCTGCGGGCGGCTGATCGACAGCTCGAACCCCTCGCGGCGCATGTTCTCGATCAGCACGCCCATCTGCAACTCGCCCCGCCCGGCCACCTCGAACGCCTCGCCGCCGGGACTGTCGGTTACCTTGATCGCGACGTTGCTTTCGGCCTCCTTCATCAGCCGCTCGCGAATGACGCGCGACTGGACCTTCTTGCCGTCGCGCCCTGCGAGCGGGCTGTCGTTTATGCCGAAGGTCACGGTGATGGTCGGCGGGTCGATGGGCTGGGCGGGCAGCGCCTCGTCCACGGCCAGTGCGCAGATCGTGTCGGCAACGGTCGATTTCGACATGCCGGCAAGGCTGACGATGTCGCCCGCCACCGCTTCGTCGATGTCCTGGGGGGCCAGACCGCGGAACGCCTGGATGCGGGTGACGCGGAACTGTTCGATCTTCTGGCCGATCCGGCTGAGCGACTGGACCGTGGCGCCGACTTTCAGCTTGCCCGATTCGACACGCCCCGTCAGCAGGCGTCCGACGAAAGGGTCGGCGCCCAGCGTCGTCGCCAGCATCCGGAACGGCTCGTCGCTGCGCTTCTGCTGCGCCGGGGGCGGGACGTGCCGCACGATCAGCGCGAAGAGGGCGTCGAGCGAATGGCGCGGCCCGTCCAGCCCGGCATCCGCCCAGCCGGCGCGACCCGAAGCGTAGAGATGCGGGAAATCGAGCTGGTCGTCGTCCGCGCCGAGGTTGCCGAACAGATCGAAGACCTCGTCCAGCGCGCGGTCCGGCTCGGCGTCGGGCTTGTCGACCTTGTTCAGCACCACGATGGGGCGCAATCCCAGCACCAGCGCCTTCGAGGTTACGAACTTGGTCTGCGGCATCGGCCCCTCGGCTGCGTCGACCAGCAGCACGACGCCATCGACCATCGACAGGATCCGCTCGACCTCGCCGCCGAAATCGGCGTGGCCGGGCGTGTCCACGATGTTGATCCGCGTGCCCTTCCATTCGACCGAGGTGCATTTGGCGAGGATGGTGATTCCCCGCTCGCGCTCCAGGTCGTTGCTGTCCATGGCCCGCTCGACCGTGGCCTGATTGTCGCGGTAGCTGCCCGACTGCTTCAGAAGTTCGTCTACCAGCGTGGTCTTGCCATGGTCCACATGGGCGATGATGGCGATGTTGCGCAGGTCCATTGAAACGGTCTTTCGGGCACGGTGTGTCAGGGTCACGCGGGCCATACCGTGCAGGTGCGGCAAAAGCTAGGGCCGGCAGTGCTGGCTGACGACGGCCATCCCGGCGACGGATCCCGACGATGCCGGAACCCGACTGGATGGCGCGAACGATGCCGCGCGGCCTATTGCCCTTGCGTCGTCGTCGGGTGCGCCCGTCACAGCGGCCGGCGTGTATTGCCGCAGCGGCAAGACTGCGCTATGGTGACGGCATTATCGACCAAGTTCTTATCCGGCCGTTCGCCGCCCTTTCGGGAAGATCCGATGCCGTTCCCCAACATGCCGCCCTTGTATCCGGGCTATCATCACATCCTGTTTCCGATTCCGTGGCTGCCGACTGTACCGCTGCCACTGTCGCACCGGATAGCGAACCTGCTGCTTTCGGACGAGGTCCAGCAGATCAGCTTTCGCTTCGGTCATGTCATCACGCTGCCCGAAGGCTTCCGCAAGGTCGCCGATGCGATAAGAGACGGGCGCGTTTCGGTGTCGGCGGATGCGACCGGCGTGCCCAGCGGCGCCACGGCGGCCTACAATCAGTTCACCAACGTGCTGCATTTCGGCGCGCCATCCATCCTCGACAGCGCGGATGGCCGTGGAACGACGGTGCACGAATGTCGCCATGCCGTCTCCGACGTGATCGCCCGCAAGACCGCCATGCGGCACGAGGAGGCTGCCTGCTTCATCGCCGAATCCTGGTATCTGCAGAACATCGGCGCGCCCCGGAACGCCGGGATCACCCAGAGCCTGTGGGACATCGCCACGGCGCTGCGCGGTCGGGCAGCCCGCGGCCGCCCGGTCACCGCGACCGGCGCCGAGATCAATGCCGGTCGGCGCGCGGTGGCCGTCGAATATGCCTACGAGAACGAGCACTACAGCTTCGACGGCGTGTAAAGCCGGCTTTGCGGCCCGCCCACGGCCGGCGCGGTCCGAGAGACCCGTCGTCGCGCGGCCGACGGGGTGGCGGTTCCGTGCCGGCGCCATCATCGCATAACGCCCTCCGTTCGCGTTTCGCCCCCGGCGACCCGCGGCCGTGCGCTCAGCCCAACGCGGCGTTCAGGTTCTCTTCCACCTTTTCCAGAAAGCCGGTCGTGGTCAGCCATTGCTGGTCCGGCCCGACCAGCAGCGCCAGATCCTTCGTCATGTGGCCCGCCTCGACGGTATCCACCACCACCTTCTCAAGCGTCGCGGCGAAGGTCGCCAGTCGCGCGTTCTCGTCCAGCTTGGCGCGGTGCTTCAGCCCGCCGGTCCAGGCATAGATCGACGCAATGGAATTGGTGCTGGTCGCCTCGCCCTTCTGATGCTGGCGATAATGCCGGGTGACGGTGCCGTGCGCGGCCTCGGCCTCGACGATCTTTCCGTCCGGCGTCATCAACTGGCTGGTCATCAGCCCGAGGCTGCCGAAGCCCTGCGCAACGGTGTCGGACTGGACGTCGCCGTCGTAGTTCTTGCACGCCCAAACATAGCCGCCTGACCATTTCATGCTGGCCGCCACCATGTCGTCGATGAGGCGGTGTTCGTAGGTGATCTTCTTGGCTTCGAACGCCTCCGCGAATTCGGCCGCGAAGACCTCGGCGAAGATGTCCTTGAAGCGGCCGTCGTAGGCTTTCATGATCGTGTTTTTCGTGGACAGGTAAACCGGATAGCCGCGGTTGAGGCCGTAGTTCAGCGACGCGCGGGCGAAGTCGCGGATGCTGTCGTCGAGGTTGTACATCGCCACCGCGACGCCGGCGCCGGGGGACCGGAAGACCTCGTGCTCGATGGTTTCGCCGTCGTCGCCGACAAACTTGACCGTCAGCGTTCCCTTGCCTGGAAAACGAAAATCCGTCGCGCGGTACTGGTCGCCGAAGGCGTGGCGACCAACGACGATCGGCTTCGTCCAGCCGGGCACGAGGCGTGGCACGTTGCGGCAGATGATCGGCTCGCGGAAGATCACGCCGCCGAGGATGTTGCGGATCGTCCCGTTGGGGGACCGCCACATCTTCTTCAGGCCGAACTCCTCCACGCGATCTTCGTCGGGGGTGATCGTCGCGCATTTCACGCCGACGCCGACCTCGGCAATCTTGTTGGCGGCGTCGATCGTGATCTCATCTTCGGTGCGGTCGCGCTCTTCGATCCCGAGGTCGTAATACAGCAGGTCGACGTCGAGATAGGGCAGGATCAGCTTCTGCTTGATGAAGTCCCAGATGATGCGGGTCATCTCGTCGCCGTCCAGCTCCACGACGGGGTTGGCTACCTTGATCTTGTCCATTCCGGCCTCCGGTTGCGCGTGGCATCGTGGCTATCCGATCGTGCGCTGGCGCGAAAGGCCGTGTGCGGAGGCCCGGCTGGATAGACGGGACGAGGCGACCATCTATGGCCCTCGCGCATTGAGGAGCACGCACATGACCATCGTCGCCATCGTCTATCACTCCGGCTTCGGCCATACCGAAAAGCAGGCCGAGGCTGTGGGCCAGGGCGCGCGCGAGGGCGGCGCCGAGGTGGACATCATCCTCGCCACCGACCTTCAGTCGCCCGATACGGGACCATGGGACCGGCTGGACGCAGCGGACGCGATCATTTTCGGCTCGCCCACCTACATGGGCAGCGTGTCGGGCCCGTTCGAGATGTTCGCCGACGCGACCTCGAAACGCTGGTTTGCCGGCGCCTGGAAGGACAAGCTGGCGGCGGGGTTCACGTGTTCGTCCTCGTTCTCGGGCGACAAGCAGATGACGCTGATGCGGATGTGCACGCTGGCGATGCAGCATTCGATGCTGTGGGTGTCGCTGGGCCTGATGAGCGGCCGCTCCGAGCATCCCGGCACAGACCCCGAGAACCTGAACCGGCTCGGGTTCTACTTCGGCGCCGCGGCGCAGGCGGGCAACGTCCCGGCCGACCAGGAGCCCGAGGCATCGGACCTCGCGACCGCCGCGCATCTTGGCCGCCGGGTCGCGACGCTGGCGGGCCAGCGGGCCAAGGCTGTCGCCGCCGGTTGATCGCTCGGCGGGGGCCGGGGCCGGCTTGCGGCGCATGCCGGCCCGCGCGACGTCGGTTCGGTGCACCGGGTTTGCGGAGGGAAGGATCCGGCTCTCCCACCCCTCAGCCGGGCCCGCGCTCGGCCCAGCCGGCGAACATCTTTTCCAGCGCCACCACGACGTAGAACAGGACGATGCCCAGCACGGCCAGCGCGATCAGCACGGCGAACATCAGCGGGTAGTCGGCGTTGATCTTGCCCGAGTCGAACAGGTGGCCCAGCCCACGGCCGTGCGGCTCGACGATCTCGACCAGATTGGTGCCGATGAAGGCCAGCGTGACGGCGACCTTCAGCGCGCCGAAGAACTCGGGCAGCGTCTTCGGCAGCGCGATCTTGCGGAAGATGGTGAACTGCGACGCACCGAGGCTGCGCAGGATATCGCGATACTCCGGCTCCAGCGTCGACAGGCCGATGGAGATGCTGACGGCGATCGGGAAGAACGAGATCATGAACGCAACGAGGATCGTGTTCAGGTCGTCCTGCCCCACGAACATGAGCGCGACGATGGGCACGACGGTGGCCTTGGGGATGGCGTTGAATCCCACCAGCAGCGGGTAGAGTGCATCGCGCGCGGTGCGGCTGAACCCCATCATCATGCCCAGTGCGGTGCCGAAGGCGACCGCCAGCAGCAGCCCCGCGACCGTGCGCCACAGCGTCTGCCAGCCGTATTCGAGGAACAGCCAGCGAAAGCGCCAGAACGCGGGGCCGATGTCTGACGGCGACGCCATCCGGTAGTTCGGCCAGCCCATCGCCCAGACCAGCCACTCCCACAGCAGCGCAAAGACGAGCAGCGCCGCGACGGGAACGGCGATCTTGCGCCAGCCGGTGCGGGTCACGCGCGGGTCACGCCGGCGTCTCGGGCGCCGCCGCGGCGCGGGCGTGGGGCGGGACGCGGCTGCCGGCGCGCGGGGCCGGATCATGGGGATCGGCTGGCCCGTCGGCATCCACGGGCGGGCTGGCGCCAGGAGTCCCACGGCCCTGCGCGACCTCGATCTGCTGGCGCAGGTCCGCCAGCATCCGCACCGACGCCTCGGTGTAAAGGTCGTCGAGGGTGCGCCGGCGGGACGTGGGGCCGGGCGTCGTCACCGGCAGGACGTATTGCGCGGTGGCGGGGCGGTCCGACAGCACGACCACCTCGTCGGCCAGGAACACCGACTCGCGCAGGTCGTGCGTGATCAGCAGCGTGGTGAATGCCTCCTGCGCGCGCAGGTCGTGCATCGTCAGCCACAGATCCTCGCGTGTGAATGCGTCGAGAGCGCCGAATGGCTCGTCGAGGATCAGCACCTGCGGTCGGTGAACGATGGCGCGGCAAAGCGAGGCGCGCTGGCGCATCCCGCCGCTGAGCTCGGACGGGCGCTTGTCCTCGAACCCTTCCAGCCCGACCAGCGCCAGCAGGTCGCGCGCGCGGTTCTGCCGCTGCGCGCGTGTCAGCCGATTCGGTACGATCTCCAGCGGGAGCAGCACGTTGTCGAGGATGCTGCGCCATTCCAGCAGGACGGGGTTCTGGAATGCCATGCCGACGGTGGCGCGGGGCGCTGTCACGCGTTCGCCCCCCAGCAGCACCTCGCCCGCATCGGGCCGCATCAGCCCGGCGATCAGCTTTGTCAGCGTGGACTTGCCGCAGCCGGACGGCCCGACAACGGCGCAGAACGCGCCCTCGGGGATGTCGAGGCTGAGGTCGTCCAGAACGGGCAGCGGGCCCGTCTCGGTCCGGTAGGCATGCGTGACATGGCGCAGGGAGATGGCGACGGACATCGGGTGCCGCGCCGCGTCAGTCGGCGCACATCATTGCAGCATCCGCGCGTCCGCGTCGGGCAGATAGGCGTCGGTGAAGTAGAGCGCGGCGTCGGGCGTCCCCTGGAAATCGTAGCTGACGGCGATCTGCTCCAGTGCGCGGTCCATGCGCGCGGGGTCGATGCCGCCCATGCCGTTTTCCGCCACCCAGTCGGTCAGTACGTTGGCGTCGATGGACATCTGCAAACGCCGCCCCTCGAACGCGGCGTCGGAGGCCGGCGAGCGCGCGACGACGGCCTCGGCCGCGCCCTCGGGGTCGGCAATGGCGTCGCGCCAGCCCTCGATGACGGCGGCGAGAAAGCCGGTGACGACCTCGGGGTTGGCTTCGGCGAAATCGGTGTTGGCGATGATCGCGTTGCCGTAGAGGTCCAGGCCGTGATCGGCCATCAGGATTGTCGTGATGTCGTCCTCTGGCACGCCCAGCCGCACGAGGTTCAGGTGGGCCGAGAAGTTGAAGCCGGTCACGCTGTCGACGCGGCCCTCGGCCAGCATGGGCTCGCGGGTCGGAAAGCCGACGGGATCGACGGTGATGGTGGACATGTCGATGTCGTTGGCCTCGGCGAAGGCCTGGAACTGCGCCCAGGCGCCGTCGGGCGGCGGCGCGCCGAGGATCGAGCCTTCGAGGTCGTCGATGCCCTCGATACCCTGCGACTTGCGGCCGACGACGGCGAAGGGCGGCTTGTCGTAGACCATCATCACCGCCTTCACCGGCGCGTCGGGGTTCTGGTCGAGGAACTTGATCAACGAGTTGATGTCGGCGAAGCCCATCGGGTAGGCGCCGGTCGCGACCTTCGGGATCGCGTCTAGGCTGCCTTGTCCGGCGGAGATGTCCACATCCAGCCCGGCATCAGCGAAATGGCCGTTGTCGATGGCAAGGAAATAGGGTGCGGCCGGCCCCTCGAACTTCCAGTCCAGCGCGAACGGCACCTCGGTCTGGGCGAGGGCGGGCGCGGCAAAGGCTGTGGCGGCGAAGGCGGCGATGACGGCTTTGATCACGTGGGGCACTCCAATTCGGTCCGGCCGACAACGTGTCGGCCCCGACGCAGGATGAACAGCGACGGTCCGCGGCGGCGGGAACGCACACGGCCGATGCAAGATGTTATGGCAGCCTTGGTGGGCGCAGGTCAAATAGCGGGCGTTTTCTGGGTGGGTGCGGGCAGGACCTAGCGCGTCGTCTCGGTCATGCGGCGGCGAACGTAGGTATCGACGGCGGCGATCATGAAGTCCATGTGCGGTCCCTCGAAGAAATGGCCGGCACCCTCGACCTCGGTATGGGTGATGGTGATGCCCTTCTGGTCGTGCAGCTTGTTGACCAGCGTCACGGTGTCCTTCGGCGGCGCCACGCGGTCGGCCAGGCCATTGATGATCAGCCCCGACGAGGGGCAAGGCGCCAGGAAGCTGAAATCGTACATGTTGGCGGGTGGCGAGACGCTGATGAACCCGGTGATCTCGGGCCGCCGCATCAAGAGTTGCATGCCGATCCACGCGCCGAAGCTGAACCCCGCAACCCAGCAGTGCTTGGCGTTGTTGTTCATCGACTGAAGGTAGTCGAGCGCCGAGGCCGCGTCCGACAACTCGCCGATGCCCTGGTCGTATTCGCCCTGGCTGCGCCCGACGCCCCGAAAGTTGAACCGCAGCACCGTGAACCCCATTCGCAGGAACGCGTAATGGAGAGCGTAGGTGACCGGATTGTTCATCGTGCCGCCGAACTGCGGATGCGGGTGCAGGACGATGGCGATAGGCGCGTCGCGGTTCTTCTGGGGGTGGTATCTACCTTCGAGGCGGCCCTCGGGGCCGGGAAAGATGACCTCGGGCATGGTGATCCCTTGCTGCGGACCGGCCGTCCGGCGCCGTGCGCGCTTGACGGACCTGGCCATGTTCTTTAGAACGTTTCTAAGAATTCGACGGATCGCGGGCGCGACCCTGTGGCAGGTAGGCGCAGGCCGGCGCGACGTCAACATGTGGTGGCCGCGGGACTGTGCGGCGCCGAGGTAAAGCCGGATCGCTCGCGTTCCGGGCGCAGGGCTCGCGCGGGCGTCGCACTGCACGACACGGACGGTCACGGCACGGCACGGACGGGCGCGGTTCGCGGCAATTGGCGCGCGGCGGAACATCTGGCGGGGCAGGGACGTGAAGCTTAGCACGAAGGGGCGGTATGCGATGGTGGCTCTGGCGGATCTGGCTTTGCACGGCCGCGACGGCCCGGTGACGCTGGGCGAACTCAGCCGCCGGCAGAACATCTCGCTGCCTTATCTGGAACAGTTGTTCGTCAAGCTGCGGCGCGCCGGGCTCGTCCTGTCTGCGCGCGGTCCGGGCGGCGGCTACCGCCTTGCCCGCCCTCCATCCGAGGTGCGCGTGTCGGAAGTTCTGGGCGCCGTGGACGAGACGGTCAGCGCGCTGCATATCGGCGCGGGGTCGTCCGGCGGCATCTCCGGCACCCGCGCACAGTCGATGACCAACCGGCTGTGGGAGGGGCTGAGCGCGCATGTCTATGTATTCCTGCACCAGACCCGTCTGTCCGACGTGATCGAGAACAGCCTGACGCCGTGCCCGGCGGTGCCAAGCCTGCTGGAAGTCGTGGACGAACGGGATGGCTGAACCCGCCGACCGCGCCCCAGCCGGCAGTGTGCAGGCGCACCGAGCCGACGCCGGCCATACCCGTGCCGGCGGGGCCCGGGCCGACCGTGTCCGCGACAACCATACCGCAGGCGATCGCGGCAAGGTCGCCGGTGGCGATGCGGGGCGTGCCTATCTGGACTGGAATGCGTCCGCTCCGCTTCGGCCCGAGGCGCGCGACGCGATGATCGCGGCGCTGGATGTGACCGGAAACCCGTCCTCGGTCCATGCCGAGGGCCGCACCGCCCGCGGCATCGTGGAGCGGGCGCGCGCGCAGGTGGCCGAAGCCTTCGGTGCGACGGCGGCGGAGGTGGTCTTTACCTCCGGCGCGACCGAGGCGGCGGCGCTGGCTTGCGCGGGTCGCGACCTGCACGCCGCCGCGATCGAACACCCGGCCGTCGCCGCCTGGTGCGACCGGTCGCTGCCCGTCGACGCGGCGGGGCGCGTCGCGGTGGCCGATCCGCCGCGGACTGCGCTGCAATGGGCGAACTCGGAGACCGGGGTGGTGCAGGACCTGCCGCAGGGGCTGGCGGTGACGGATGCGACGCAGGCCTTCGGCAAGCTGCCCGTGGCCTTCGGCTGGTCCGGCGTCTGCATGGCGCTGGTGTCGGCGCACAAGATCGGCGGGCCGAAGGGCGTGGGCGCGCTGGTCGTTCGTCGCGGCAGCGACGTCGCAGCGCGGAGTCGCGGTGGCGGGCAGGAAAGCGGCCGCCGCGCCGGCACCGAGAACGTCGCCGCCATCGCCGGGTTCGGCGCAGCCGCGGCGGCGGCGCAGCGCGACCTTGCGGACGGGCTGTGGGAGCGGGTGGCCGAACTCAGAAATATTCTAGAGTATGCTCTGGCGTCCGACGGGAGAGATACTATTTTCATCGGGACCGGAGGCGCACGCCTGCCCAACACGATCTGCCTCGCGACGCCCGGCTGGAAGGGCGAGACGCAGGTAATGCAGATGGATCTGGCCGGATTTGCAATCTCGGCCGGATCCGCCTGCTCGAGTGGCAAGGTCCGCGCCAGCGATGCGTTGCGCGCGATGGGGCTGGACGATGCGGCATCCGGATCGGCGATCCGGGTTTCGTTGGGCCCCGCGACGACGCGCGACGAGGTGGACAGGTTCGCCGATGCGTGGACCGGAGCCGCCCGGCGACGGCGCGAGCGCGCGGCCTAGTCATGCAGGCCATGAACGCCAGACGGGACCAGTAGCGCGACGCGCAATGGGACCAACGACCGACAACGGGTATGCCCCGGAGGAGCGACGATGGATGTGATGGAAACGGTTCGGTCTGATGCCGCGCAGGGGGCCGCGCAGGCCAAGGAAGGCGTCGACCAGCAGACGGTCGATGCCGTCGCCGCACTGTCGGGCACCTACAAGCACGGCTGGAACACCGAGATCGAGATGGACTATGCCCCGAAGGGGCTGAACGAGGACATCGTGCGCCTGATCTCGTCAAAGAACGACGAGCCGGAATGGCTGCTCGACTGGCGCCTTGCCGCTTATCGCCGCTGGCTTCAGATGGATGAACCGGACTGGTCGATGGTGAAATACCCACCCGTCGACTATCAGGAGCAGTATTTCTACGCTTCACCGAAAAGCATGGCGGTGAAGCCGAAGTCGCTGGACGAGGTCGATCCGAAGCTGCTGGAAACCTACAAGAAGCTGGGCATCCCGCTGAAGGAGCAGATGCTGCTGGCGGGCGTCGAGGGGGCCGAGGATGCGCCCGACACGACCGAGACGACCGGCGGGCGCAAGGTCGCCGTCGATGCGGTGTTCGACAGCGTGTCGGTCGGCACGACGTTCCAGAAGGAACTGCGCAAGGCGGGCGTCATCTTCTGTTCGATCTCCGAGGCGGTGCGCGAGCATCCGGATCTGGTGCGGAAATACCTCGGCAGCGTCGTGCCGCCATCGGACAACTATTTCGCCACGTTGAACAGCGCCGTCTTCACCGACGGGTCGTTCGTCTACATTCCGCCCGGCACCCGCTGTCCGATGGAGCTGAGCACCTATTTCCGGATCAATGCCGAGAATACGGGCCAGTTCGAACGCACACTGATCATCGCCGACGAAAAGTCCTATGTCAGCTATCTGGAAGGCTGCACCGCGCCCATGCGCGACACCAATCAGTTGCACGCCGCGGTGGTGGAACTGGTCGCGCACGATGACGCCGAGATCAAGTATTCGACCGTGCAGAACTGGTATCCGGGCGACGCCGAGGGCAAGGGCGGCATCTACAATTTCGTCACCAAGCGCGCCGATTGCCGTGGCGACCGCTCGAAGGTGTCGTGGACCCAGGTCGAGACGGGGTCGGCGGTGACGTGGAAATACCCGTCCTGCATCCTGCGCGGCGACGACAGCCAGGGCGAGTTCTACTCCATCGCCATCGCCAACAACCACCAGCAGGCCGATACCGGTACCAAGATGATCCACCTGGGCCGCCGCACCAGGTCGCGTATCGTGTCGAAGGGGATCAGCGCGGGCCGGGCGCAGAACACCTATCGCGGCCTCGTGTCTATGCACCCGCGGGCGACCGACAGCCGGAACTACACGCAATGCGACAGCCTGCTGATCGGCGGCGATTGCGGCGCGCACACGGTCCCCTACATCGAGGTGAAGAACAACTCGAGCCGGGTCGAACACGAGGCGACGACCAGCAAGGTCGACGACGACCAGTTGTTCTATTGCCGCCAGCGCGGGATGGACGAGGAGGAGGCCGTGGCGCTGGTGGTGAACGGCTTCTGCCGCGAGGTGTTGCAGGCCCTGCCGATGGAGTTCGCGATGGAGGCGCAGGCGCTGGTCGCGATCTCGCTCGAGGGCTCGGTCGGATGAGCCCGCGCTTCGACGAATCGGGCTTCGTGCGCCGGCTTGAAGAAGCGGGCGTCGAGCGGCGCATCCCGGCGGCGCCCGTGATTTCATCCTTGCGGGGTCGGCGACCATGCCGGATCTGGAGGTTGGGGTGACATCGCACGATCATCGCCTGATCATCTTGCTAGGCGGTTTTCCGGTACTCGCTGGTGCCATCGTCGTCGCGCTCCTGGGGATACTGGCATGAGCGGGCTGGACCGAATCCGCGTGCCGGAAAACCGGCGCTGGCAGTTCACGCTGGCCTTTGCCGTCATCGTGGTGCTGTGCATGATGCTGGGCGCGTCGTGGTGGATGGGGGCGCCGGCCTGGCGCGGGGCCGTCGCGCTCGTGATCTCGGCCGCGTTCGGCTGGATCGGTGCGGGCGCATTCGTGCGGTGGGGCTGGCGCTAGCCGCCGTCCGATGTGAAATTATGGAAGTGATACCATGCTGAAGATAGACGACCTGCACGTAAGGCTTGAAGAAGAGGACACGCGCATTCTGAACGGCGTCGACCTGACCGTGGATGCCGGGGAGGTGCATGCCATCATGGGGCCGAACGGCTCGGGCAAGTCCACGCTCAGCTACGTGCTGGCGGGGCGCGGCGGCTATCAGGTGACCGACGGCACCGCCACGCTCGATGGCGCCGACCTGTTGTCGATGGCGCCGGAGGAACGGGCGGCGGCGGGGCTGTTCCTGGCTTTCCAGTATCCGGTCGAGATACCCGGCGTGGGCAACATGACCTTCCTGCGCACCGCGGTGAACGCCCAGCGCAAGCACCGCGGCGAGGAGACATTGTCGTCCGGCGCGTTCCTGAAGATCGTGCGGGAGCGCGCGAAGGCGCTCGACATCGACGCCGACATGCTGAAGCGCCCGGTGAATGTCGGGTTCTCTGGCGGCGAGAAGAAGCGCAATGAAATCCTGCAGATGGCCATGCTGGAGCCGCGGATGTGCATCCTCGACGAGACCGACAGCGGGCTCGACGTCGATGCGATGAAACTGGTTTCGAACGGCGTGAACGCCCTGCGCGACGCCGGTCGGTCCTTCCTCGTGATTACGCATTACCAGCGGTTGCTGGACCATATCGCGCCCGATGTGGTCCACATCATGGCCGAGGGGCGTATCGTGCGCTCCGGCGGCCCCGAACTGGCGCTGGAGGTCGAGCGGAACGGCTATGCCGACATCCTGGCCGAGGTGGCGTGATGGCGCGCGCAAAGCGAAGCACGGCGGACGAGACCGAGGCGCTGCTGGCGGCAATCGGGCGGCCCGCTCCCGGTGCCGGCTGGGCCGAGGCGGCGCGTGACGCGGCCCTGTCCCGGTTGCGCCAGGGCGGCCTGCCGCATCGGCGCGATGAATACTGGCGCTACACCGATCCGGCGCGGCTGAACGCCCCCGCCGCTGCCGCGATCCGCGTCGGGCCGGACGAGGCGCCGGTGTTCTCGACGCTCGACAAGCTGCACATCGTCTTCACCGACGGCGTGTTCGACGCGGAGGCGTCGGACGACCTTGCGGGTGCCAATCTGGAGATCGAGCAGCTCGGAACCGCGCTTGGCCGCGACATTCATTGGGCGCGCGACGTCTTCGGCCTGCTGGAGGCGGCGGGTCAGTCGCCGGTGCCGCGGCCGCATGCGGCGCTGAACACCGCGCTGGCCGGGCATGGCGTGGTGATCCGTGCCACCGGCCCGGTCGCGCGTCCCGTCGTTCTTCGCCAGCGACATGCGAAGCACGACGTGGATTCCATTCTTCACCACATTGTCCGGATCGACGCGGGCGCGTCGCTGACCCTGCTGGAGATGGGCGTCTCCGGCGCGCGAACCAACGACGTGCTGGAGGCGGACATCGCCGCTGGCGGCGCCTTCCATCACATCCGCGACCAGGGCCGCAACCGCGACCGCATCGCGGTCACCGCCGTCTTCGCGCGGCTGGCGGAGCGGGCGGTGTTCAAGACCTTCACGCTCGGCCTGAATGGCGCGCTGACTCGGAACGAGGCGGTCGTCACGTTTGCCGGAAACGGCGGTGTGGCCCATGTCGCAGGCGCGGCGGTCGGCGACGGCGGGACCGGCGCGTTCCACCACGACGACACCGTCTTCGTCACGCATGATGCGGTGGGTTGCGAAAGCCGGCAGGTGTTCAAGAAGGTGCTGCGCAACGGCGCCGTCGGCGTCTTTCAGGGCAAGATCCTGGTGAAGCAGCACGCGCAGAAGACCGATGGCTACCAGATCAGCCAGTCCCTGCTGCTGGACGACGACAGCCAGTTCCTGGCCAAGCCCGAACTCGAGATATACGCAGACGACGTCGCCTGCTCGCACGGGTCCACGACGGGTGCCATCGACGAGGGCGCGTTGTTCTATCTGCGGTCGCGCGGGGTGCCCCGGCGCGAGGCCGAGAACCTGCTGGTGCTGTCCTTCCTCGCCGATGCGCTGGCCGAGATCGAGGATCCGACCCTTCAGGCCGAGTTGCTGGCGCGACTGGAAGGCTGGATGGGGCGGCATCGCGGCTGATGGCACTGACCGGCGACATACTGGCGAGCTACCGGCAACCGGCCGAGGTGCTGCGCCGACGCATGGCCGGATCGGGCGAGGACCGCGCGCTGATCACCGTGATGCTGGCCTGCGGGCTGATCTTCGTCGCGCAATGGCCGCGCCTGTCGCGCGAGGCGTTCCTGACGGGCCAGGACGTGCAGTCGCTGATCGGCGGCGCGCTGATGGGCTGGCTGTTCGTGGCGCCGCTGATGCTTTACGGTATCGCCGGTCTCTCGCGTCTGATGGCACGGATCATGGGCGGACGCGGCAGCTATCTGGGGGCGCGGTTCGCACTGTTCTGGGCCTTGCTCGCCACGGCGCCGCTGTGGCTGCTTTGGGGGCTGACGGCAGGCTTCGTCGGGCCGGGCGTGGCGCTGAACCTCGTCGGCATCGTCGCTTTGGCGGTCTTTTTCGCCATCTGGCTGATCGGTCTCTGGGAGGTCGAGCGTCCCGATCCGGCGGTCACGTCATGAGCAGCGCGGGCGGCCTGCTGCCGATGGTGGCCGAGACGTTTCGCAATCCACCGGGCGGTTTCGCTCGTCTGCGGGCGCTGAACCTGCCGCGCCCGACGCTGTGGCAATGCCTCGTTCTGGTGGTGATCCTGTCGGTGCTGCTGGCCGAGGGATCGAACCTGCTGGTCGGCAACCTCGACGGCGACGATGTGCCGGCGATTTTTGCCTCGCCCTTCCTTTTCGGGGGGATGCAGCTGGGCCTGCTCGTGCTGATGGTGGTGCTGATCCATGCCATCGGGCGCGGCATGGGTGGAACCGGCGACCTTAACGGCGCCATCCTGGTGGTTGCCTGGGTCCAGTTCATCATGGTCTGTCTGCAGATCGTGCAAAGCGTCGCCATCCTCGCGCTACCGCCTTTGGCCTGGATCATCGGACTGGCCGGCATCGTGGTCTTTCTGTGGCTGCTCACGGCGCTGATTGCCGCATTGCATGACTTTCCGTCGAAGGGTCGGGTGTTCGGGATGATCATGTTCGTGATGCTGGGGGTCGCGCTGGCGATGTCGGTCGTTCTGACCGCCCTCGGCCTGACCGTGCCCCGCGTCTGATGCGCGAAGGAACGAACTTCATGTACGATGTTGACGCGGTTCGCCGCGACTTCCCGATCCTGTCGCGCGAGGTGAACGGACGGCCGCTGGTCTACCTCGACAATGGCGCCTCGGCGCAGAAGCCGCAGGCAGTGATCGACGCCGTGACGCAGGCCTATGCGCACGAATACGCGAACGTGCACCGCGGCCTGCATTACCTGTCGAACCTCGCCACCGAAAAATACGAGGGCGTGCGCCACACGATCGCCCGGTTCCTCGGCGCCGCCTCGCCCAACGAGATCGTGATGAATACCGGCACGACCATGGGCATCAATACCGTCGCCTATGGCTGGGCCATGCCGCGGATGGAAGCCGGCGACGAGATCGTGCTGAGCGTGATGGAGCATCACGCCAACATCGTGCCCTGGCACTTCCTGCGCGAACGGCAGGGCGTGGTGCTGCGCTGGGTCGACGTGGATGCCGACGGCGCGCTGGATCCGCAGGCGGTGATCGACGCCATCGGACCGCGCACGAAGCTGGTGGCGATCACCCACATGTCGAACGTGCTGGGCACCAAGGTGGACGTGAAGACGATCACCGCCTCCGCGCAGGCGCGTGGCGTCGCGGTGCTGGTCGACGGCAGCCAGGCGGCCGTTCACATGCCGGTCGATGTCGCCGACCTCGGCTGTGATTTCTACGCGATCACGGGGCACAAGCTGTATGGCCCCTCGGCCTCGGGTGCCATCTACATCCGCGCCGCGCGAATGGCCGAGATGCGCCCCTTCATGGGCGGGGGCGACATGATCCGCGAGGTGCGCCGCGATCACGTCACCTGGAACGACCCGCCGATGATGTTCGAGGCGGGCACGCCCGGCATCGTCCAGCAGATCGGGTTGGGCGCGGCGATCGACTACATGACCGGGCTCGGGATGGCGAACATCGCGGCGCACGAGGATGCTCTGCGTGACTACGCGATGGCGCGTCTCGACGGGCTGAACTGGCTTGCTGTGCAGGGGCGGACCCCCGACAAGGCGGCGATCTTCTCGTTCACGCTGGAGGGGGCGGCGCACGCGCACGACATCTCGACCGTGCTCGACAAGCGCGGCGTCGCCGTGCGTGCGGGCCACCACTGCGCCGGCCCACTGATGGAGCATCTGGGCGTCAGCGCCACCTGCCGCGCCTCCTGCGGGCTTTACAACACGACCGCCGAGATCGACACGCTGGTCGACGCGCTGGAGCTGTGCCACGAGCTTTTCGCCTGAGCTTGCAGCGCCCCCGCCCCGCGGCTATAGCGAGGCGCAGGCACCCGTAGCTCAGCTGGATAGAGCGCCGCCCTCCGAAGGCGGAGGCCACAGGTTCGAATCCTGTCGGGTGCACCATTTCTATCGATAAATTAGTATATTAGCGCAGTGCCCTCCCGCGGTGTCGGTGCTTACACGGGAGTTTCGCATAAGCACGTGGGCGATCGTAGTGTCCAAAGCAGTGTCGCTGATCCGTACTGTCGTGCTGTGCCTGAAGGTCGAATCTGATGTGCCCCGCCGGTCGGTAGTCGAACCATTGGCGGCTGGGGCGCGCCCCCGAACGCTCTGTCGCACCGCGGCGGAACATTTTCGCACGCGGCGGGCCACACGCGACGAAGACGCGAACTATTTTTTCGCTATAGCACTGTAATCGCTGTAGACAGCGCGAATAGGCCGTGTGTAGGCGATCGCCTGCCGGACCTGGCTCGCTGCCATCGACCGTAAGCTCGCCGAGCTCGTCCAAAGCCACCCCGATCGCCTCCCTTATCTGCAGCCTGCCCGGAATGGGGGCCGTTCTCAAAGTCGAGTTACTGGCGGAGGCAGGCAACATCTCCCACTTCCGCTCCGTCGCCACCTTCGTCAGCGCGGACGCCTGACCTGAGCCCTGAC
>PPFU01006821.1_pt1 | contig 22909 bp, 26 predicted proteins | sample 1535991 | NCBI WGS metagenome assembly PPFU01 (sample SAMN04901290, study PRJNA319586) | Hypolithon metagenome, whole genome shotgun sequencing project. | isolation source: Antarctic Hypolithon | place: Antarctica: Miers Valley | collected 2014
CCTTGAACTCCTCGAACTGGCGCTCGCGCTCGGCATCGCGGACCTTCTGGAAGATCACCTGCTTGGCGCTCTGCGCGTCGATCCGGCCGAGATCGACCGGGGGCAGCGGGTCGACGATGAAGTCCCCAACGGCAGCGCCCTTCTGAAGCTTCTCGGCCTGCTCTACGGTGACCTGCTTGAAATAGTCCTCGACCTCCTCGACCACCTCGACCACGCGCCACAGCCGCAGATCGCCGGTCAGCGGGTCGAGCTTGGCGCGAATGTCGTTCTCGGCGCCGTAGCGGGCACGCGCCGCCTTCTGGATCGCCTCTTCCATCGCCTCGATGACGATCGCCTTGTCGATCATCTTTTCGGAGGCAACAGAGGTGGCAATCGCGAGCAGTTCGGCACGATTGGCGGAAATCGGACTGGCCATCAGTCGGGAGCCTTCTCTTCTTCCAGTGTCTCTTCAAACTCGTCGATGCCGCTCGTATCGAGCGGCTTCGTCGCGGCGATCAGCCGGTCGGTGAGGACCAGCTTGGCCGCATGGATCTGCGCCAGCGGCAGTTCGATCCGGCCTGACTTGCGGTCTTCGATGGCGACGATTTCGCCCTCGATGCCGAGCAGGTCGCCATGCAGATCGCGCCGCCCGTCGACCTTGTCGACCAGCGAAATGCGAGCCTCATGCCCGGCCCATTCGGCGAAATCCTTCGCGCGGGTCAGCGGCCGGTCGATCCCCGGCGAGCTGACTTCCAGGTGATAGGCCCCGGCGATCAGTTCCTCGCCATGCTCTTCCGCCGTGTCGATCGCCTCGGAAATCCGGCGTGACAATGCCATGCACTGTTCCACCACCAGCTGCCGCGTGGCAGGGTCCTCGGCCATCACCTGCAGCGTGCGCCCTTCGCCCAGCCCTGAAAGCTTCACGCGCACCAATTCGAAGCCGAGCGCTGCCGCCTCGGGTTCGATGATCTGGCTCAGGCGCGTAATATCGGTCACGAAAACTCCAGCTACCGCGAACAGGCCATTTCGACCGGCCCCTCGCGGCGCCAGCCCCACCTTGTCGCGACAATGTCGGGATGCAAGGCCGGATAAGCGCAATCGCCGGTGATTGCAAGCCACTGGCGAGGCGCCACTCCATGCCGCACCCACTCACGGGCGTGGTGCCCCAGACCACGCAACCACATCGCCTGCAACAATTCTGCGGCAAGTCCGTTATGCTGCAATGCAACACAACAAATCCTCCACTCGCCAGCTCCTCTCCTCCGTCGCCGGCATGCGCCCTGCGGGAGGCTCCGGCGCATGGCTCGCCGCGGCCCTCGCCGGTGCCGCATCGTTTGCCGGGAGCGCGCTGTTCAACCGCAGCAGCGTGCGCCGGGCCGAGGCGGAGACCCCGCCTGCCGGCCAGTTCGTTGAAGTCGAAGGCACCCGGCTGCATTATGTCGATCGCGGAACCGCAAGCGAAGGGCAACCCACGGTAGTGCTGTTGCACGGCAATGGCGTGCTGCTGCAGGATTTCGAGGTCAGCGGCGTTCTCCCGCTCGCCGCCGCAAACCACCGCGTGATCGCCTTCGACCGGCCGGGCTTCGGCTATAGCAAACGCCCGTCCGCGACTCACTGGACCCCTGAAGAACAGGCGCGGCTGATCGCGCGGGCGCTCGACCAGATTGGGATCGGCCCCGCCGTGGTGGTCGGCCACAGCTGGGGCACGATGGTGGCACTGGCCATGGCGCTCGAACGGCCGGAGAAGGTCGCCGGGCTGGTGCTGGTCTCGGGCTATTATTATGCCACCGCGCGGCCGGACGTGGTGCCGTTCTCGGTGCCCGCGATCCCCTTGCTGGGGGGGCTGATGGCGCACACGCTGGCGCCGCTGACCGGGCGGTTGATCGCTCCGGGTGCGCTCAAGGCGAGCTTCGCCCCGGCGCCGGTCCCCGACAAGTTCGACGCCTTTCCGATGGCGATGACCCTGCGCCCCTCGCAAATCGAGGCCACCGCGACCGATACGGCCATGATGATCCAGTCCGCCGGCCGGCTTTCCGAGCGCTACGGCGAGCTGACCCAGCCGATCGTGCTGCTGGCGGGCGATGGCGATCTCATCACCTTTCCGGACAAGCACGCCGAACGCTTCGCGACCGAGGTCTCCGGGTCCGAGCTGCGGATCGTTTCGGGACAGGGGCACATGCTGCACTATGCGGCGCCGGAGAAGGTCGTCGCCGCGATTGAGTCGGTGAGCAAGCGGCAGGCTTAACGGGCGGCTCAGCCCTGCCGGCGCCGGCGCAGCGCCAGCAGGTAGATCACGATGGCGGTGCCGGCGAAGAAGAACCACTGCACCGCGTAGGACAGGTGGTTGTTGGGCAGGTTGCCCGGATCGGGCCGGGCCAGTTCGGCGAGACCTGCCTGAGGGGGCGAGGCGACCAGCCTTGTGCCCTCCCCCGCCGGGGCGATGATGCCGTTGACCCGGCCGCCGCTCCAGACAGGGCCGCCGGGCGCGCGCGACCAGCCGAGCGCCACCTCGGTGGTTTCGCCACCCGGCAGCCGGCAGCGCGCGATCACCGCCCAGCCCGGCTCGCCCCGCGCCGAGCGTCCGGCGGTCTCGCGCACGCTCAGTGCTTCGGTGCAATCGAGAGCGGAGCGGCGGTAAAGCACCTGCTCTCCCTGCGCCGGCGTGGCGGGATAGGGGACAATTCCGGGCGAAGCCTCAGCCGCACCATAGCGGGCGAGCAGCGCCGCCTTCTCTTCGGACCGGCCCAATTGCCAGACGCCCAGCGCGATCATCATCGCCACGGCCGCAGCAACCAGCAGCGTGGGGAGCAAGGGCAGCCGCGCGCTCACTTGCGGTTCTCTGGCGCGCGCGCCTCGCCGGCATTCTGTCGGTATTCCGAATGCAGCAGCGCCGCCTTGGCGATCCGTAGCCCTCCCAGCACCAGTACGATCGTCAGGGGTAGCCACAGCAGCGCGTGAAGCCAGAACGGCGGGCCGAACACCCGTTCCAGGCAGATCGCCAGCATGACGATAAGGCTGCCAATAATCAGCGTAAGAAAGGCGGCCGGGCCGTCGCCCACGTTGAAGCCGCCCACGTTGAAGCGTTCGTAATCGAGCCCGCACCGCTCGCATCGCTCCCCGAAGCGAACCCACCCGGCAAACAGCGAGGGCGCGGCACATCGCGGGCACAGGCCGCGCAGCGAACTCTCGAGCAGCGCGGGAGCGCTCGTGCCTGGGAAGCCCGGCTCAGCTCTAGCCATGCCGCGTCCGCAGGCGGGACGCGCAACCGCGCATCAGTGGATCGCGGCGCCCCAGCCGCCCCACACGTAGATGGTGACGAACAGGAACAGCCACACCACGTCGACGAAGTGCCAGTACCACGCCGCTGCCTCAAAGCCGAAATGCTGGCGCGGGGTGAAATGGCCAAGGTACAGCCGGCGCAGACACACGATCAGGAAGATCGTGCCGACCAGCACATGGAAGCCGTGGAAGCCCGTCGCCATGTAGAACGCCGAACTGTAGGTGTTCTGCCCAAAGGCGAACGGCGCATGGGCATATTCGTAGACCTGGATCGCGGTGAACACTACGCCCAGCGCAATCGTCAGCCACAATCCCGTCGTGGCACTTTCGCGATCGCCATGGATCAACGAGTGGTGCGCCCAGGTGAGCGTGGTGCCCGAGCACAGCAGGATCAGCGTGTTAAGCAGCGGCAGGGAGAACGGGTCGATCACCGCCTCGATTGCGGCCGGTGGCCAGATTCCGCCGATCACGTCGGTCAGCTCGGAGGGGAACAGGGCGAAATCGAACCACGCCCAGAACCAGCCGACAAAGAACATCACCTCGGAGGCGATAAACAGGATCATGCCGTAACGCATGTGCAGCTGCACCACCGGCGTATGGTGGCCCGCCTGCGCCTCCTTCACGATGTTGGAGAACCAACTGAAGAACGTCGCGATCAGCCCGGCGATGCCGAGGCCCAGCACCAGGAAGGCGCCGGCCAGATCGTGCATGTACATCACCATGCCGGTGGTGAAGGTCAGCGCCGAAAGAGAACCGGTGAAGGGCCAGATGTCGGGCGGCAGGATGTGGTATTGGTGGTTGGTCGCGCCGGCCATGCTGTATCGTCCTGATCCGTGTCGAAGCGGGCCTTGATCGGCGGCCCGATAGAGGTCCAGAGGGTTAGGAGGCGGGTTCGATCCGCCGATGGAAAGTGTAGCTGAGCGTGATCTGCTCCACCCCCTCCATGCGCGGATCGTCGAGCGCCTTGGGGTCGACGAAATATTGCACCGGCATGGTCACGCTCTGGCCCGGCTGCAACGTCTGCTCGGTAAAGCAGAAGCACTGGATCTTGTGGAAATAGACCCCGGCCTGCTCGGGCTCGACATTGAAGGTGGCGGTGCCGGTGACCGGCACATCGCTATTGTTGCGCGCCTCGTAGATGGCGATGTCGCGCTCGCCAATCGCCACCCGGTCGGTGACCTGGCGCGGGGCAAAGCTCCACGGCATGTCGCGCGCGAGGCTGGCGTCGAAGCGGATTGACATCGTCCGGGCCCCGGCGCTGCGAGCGAGTTCCGCGGCCAGATCGGCTTCCTCGACGGTCGCCCGCTGGGTGGTCCCGCCAAAGCCCGTCACCTGGCAGAACAGCCGGTAGAGCGGCACTGCGGCAAAGCCGAGCCCCAGCATCCCGGCAGCCGCCAAAAGCGCGATGAAGCCGGTGCGCAGGTTACGTGTGGCGAGGGTCGTACTGGTCATCACTCGCCCACCCTGACAATGGTGATCGCATAGAACAGCATCGCAAAGCCGAGCAGCACCAGCCCGAGGACCAGATTGCGGCTCTTGCGGGCGCGCTTGAAGCGTTCTTCCTCTTGCGGGGTCATGCCACCATCCCCTGCCCCAGCACGAGCCGATCCACAACCAGCGCGGCGAACAGCGCGAACAGATAGACGATCGAAAAAGCGAACAGCCGCTTCTCCGGCCGCATCGGATCCGCTTGCTGCGTGCGGCGGAAGGCAACGGGGATACACAGCAGCAGGAAGGCACCCGAAAGCACCAGCGCGCAAAGCCCATAGATCGCGCCCGTGCCGCCGAGGAACCACGGCGCCAAGCTCGCCACCAGCAGGATGATGGCATAGGCGAGGACCTGCCGGCGAGTTGCCGCTTCGCCCGCCGCCACCGGCATCATCGGAATGCCAACCTTCGCGTAGTCGCTGCGCATGAACAGGGCGAGCGCCCAGAAATGCGGCGGGGTCCACACAAAGATGATCGCGAACAGCAGCAGCGGCATCAGCGTGACCTCGCCCGTCACCGCCACCCAGCCGATCAGCGGCGGAAAGGCCCCTGCACCGCCGCCGATGACGATATTTTGCGGCGTGCGCGGCTTTAGCCAGATCGTGTAGATCACCGCATAATAGAAAATCGAAAAGGCGAGGATGACGGCCGCCAGCCAGTGGATCGCCAGGCCCATGATCCCGACCGAGGCGCCGCACAGCGCAATTCCGAAATCGCGCGCATCCTTGCGCTGCAAACGGCCCTGCGGCAGCGGACGGCCGGCGGTACGCCGCATGGCGGCATCGAGATCCGCCTCCCACCACATGTTGAGCGCCGCCGCCCCCCCGGCCGCCATGGCGATGCACAGCACCGCCGTAAAGGCGAGCACCGGGTGCAGCTGCCCGGGCGCGGCGAGCAGCCCGCACAGCCCGGTGAAGACCACCAGGCTGATCACCCGCGGCTTCATCAGCGCAACGAAATCGCGCCAATCCGAAGCAATCGGCTGGGTGGTGCTGGCGGTGTTCATCGTATCGATCATCTCTGGCCTGCCGGGCGCAATATCAAGGGGGCGGAGAGCCTGTTCGGCTCCGGGCCATCCCCGATCAGTGTGCCGCCGGTCTCGCTCCCTGCTTTTCGGGCCGACCGCCGATGTGATCGTGGTGCGAATGATGGTCTTCGATCACCGGCAGGGTCTCGAACTGGTGGAACGGCGGCGGGCTGGTCAGCGACCATTCCAGCGTCGTCGCCCCCGCGCCCCAGTAATTGCCGGCCGCCCGCTTGCCCGCCACCAGCGCCCAGCCGATGTTGGCGAAGAACACCACCATCGAGGCGACGATGATCCAGTAGCCGTTCGAGGCGATCTCGTTCCAGTAGGTGAAGGCCGGCGTGTAGTCCGGGATGCGGCGGGACATGCCGTTCATGCCCAGGAAGTGCATCGGGAAAAACACCACGTTCACGCCAATGAAGAACAACCAGAAATGCACATGCGAGAGCAGCTCGGAATGCCAGCGCCCGCTCATCTTCGGGAACCAGTAGTAGAAGCCGGCGAAAATCGCGAACACCGCACCCATCGAGAGCACGTAGTGGAAATGCGCCACCACGTAATAGGTGTCGTGCAGATTGTCGTCGATGCCGCCATTGGCCAGCACCACGCCTGTCACGCCGCCCACGGTAAACAAAAAGATGAAGCCCAACGCCCACACCAACGGGCTCTTGAACTCCAGGCTGCCGCCCCACATCGTGGCGATCCAGCTGAAGATCTTCACACCCGTGGGCACCGCGATCACCATGGTGGCGGCGGTGAAATACATCTTCGTGTTCACGTCCAGACCCACGGTGTACATGTGGTGCGCCCAGACGACGAAGCCGATCACGCCGATCGCAACCATGGCATAGGCCATGCCGAGATAGCCAAACACCGGCTTGCGGCTGAAGGTGGCGACGATCTGGCTGACGATGCCAAAGCCCGGCAAGATCATGATGTACACTTCGGGATGGCCGAAAAACCAGAACAGGTGCTGGTACAGCACCGGGTCGCCACCACCGGCCGGATCGAAGAAGGTGGTGCCGAAGTTGCGGTCCGTCAGCAGCATGGTGATCGCCGCGGCCAGCACTGGAAGCGCCAGCAGCAGCAGGAAGGCGGTGACCAGCAGCGACCAGACGAACAGCGGCATCTTGTGCAGCGTCATGCCCGGCGCGCGCATGTTGAGGATGGTGGTGATGAAATTGGTGGCGCCCAGGATCGAGCCCGCGCCCGCGAGGTGCAGCGAGAAGATCGCGAAATCCACCGCCGGCCCGACAGAACCGCTGGTCGATAGCGGAGCATAGACCGTCCACCCGGTGCCCGCACCATTTCCGGTGCCACCCGGCACGAAGGCCGAGAACATCAGCGAGAGGAAGCCCGCCACGGTCAGCCAGAAGCTGACATTGTTCATCCTCGGGAAGGCCATGTCCGGCGCGCCTATCATCAGCGGCACGAACCAGTTGCCGAAGCCGCCGATCATCGCCGGCATTACCATGAAGAACACCATTATCAGGCCGTGCGCAGTGATCAGCACGTTCCACATGTGGCCGGCCTTGTCGAAATCGCTGGCGCCCCCGCCGAGGAACTCGACCCACCAGCCCAGGTACTGGATGCCCGGTTCCTGCAGTTCCATCCGCATGATACCGGAAACCGCACCGCCGATGACACCCGCCATGATGGCGAAGATCAGGTAAAGCGTGCCGATGTCTTTATGGTTGGTCGACATGAACCAGCGGGCGAAGAAGCCCGGCTTGTGATCAGCATCGTGATGGGCATCATCATGATGGGCCTGGAAGGTGTCGGCAGTGGTGGCCATCGTCAGCGTACCTGGTCCTGGACTCTATAGGTCAGTTCTGGGCCGGCGCGGGCGTGCCCGGCGCGGTGGTGGTGGTCGGCGCGGCGCCGGCGCCGGGGGCGCCTTCGACCGAGCTTTCGGGCTCCTGCAGGCCGGGCAGTACGGGCGCGGCGGGATCGGTACCCGCCCCTGCGGCGGCCTCGGCCTCCGCTGCACCCACGGTGCCGCCCTGCGCGCGGACCCAGGCCTCGAACTGCGGGCGGGGCAGCGCCTCGATGGCGATCGGCATGTAAGCGTGGCGCGATCCGCACAGCTCGTAGCACTGGCCGTAATAGATCCCCGGCTCCTCGATGAGCAGCGTGCGCTCGTTGATTCTACCCGGCACCGCGTCGAGCTTGAACCACAAGGATGGAATGCCGAAGGAGTGGATCACATCGGCCCCGGTGGTCTGGATGCGGATGATCTCGCCTGCTGGGACGACCATGCGGTTATCGACCGCCAGCTGCGGCGGGGAGCCCTGCGCCAGCGCCTCGCCCTCGTCCATCATGTTGGCGATCACCTCGAACCCGCCATTATCGGGGTAGGTAAAGCCCCAATACCATTGGTAGCCGGTCGCCTTGATGGTCAGCGAATCTGCGGGCGCGGTCTCGTATTGCCGCGCCAGCAGCGTGATCGAGGGGATCGCGATCGCCACCAGGATCAGCACCGGCACCGCGGTCCAGATCACTTCGATCAGGGTGTTGTGGCTGGTCTTGGAGGGTACGGCATTGGCGCGCCGGTTGTACCGCGCGACCACCCACAGCAGCAGCCCCAGCACCAGCAGGCAGATCGCCACCGTCAAGGGCAGCAGGATCGCATCGTGGAACCACAGCGCATAATCGCCCTGCTCGGTATATTGCGGCTGGAAGGTCATCGCGCCGGGTTCGGGCGCGCCCTTGATCCATTCCGGCCCGAGCGGCGTGTAGGCCGCCGAACCGGGCGCGACATCCAGCGTGGAGGCGTCCGCAGCATCCGCCGCGCTGATCGTGTCATCGGCCACGTTGGCGGCCACCGCATCCTGCTCGCTGGTGATCGCCGGTTGGGGCGGCGCGAGGACGGGGGGTGCCGGTTCCTGTGCCATCACCGGTTGGAAGACGGGAAGCGACAGCGCGGCGAGCAGCAGGAAGAGAGAGCGCATTTGCCTGCGAGCGAAACCGCCGAACATCATCACTAAGCCGCTTTCCGTTCTTATTGGGCCCGAATGCAATGGCGTGCACGGGCCGCGCGGCCCACCTGAAGGGCCGGAATGCGGCGGCATATACGCACGCTTGCCCCCTGCCTCAAGCGCTTCTAGGGAAGTTTTTGCGCAGGGGTGCAGGCGCTCCGTTGCCTCGTGCAGCGATGTTGCGCCGCTGTAGGCTGTGGGTGACGACAGGGGCCGATTCAAACCATGATCGACGATGAGGTCCTTGCCGAATTCCGCGCCAGCCGGGCCCTGCTCGAAGGGCACTTTCGGCTCACCTCTGGCCGCCACAGCGCGCATTACCTGCAATGCGCACTGGTGCTGATGGACGCGGATCGGGCGGGCCGGCTCGCCCGCGCGCTGGTGCAGAAGCTCCCGCGCGATCTGCGCGGCAAGGTCGACAAGGTGGTGAGCCTGGCGATGGGCGGGCTGATCCTCGGCCACGAACTCGGTCGTGCGCTTCAGAAAGACGCGCTGTTCCTCGAGCGCCCGGAGGGCCGCTTCGAGCTGCGCCGCGGGTTCGAACTGGCGGAGGGCGAGCGGGTGCTGTTGGCCGAGGACGTGATCACCACCGGCCTTTCCAGCCGGGAGGGAATCGCGGCGGTGCAGGCGGCCGGCGCCGAAGTGATCGCGGCGGTGGCGCTGGTCGATCGTTCGGGGGGCGCGGTCGAATTGGGAGTTCCGCTGTTCCCGCTGGTCGAAATCAACTTTCCCACCTTCGCACCCGACGAGCTGCCGGCCGAACTGGCGGCTCTGCCGGTGACCAGGCCCGGCAGCCGCAAGGCGTGAACGGCGCCGGGACGATGCCGCAGCAGGACCTGCTCCGGCCCATCCTCCGGTTGGGCGTCAACATCGATCATGTCGCCACCATCCGCAATGCGCGCGGCGGCGACCACCCCGATCCGGTGCGCGCGGCCGAGATCGTCGCGCAGGTCGGCGGAGACGGGATCACGGCCCATCTGCGCGAGGATCGGCGGCACATCCGCGACGAGGATCTGCGACGGATCCAGGCGGCCACCAGCCTGCCGCTCAACCTGGAGATGGCTCCCACCGAGGAAATGGTCCGCATCGCGCTTGCACACCGCCCGCATGCAGCCTGCATAGTGCCCGAAAGGCGGGAGGAACGCACCACCGAGGGCGGGCTCGATGCGGCCGGCTTGCACAACCATCTCGCCCCCGTTGTAAGCCGGTTGCAAGAGGCTGGAATCCGCGTCAGCCTGTTCATCGCACCGGACGAGCGGCAGCTGGAAGCGGCCCTCCGGCTGGGTGCCGAAGTGGTCGAGTTCCACACCGGCGAATACGCCCATGCTGACGGCGAAAGGCGTGCAGTGGAGCTGAAGCGCATAGCGGACCTTGCCGCACTCGCCGTCAAGAACGGCATCGAGCCGCATGCGGGGCATGGCCTGACTTACGAGAATGTCCAGCCTGTCGCCGCCATTCCCCAGCTGGCTGAACTCAACATCGGGCATTACCTCGTGGGCGAGGCGGTGTTCGTCGGGCTGGAAGCGGCGGTGCGGCGGATGCGCGAGTTGATGGATGCAGCGCGATGAGGGCGCTGCCGGTGAATCGGGTAGTGCGGGCAAGCCTTGTTTCATGCGCCGGCCAAGCATCGTTAACGGGTCCTCAACGCAGCCGGCGCTACCCGCACTCTGCCAATGCCGCCGGGCCTCTGCTCCCGGTGTCGGGCGATCGCGGGATGGCGCATGCATGATCATCGGTCTCGGTTCCGACCTGACCAATATCGAGCGGATCGCTGCCTCACTCGAGCGGTGGGGGGCGCGGTTCGAGGAGCGCTGCTTCACCGAGGTGGAGCAGGCCAAGGCCTCGCGGCGCCCCCTCACCCGCGCCGGCACCTATGCCAAGCGTTGGGCGGCCAAGGAGGCTTTCAGCAAGGCGATCGGCACCGGCTTTTCGCGCGGTGTGTTCCACAAGGATATCGGCGTGGTGAACCTGCCGTCCGGCGCGCCCACGCTACATCTCACCGGCGGGGCGGCGAAGCTGCTTGCGCAGCGGGTGCCGCCCGGCCATGAGGCATTTGTTCACCTTACCCTCACCGACGATCATCCATGGGCGCAGGCCTTCGTGATCCTGGAAGCGCTGCCCCGATGAGCTCCGTCCCCGGCCTCCCCCCCGCCATTGATGGTGTGACCACGAGCCCGGCAAAGGCGGAGCGCGAGACGACGGGCGGACCGCCGGCACCGGGCGCTCCTGTCGGGAAGAAGGACAAGGTCGACTGGCTGGCCGAGGCCCGCAGCCTGGCGCTGATGCTGCTGGGGGTGCTCGCCTTTCACACGCTCGTCGCCAAGCCGTTCTACATCCCGAGCATTTCGATGGTGCCCAGCCTGCTGGTCGGCGACCGGCTGGTGGTGAGCAAATATCCCTATGGCTGGAGCTGGGTCTCGGCCAGCTTTCACCTGCTGCCGCGCAGCGATTGGCGGATCGCGCCTGCCACGCCGGAATACGGCGACATCGTGATCGCCGTGCCGCCGGGCCATGCGGAGGATTACATCAAGCGTGTGGTGGCCCTGCCCGGCGACCGGATCGCGATGGTCGATGGGCGGATCATCCTCAATGGCGAAGAAGTGCCGCAGGCGGTGGAGCCGGCGGTGCGGATCCCGGTAGACGAAGCGCAGCTGTGCAACGGCATGCCGTGCCTCGCCAGCTTCGAGGCCTATCGCTTGCGGCTGCCCGATGGAAGCTGGGTGTACGAGCCGCCGACCTATCGCGAAACCCTGCCCAATGGCGCCAGCTACCTGATTATCGACCATCGCACGCAGGATCTCGACAATTTCGCCGAACTGATCGTGCCCGAAGATCACGTGTTCCTGATGGGCGACAATCGCGACCATTCGGCCGACAGCCGTGCACCGGCTTGGCCGCTGGGCAACGGCCTTGGCGGCCCAGTGCCGATCGCCGATGTCGGCGGGCGGGCGGAGATCGTCACCTTCTCGCTCGACGGCAGCACGGGCTGGAATCCGCTCAGCTGGATCGGCAGCCTGCGCGAAGGGCGCGCCTTCAACTCGCTGCGCCCACCGCTGAGCGACGACGGTGCCGATGGCGAGCGCTGACGCCGCCGAATTAACGGCACCCGAGGACGATCAACGCGCCAGCCCGACCCGCATCGCCAGCCCGGCCATGCGGCTGGAGGCGCAACGGGCGCTGATCTGGGTTACCATTGTCGGCCTGTTCGTGCTGGCAATCTACATTTCGCAATCCTTGCTGGTGATCTTCGGCGCGATGGTGTTCGCCGCCATGGTGGATGGTGGGGCGCGGCTGCTCCACCGCGTGCTGCCGATCGGGCGCGGCTGGCGGATCGGCATCGTGTTGCTCGGCACGCTCGCCTTCTTCACCTGGCTGGCGATGTTCGCAGGCCAGCAGATCTCGCAGGAGGCGGCGCAGTTCCCCGCGCTGATCGAGCAGCAATCCGCGCTCCTGCTGGATTGGGCGCAGGGCCAGGGTTTCGCGGTCAGCAACGAGGATGTGCAGGCCATCGCCGGCCAGCTGATGAGCGGTGTGGGGATGGTCACCCGGGCGATCGGTGGGCTGCTCGGCGCGCTGACCATGCTGGTGCTGGTGGTGATCATCGGCATCTACGTCGTAATCGAGCCGCGGCTCTATGAGCGGGGCGTCGCCTGGATGCTGCCGGTGGACGACCGCCAGAGCTTTCACGTCACGATCACCCGCATGGCCTTTACCTTGCGCCGGCTGATGGCCGGGCGCCTCGTCGGCATGGCGTTCGAGGGGGTGCTCACCTGGGGGCTGTTATCGGTGTATGGCGTGCCGATGGCCGCGCTGCTCGGCATTTTGACGGGGCTGCTCGCCTTCATCCCCAATGTCGGCGCGTTCATCTCGGGCCTGCTGATGGTGATGGTGGGCTTTTCCGGCGGGTGGGATATGGGGCTGTACACCCTCTTCGTCTACGTGCTGGTGCAGTCCTTCGACGGTTATATCGTCGTACCGCTAATCGCGAAGAAGACGGTGGATCTTGCGCCCGCGCTGGTGCTGGGCGCGCAGCTGATCATGGGCATCCTGTTCGGCATCCTGGGCCTGTTCCTGGCCGATCCGCTGCTGGCGATGATCAAGGTGGCGCTCGAGCGCCGGGCCGAGGAGCAGGAAAGCGGAGAGGAGCAGGGGCAGCTAACCCTCAAGACGAATGGCGCGTAAGTTCCTCTACATCATTGCCGGCCTCATCCTGATCACGCTGGCATCGCTGTTCGGCTTGCGAATCTGGGCCGACGAGCTGACCGAGATGGCCATGGTACCGACCGCCGCCTTCGAGGAGCAGGAGGCACTGGCGGTCAACGCCTATCGTGATCCGGCGATGTGGTTCAGCCGGCCCGGCAAGCTGCCCGATCCCGCCCGATGGCAGCCGGAGGCGGCGGCGAGTGCGGATGAGGCAGCGCGTGATGAGGCGGCGCCACCCGCACCCTCTGATCCGCCCTCCCCTCCGCAAGATGGCGAGGCGGCAGACGAGGCGGGGGCCGAAGCGGTACCGCCCTTTGCAGTGTTCTTTGTCCACCCGACCAGTTTTTTGAACCGGTCGAGCTGGAACGCGCCGCTGGCGGATGAACGCTCGCAGGAAAGGGCGCGGCTGTTCCTGCGCGGCCTGGCCAGCCCGTTCAACCAGGCGAGCGAGATCTGGGCTCCGCGCTATCGCCAGGCCACTTTCGGCGCCTTTCTGACCGACGCGCCGGAGGCTGCCCGCGCGATCGACGCAGCCTATCTGGACATCGACCAGGCCTTCACCTTCTTCCTCGAAAGCCTCGACCAGGAGATGCCGATCGTCATCGTCGGGCACAGCCAGGGCGCGTTGCACGTGATCCGCCTGCTGCGCGATAGGGTCGCCGGCACGCCGCTCGAAGAGCGCGTGGCGATGGTTTATGCAGTGGGCTGGCCGATCTCGATCACGCACGACCTGCCCGCGCTCGGCTTGCCCGCCTGCGCCACGCCGTCACAGGGCGGCTGCATCGCCAGCTGGTCGAGCTTTGCAGAGCCCGCCGATCCGGGCCGCGTGTTGGACACCTACCGCAACTCCATCGGCTTCGATGGCGAGCTGCGCGGCGAGAGCCCGATCCTGTGCCTCAACCCGCTGACCGGCACGCTGAACGGCAGCGCGCCGGCCGACGCCAATCTGGGTACGCTGGTGCCCAATGACGCGCTGAGCGACGGCGTGCTGGTGGCTGGCGCGGTGCCGGCGCGTTGCGATGAGCGCGGGCTGCTGCTGATCGGCGACCCGCCGGAGCTCGGCCCCTACGTGCTGCCGGGCAACAATTACCATGTCTACGACATCCCGCTGTTCTGGCGCAATGTGCAGGAGGATGTGGCCCGGCGGCTGCGCGGCTGGCTGGCGCGGTGACCGCGGCACCGCCGATCACCGAGGCGGCGGCAGAGTTCGGTGCGGCCTTGCCGCTGGGTGGCGTGCTGATGGGTCTCGATCCGGGCACCAAGACGATCGGCTCGGCCTTCTGTGATGCCGGGTGGAGCTTTGCCAGCCCCGGCAAGACGCTGGCGCGTGGCAAATTCGCGCGCGACCGGGCGGCGCTGGAGGCGTTGGTGGTCGAGCGGGGGGTGCGCGGGATTGTCATCGGTCTTCCGCTCAACATGGATGGCAGCGCGGGCCCGCGCGCGCAGGCGGCCCGCGCGTTTGCGCGCAACCTCGCCCCGCTCGAATTGCCGGTACTGCTGTGGGACGAGCGCTGGTCCACCGCTGCCGCCGAGCGGGCGATGATTGCGCAGGATTTCAGCCGCGCCCGCCGCGCCGAGCGGATCGACAGCCATGCCGCAGCCATCATCCTGCAGGCAGCGATCGACCGGCTCGCCGGCGGGGTGATCTGACGCCGCTAGCGTCGGCGCGAGTGCGGCGCGGCTGCTCGCTGGGCGTACGTCCCCCCTCCCGCGGTCCCGGGCGCCCAGCCGGTCGCGGGAGCTAGGGATTAACCGGCCAGAAGACGAGGCTCACACCAATCGCTCTGCATCACGTAAGCTCGTCCCGCGGGAGCCATGGCCAGGCGGTCTTGGGAAGGGGAGCTTCACCGGGACGCGGGGGCGATGCTTGAAAGCGGGCGCTAGACCGCTTCCAGCACGACCCTGCGCCGGCGGGCTTCCATGGCCACCAGGCGGTTGCCGGAGGTTTCGGCCCGCGCCCACAGTGCGTCGCGCCCGGCCTCGTCAAGCACGCCCGCTTGCGCCTCGAGCGCAGTCAGCCGCATGCGGTCGCTCGGATGGTGGCGGGCGAAATGATCGGCTAGATCGCAGGCCTCCTCACAACCCAGGCCGACGGCGATGCGGAGGAACACCTCGCTCGAGCCGGCGGAGAGCACGCCGTCGATCCGGTTGTTCGTGGTATCGAACCGGTACTGATCGGTCCAGCCCTGCGCGCCGCCGGCGTGCATCACGTTGAGCGAGACGGACATCGCCTCCGGTGGCAATTGCGAGTGCACGTCGCGATGGGCGCGATAATGCATCAGCTTGCCCGGAGTGAGCTGCGCGCGTTCCACGAAGGTGAGGCCTGCCGGCTCGCCCACCGCGCCCGCGACGGCCTCGTATTCGTATTCCCAGTAGTCGGAGACGTAGCCAGGGCCGAAATAGCCGTATGTGATGAAGTCGAAATTGTGATCGTGGGGCAGTTCGTAGACGAAGCTCGATCCCCCGCTGGCGCGGAACAGGTGCTCATCGCGCGAGGGCCAGATATTGGCGCGCAGGAAGAATTCGCCGCCCAGTTCCGAGAGCATGACCACCTGCGGCCCGTAGGCACTCGCCCGGTCTTGCTCGCGGTGGCGGTCCCTCAGTTCGGCAAGGAGGAGGCGGGAAAGAAACTCACGATTTGCGCCAAGGCGCCGCAGCCAACCGGCCGCATGGAGCAGGCTGCCCTCGTCGCGCGGGTCGAAGCCGGCCGCCTCCAGCGCCTCGAAGCAGTCGCCCGGTTCGCATGGCGCATCGGCGGTGGCGAGTTCGTGTGGTTCGATCACGCGCGGCATCAGGAATTCTCCAGCGTGAGCAATTGCGGATGGGCTTCGACCAGCTGTGCGCGCAGGGCGCCGGCAGAAGCCGCGAGCGGGTCGCCGGGGGACCGCGCCAGTGCGACCAGTGCGGCGAAACCGGTGGCGGTGTCGAGCGCCAGGCACTCCCGCAGGGCCTGCCAGCGCAGCGAACTATCGCCTTCCTCCTGCGCAGTTTCGGCCATCAGCGGGGCGGCCTCGACTGCCTGCATCCGGCCGAGCAGCGCCAGCGTCATCTCCTGCCGGCTGGAGCGCATGCTGCCCGCGGCCTGGTGCAGCAGCTCGCCCGTCGCCAGATCGTGTTCGCGGCTCGGCTCGGGCTCGGCACTGGTGCGGTGTAGCCGCAGCGACACGAGCCGGCGCGTGGTGGCGAGCACCTGCACCGCCTCGCTCGAGCAGTCGAGCGCGAGGCGGGTGCCGGCGCCAAGAGCCATCGCCTCGGAATGGAACGGGCGCCGCTCGGCCGAGTGACCGGTCGTGCGGCGGACGATGCGCGCCTCTGCCGCGCCGGCCAGCACCGCGTCGAAGCGAAGGGCATCGCTGAAGCGAACCGTCTCGAAGGCGTTTTCGCCGGGCTCGCGCGCCTGGAGGATCAGCTGCGCACGGCCGCTGCGCGCCAGCATCAGGGTCGCCAATCCGCCCGAATAGCCGTGGCGGAAGGGCGGGTGGCCGAAGGGCTCCGCCGCGATTGCTTGCGCCAAGCCGCGGCAGAGCGAGCCTGCCAGCAGCGGAGCGGCGTTTGCTTTCGTGAACAGCGCCTCCAGCGCCGGACACGCCTCCAGCGGCGCGCCGGCGCCGAAGCGCTCGCATTCGGTGAGGGCGGCGGCCACCTGAGGCTCGGCCCGCCACGCGTCCCCGGCGGCGACCATTGCCGCCTGGGCGCGGCGCTGCGGGGCACGATCGGCCTGCAGCGCCGCGATGGCCGGATCGATCCGCATGACCGCGCCCTCCCCGCCTCGCTCACATGAATGTCTGGGGCGGCACCACTTCATAGACGTAGGTCGCCAGCACGACGATCGAATCGTCATGGCCTGGCGGAACCGTCGTCGGGGTCGAGGCGCCGGTGGCGGTGGGGTTGGCCGTGCCGAACAGGCCGGTCAGCGTGTCGAGGTCAGGGAGCGAGGCAAGGTCGAGCTTGGGAAGCTTCATCGGTTGATCTCCGGAGATGCGCGGAGCCCATCGCCCCGCCGCACCTGGAAACTGCGCCGCAAGATTTGTTAACGTAAGTTAAATGACTGTAATCGTGCTGCTCCGCACGAGCCGGACAGCGGAGCCGTGTTGATTTCAAACTCGATGAAGCAGCAACACCAGCCCGCCGCCGGGTATGTCTGCAGCAGAATCGGTGGCGGGGGTGGGAGCGTCGGCGAACGGACGCCGGATGGCGTCGGCGCGGGCACGATCGAGAATTGCGGGCGCGATGGCGCGGTCGAACAGGATAGCATCGGCAGTGCCAAGCAACCGCGCCTGGCGGAGGGTGAGCTCGTCCGGGTCGTCGCTGGCAATAATCAGCTCGACGACATGCCGGTCGTCGCCCGGCGCGGGATCGGCGACCCAGCCGGGCACGCGAGCGGCCGCTCCGAGTTCGAGCGGATCGAGCGGGCCGCCCGGTGAAAGCGCCGCGTCGAGCGCGCGCCGCCGCTCGGCCCCGCCCGGCCAGCGGCTGCGCAGAGCGGTGCGGGCCGCAGATAGCGCCTCGGCCAGCCTGCCGAGATCGGGCGGGAGCAGCGTCTCCAGCCGCAGCCGCAGCTGCTTGGCGAGCCCGGCCGAGGCACCAGCGGTGCCGACCGCCACCAGCACCGGATCGCGATCGAGGATACTCGGCGTGGTGAAGTCGCACAGTTCGGGGCGGTCTACCACGTTCACCAGCAGCCCGGCGCAGCGCAGGCGGATCGCGTCGGCCTCGCAGGCGGCGGGATCGTCATGCGCGACAAAGGCGAGCCGCGCACCGCGATCGACCCCCTCGGCCAGCTCGCCTATCACTTCGCCGCCGGCGCGCTCAACCAAGCGGCGCTTGGGCTCGGCCCCTGCGCCCGCCCCCAGCACGATCACCGGACGGCCGGCGATCAGGTGGAACAGCGGGAGCGAGCGCATCGCTAATCCAGCCAGTCGGGCACGCGCTCGGCGGCACTGATGGCTTCCGGCGTGATCCGGTCGGCGACGGTGGCGAAGCGCTCGTTATCGACCATCACCTCGGCCACGAGGCCCCGGCTGTTGTAGCTCGAAGCCATGCTGGCGCCATAGGCGCCGGCGGTGCGGAACACGGCGAGATCGCCGGCACCCATCGCTACGATCGGCCGGCCGGTGGCGAAGGTATCGCCGCTCTCGCAGATCGGGCCGACGATGTTCGCGGTCATCCGCTCGGGCCGCAGCCGCACCGGCTCGAAATCGTGCCATGCGCCGTACAGCGCGGGGCGGGCGAGATCGTTCATCGCGGCATCGACGATAACAAAGGGATCACGGTTGGCGTTGCGCTTCACCCGCACCACGCGGGTCAGCAACACGCCCGCATTGCCGGCGATCACGCGGCCGGGTTCGAACATTAGGGTGGTGTCCCAGCCTTTCGTCACGCGGGCGACCATTGCGCCATATTCCTGCGGGGTGGGGAGGATCTCGCCGGCCTTGTGGCACACGCCGAGGCCGCCGCCGAGATCGGCATGGCTGACGCTGTGGCCCGCGGCGCGCAGCTCGGCGATCAATTCGCCCAACCTGACGAAGGCGGCCTCCAGCGGCGCGAGCGAGGCTAGCTGGCTGCCGATGTGCACCGCCACGCCCCGCATCGAGAGGCCGGGCAGCGCGGCGAGACGGGCAAACATCGGGGCGGCCTGATCGATCGGCACGCCGAACTTGTTGTCGCGCTTGCCGGTGGAGATCTTCTCGTGCGTGCCGGCATCGATATCGGGGTTGATCCGCAGCGCGCAGCTGGCCTGCTGGCCGCGCGCGGCAGCGATGGCGGAAAGCTCCAGCCCCTCTTCCTCCGATTCGATGTTGAACTGGCCAATGCCTGCATCGAGCCCGGCGGCCATTTCGGGTGCCTGCTTGCCAACGCCCGAGAAGACGATCGCCTCGGCCGGCATCCCTGCCGCCAACGCGCGGGCCAGCTCCCCACCCGAGACCACATCGGCGCCGAAGCCCTCGCGGCGCATCACCCGCAGCACGGCGAGATTGGGGTTGGACTTGACCGCGAAGGCGCAGATCGTGCGCGCGCCGCCTTGCCCCACCGCCTCGCGGAACACGCGCGCGTGGCGTTCCAGCGCGGCGCGCGAATAGACGTAGACCGGGGTGCCGATCTGCTCGGCGATCCGCGCGAGCGGCACGTCCTCGGCGTGAAGCTCGCCGTCACGGTAGTGAAAGTGGTCCATCGGATCAGCCAAGTGGGGGGAGGTCGAACGGATCGTCCTCGCGCTCTTCGGAACGGCGGCGCAGCTCGACGTTGCGCTCGGGGGCAGCCAGGGGATCGAGCTCCAGCAGCTCCTCGGCGCTGGGGCGGTCGGCGCGGCCGAATGGAGCGGGCGGCAGCGTTTCGCCGGGCGGCGGGGTCAGTTGCTGGGTCTGACCGCAGGCGGCGAGGGCCAGCGGGCCGGCAAGGGACAGGGCGATCGTCAGCAGGCGCATCAGCCCATCTCCAGCAGGCCGCGCGCCTCGGCCACCCGCTTGCGCACCTCGGCGGGCGCGGTGCCGCCGTGGCTGGCGCGAGCGGCGACCGACGCCTCTATCGAAAGCGCTGCAAACACTCCCTCGCCGATTCGCTGGTCGATCGCCTGCAAATCGGTCAGCGGCAGCCGATCGAGCGGCACGCCGCGGCTTTCCGCCAGCTTCACCGCCGCGCCGGTGACGTGGTGCGCCTCGCGGAACGGAAGGCCCGCCTCGCGCACCAGCCAGTCGGCCAGATCGGTGGCGGTGGCGTAGCCCAACTCGGCCGCCTGCCGCGTGCGATCGGTGCGGAACTCGGCATCGGCGATCATCCCGGTCATGGCCGCGAGCGAGAGTGAGAGCAGGCCATGCGCCTCGAACACCGGCGGCTTGTCGTCCTGCATGTCCTTCGAATAGGCCAGCGGCAGGCCCTTCATCGTCACCATCAGCGCCACCGCGCAGCCGACGATCCGCCCTGAGTGGCCGCGCACCAGCTCCGCCGCATCGGGGTTCTTCTTCTGCGGCATGATCGAGCTGCCGGTGGCCAGCGCATCGGGCAGGCGGATGAAGCCGAACGGCTGGCTGGACCACAGCACCAGCTCTTCCGCCAGCCGAGAGAGGTGCAGCGCGCATTGGGCCGCGGCCTGGAGGTAATCGAGCGCAAAATCCCGGTCGGACACCGCATCGAGGCTGTTGGCAGTGGGCCCGTCGAAGCCGAGCGCTTGCGCGGTCATCGCCCGGTCGATCGGGAAGCCCGTGCCCGCCAGCGCCGCACTGCCGAGCGGGCAACGGTTGAGCCGCACCCGCGCATCGGCAAAGCGCGAGCGATCGCGCGCGAGCATCTCGTGATAGGCCAGCAAATGATGGCCCAGCGTCACCGGCTGCGCGGCCTGCAGATGGGTGAAGCCGGGCAGGATCGTCTCGGCATGTTCGCCCGCGCGGGTGACGAGCGCGCGCTGCAGGCCGGCCAGCGCTTGATCCAGCGCATCGATCGCATCGCGCACCCACAGGCGAAAATCGGTCGCGACCTGGTCGTTGCGGCTGCGCGCGGTATGGAGGCGCCCGGCCACCGGCCCGATCAGCTCGGCCAGCCGGTGCTCCACGGTCATGTGGATGTCTTCAAGGCTCCAATCCTCCGGCACGCCGTGGTCTTCATATTCAGCGGCGACCTTATCGAGGCCGTGCCCGATGGCGAGCGCGTCGTCGGCCGAGACGATCCCGCAGGCGCCCAACATCGCAGCATGCGCCTTGCTGGCAGCGATGTCCTGCCGCCAGAGGTGCTTGTCGAACGGGATGGAAGCGTTAATCTCGCGCATCACCGCCGACGGGCCTGCCGCAAAGCGCCCGCCCCACATCTGGTTGGAGCCCCCCACCGTGCCCTTGTCCCGATTGTCGCTCGTGTTCACCTGTGCCGCCGCCTTGTCTCTGGTCGGCTGCGATAGGCAAAGCACCGAGCCCGCGCAACCGGAGCAAGCGGCGCCCGGCGGTGAGGAGCTGTCAGGCGTTCTCGACCGCAGCTTTGCAGGGGAGGCGATGCCGGCGGTAGAGCTGGTCGATCCTGAGGGCGCGCGGCTGGCACTGGACAATACTCGTGGCACGCCGGTGCTGCTCAACCTGTGGGCCACCTGGTGCGCACCCTGCGTGATCGAGATGCCGTTGCTCAACACGCTGGCCGAGGACATGGCGGGCGAGCTGCGCGTGCTGACCGTGAGCGAGGACATGAAGGGAGCCGAGGTGGTGGTGCCCTTTTTCGAGGCGCGCGAGCTGGACAATCTGCCGCGCTGGATGGACCCGCAGAATGACCTGGCATTTTCCTTCGGCGGCGGCGCCGCGCTGCCGCTGACCGTGCTTTACGATGCCGAAGGGCGCGAGGTGTGGCGGGTAATCGGCGGCTACGACTGGGCGAGCGCTGAGGCGCGCGAGGAGATCGAGGCGGGGCTGGCGGCGGCCGGCGTCTAACGTCGCGGCGATCCGGGTTCGCCCCCTCGCTTCGCTCGGGAGCCATTCGGCTACCCGAAATGGCTGGTGGGCGGTGAGGGGCTCGAACCCCCGACATTCTCGGTGTAAACGAGATGCTCTACCAGCTGAGCTAACCGCCCCACGTGCGCAGAATGGCGGGATTAGCGCGTTTTCCAGCCCGGTCAACGCTGGTGCGAAGGGAACGGAGCGGCAACGCGGGAGCGGTTCGGGACACCAGAGTCCCGAAATAGTCCCGAAGTGATTAGCGTGTGGGCGCGGGGTCTAAGTAGGGACGTCACCATATGCGTGAGTGACGGATCCAGCGGTCAAAACACCGCGTTATTCGGGATGAAGCGGGCTCGCTCAGGTGATTCTCTTGGGGGGCGCGTCCTCGTGTCATCCACAGACCTGCCGACAGATCCAGGCGAAGCTCCCTCGCTGTATCGTTCGCCATCTGTTCCGATGAGGCATTGGTCGCATCAAACTGTATACGCTCACTGCATTTGCTCGGCACGGCTACAATCTGCGGATCACATGTGGTGCATGTGGTCATTCATGCAAAGGCTCTGGTGATGCTGGCGGAGCTTCACCAGCGTGGCGCCAGCTCTTGACTGGAATCACTGGAATCGCGGCTGCGCTACGGTTCCTGTGGCAAGCGCCGCGCCAGTATCCAGGCAGTTGCAGCGGAGTGATAACATAGCGAGAAAGCGGGGCTCTGCCGGATCTGGTTCGCTGATGGCGGTCTGCCGGCCTGAATACAGCTGCCAGCTTAGCGGCGGCCCGCCCAGGGATCGGATGCGCGAGTCACGGCAATTCAAGAGGGATAAGGCCGATAGAGCAGCCCTGCCGCATCAGGAGGGCCTTCCAGCCAATCCACCCAATCGTCCCGCCGCACGATCACCGGCATGCGATCGTGCACGTCGGCTATGTGGATGCAGGCCTCCGTCATGACCATGCTGTAGGCTCTGCGGGCTCCTTGGGCTCGGTAGCTGTCCGGCGGATGTCAACTATGAACTTTTACATTGAACCGCCTCAGCCCTGATTGAGGTTGCGCTTCGGTGCTGTCGATGGAGTTCTGATTGTGCGAACGGGGCGCAGGTCAAGCAGGCGGCCTGGAGCTTTGCGCGCCGGCGCTTGCGCCGACCCTACTGCGCCACTTAACGTACAACCTTAGTGACGGAGCAAAGCACGCGGCAGTTCGAGGTATATCGGTGCACTCGCATAACAGCGCTTTTGGTGGATTTCGGCCCGGCCGCTTTTGGCCACCGGACGAGGCAAGTAGCCGTTCGTTCACAATGCTGGGTCGGCAGCTAAGCGCCCCTAGCCTGACAGTACCCCTGAAACAATCACCACTGATGGGCTGCGCTCCTATCGGCTGCCATGACCGACCTCGGCAACTCAGAAAAGCAGGAGATTGGCCGCTGGGCCAACAACGGGGTGGAGAAAAGCCACCTACCATTCCGACGAAAAGGACGAGCGATGCTGCGGTTAGAGGTGGCTCGGTTTGTCTGCACAGCCTCGCGCGATTGCTAAGTGGAGCGCCTGCCGGTTTCATG
>PPFU01009078.1_pt1 | contig 22895 bp, 24 predicted proteins | sample 1535991 | NCBI WGS metagenome assembly PPFU01 (sample SAMN04901290, study PRJNA319586) | Hypolithon metagenome, whole genome shotgun sequencing project. | isolation source: Antarctic Hypolithon | place: Antarctica: Miers Valley | collected 2014
GGACGAGGTCTATGATCTCATCCCTTCTTTCTTTTGCGCAACCCTCCCACATCATCTGGATGCGCCCGTCAAGATGGATGTAGAGCTTGGTAAAGCCAGCGCTCTTTATCTTTGAAATGAGCGGTTTGTAGCTTCCTTCGTTAACCGCTTTTGCTGAGAGCACGGGCAGAGATTTTTGTTGAATAAAGCTGCCTTCGGGTGGGTCTAGTTCTCGGGTGCCTACGAGAAATACCTGCTCGGGGTTTAGCGTTGAAAAAGCCTGGGTGATGATGCTGCGATCGCCTTCGCCTAGCAGCGATCGCAACGGCATTCCATGAAAGTGAGCACTAGGGGACGAGTCTGGCGTATTGAGATCGCCGTGGGCATCTAGCCAGATAACGGCTAATGATGAGCCGTACTTTTGATTGAGGTAGGAAACGGGCGCGATCTCAACGCCGCAGTCGCCGCCGAGAGTGAAGATTTTGGCTGGATTTTGAAGTGCGATCGCCCGGCAAGCTTCCGAGAGTTGGGCGCAGATTTGGCTGTAGCCCAGAATGTTGTTGCAAGCGGTGAGGGAATAAGTAAGAAAAACTGGAATGTGCGAGAAGGATGCACACAGGTTCATATCAGCCTATAAAGCCGATATGAACCTGTGTGCAGCGCTATATTGCCTGAGCCTTGCCATTGAGGAAAGAAGAGGTTCAGCATTTGGTTTCTGACGCCTGTTGTGTACTTTTAAAGCAGCCGTCACACTCCAGCATGTACGAGGATCAGAAATCCGGGTATTCTTTTATCAAGTAATCTTGCTTGATTACGCCTAACCTACGTCCAAGCTCACCTTTGAAAACAGGACTGGCACTCATCATGACGGCAGCGCTGCACGAACAAGAAAAAAGCAACTGGGCCAGGTCTATCCGATATGACCAGATCGCCGCTATTCCTGAAGTGTGGCCGATCGTCGCAGCCCAATATGGCGATCATTTAGCCCTCTACGATCCGCATTCCAATCCTGAAACCCGATACACCTACGCCGAACTAGCCGCTGCCATCAGGCAGTTTGCCGCTGGGCTACAAACGCTGGGCGTGCAGCCCAAAGAAACCGTTGCGCTGTTCTCAGAGAATCAGCCCCGCTGGATGGTTGCCGACCAGGGCATTATGACTGCCGGTGCCATTGATGCGGTGCGCGGTGTCAATGCCGATAAGGCCGAGCTGCTATTTATATTAGACAACAGCGACAGCACTGGGCTGGTGGTACAGGACATGGCCACGCTGAAAAAGTTTGCGGGTGACCTGGCCGGAACGGGCCTGCGCTTTGTGATTTTACTAACAGATGAGGCAGCTACGACAGAAGCCGACTTAGGGGGCGCTAAGCTGCTGAATTTTTCTGAGCTGATGGCCCTGGGAGAAGATCAGGGGAACGAGCAGAACGGTGAGCTTAAGCCGGTGCCGCTAGCACGGGATAATACCGCGACGCTGATGTACACCTCGGGCACGTCAGGGATGCCCAAAGGCGTGATGCTCAGCCACCGTAATTTAATTTCTCAAATCGACGGGGCTAGCAGCGTGGTGACCGTTGGCCCCGACCAGAAGGTGATGAGCATTTTGCCAATCTGGCACGCCTATGAGCGTTCGTTTGAGTACTTTGTGCTCTCTCAGGGCGTCACGCAAATTTACACGAACATTCGCTACGTCAAAAAAGACCTGAAGATGCACAGCCCGCAGTACATGATCGCGGTACCGAGGCTGTGGGAATCGATTTATGAAGGGGTGCAAAAGCAGTTTCGTGAGCAGCCAGAGGGCAAGCAAAAGCTGGTGAATTTCTTGATTAGCCAGAGCCAAAAGTATATTAAGGCCAGACGTGTTCTGGAGGGGCTAAGCCTGGAGCAGCCGGAGAGTTCGCCTGAGCAAAAGCTGGTGGCGGCGCTGCAAATGGCGTATCTGTGGCCGCTGCATCAGCTAGGCGATCGCCTTGTCTACAAAAAAGTACGCGCAGCCCTTGGCGGCGAAATTGACTACCTAGTTAGCGGCGGCGGCTCTATCGCCGACTACCTGGAAGACTTTTACGAGCTGGCAGGCATTCCTATTTTGGGCGGCTACGGCCTGACTGAAACCTCACCGATTACCCACGTCCGCAGACCCTGGCGCAATCTCCGAGGGGCTGACGGCCAGCAGGTGCCGGGTGTCGAAACGTGCATCGTCGATTTGGAAACGCATCAGCCAGTCCCCACTGGGCAACCCGGCCTAGTGATGCTGCGCGGTCCTCAGATTATGCAGGGCTACTACAAAAATCCTGAAGCAACGGCTAAGGCCATTGGCCCAGACGGCTGGTTTGACACGGGGGATTTGGGTCAGCTAACGGCCTACGGAGACCTGATTATCACCGGACGCGCCAAGGATACCATTGTGCTCACCAATGGCGAAAATATTGAGCCCACGCCGATTGAGAATGCCTGCTTGCGCAGCCCATATATTGACCAGATTATGCTGGTAGGGCAGGATCAAAAGTCTTTAGGGGCGCTGATTGTACCGAGCATGGAGGCGTTAGAAAAGTGGGCACATAGCAAAGGCATCGCGCTTGATTTGGCCGCTCAGCCTGTGCAGAACCTGTTTAAGCAGGAGCTAAAGCGAGAGGTGGCCAACCGGCCTGGCTATCGGGCAGACGACCGGATTGGCGCTTTTAAGCTTTTAGCAGAGCCGTTTACGGTGGAGAATAGTTTGCTAACTCAAACGCTGAAGGTGAAAAGGGCTCAGGTGGGCGATCGCTATCAGGACGATATCGCAGCGCTGTTCACCTCATGAAACTCGAATGAAGTTACTCATCTCATCACATGTATCAAAAAATGCGTTTGCATTCCGGTCGGTGGGCACCCTGCTGTGAAGCATATAGAGAAAACTTGATGCATTAGGACGCAAATCTACCGCTTTGCTGTGCTGAAGCTGGTCATCGAGTTGGAAGGTGCGGTTTGCGCCATAGCCTGATTCAATGTTTCCTGGTTCAATTTAAGTTGTGCCGTTGTCTATTTTAGTTATTTCGCCTAACTTATTTCACCATGGATGTTTCCCCGTCTCAACTACTGCTCAAGCGCGTTGTCAACATCAAAGCAGTGGTTACGCCGCTGTGGAAGGAAGAGGCCCAGAAGCAGTTGCAAAGCCAGCTCAACCAAATCGACGGTCGCTTGCAGCAGCTAGAAATGCAGGGCCAGCGCATTTTAACTGAAATGCAAAAGCAGGGCTCCAACCCCGCTGACGCTGCGGTTGCCGGCCAAATCAGCAGCGTTCAAACCAAGCTCAACCAGGATAAAAGCCAGCTCCTCCAGCAAAAGAATCAGCTCCTTCAGCAGCTCCAGCAGGTGCAAACCCTGGAACAGGGTAAAGAAGTTAGCCAGGGTCAGATTGACGGCTTTTTTAACGTGGCCGTGGGCGACCATATGATTAAGAAAATGCAGGTGGAAATTTTGCTGCGCGATGGCGTCGTTGAAGACATTCGCGGGGAAATGTAGGGAATCCGGGGAATTGGGAACAAATCTCCTCATTCCCCACTGTCACCACAACGGGATACAATTAACGCTGGCAATCCCAGCCGCCGCTGTTGTCCACATAAAGCCCCCTCCATGATCCGCGAAGTATTCATGCCTGCGCTCAGCTCTACAATGACTGAGGGAAAAATTGTCTCCTGGGCCAAGTCTGAGGGTGACAAGGTAGAAAAAGGCGAAACCGTTGTCGTCGTTGAGTCTGACAAGGCTGATATGGATGTGGAGTCTTTTTATGAAGGCTACCTGGCCATTATTGTGACCGAAGCGGGGGAGATGGCTCAGGTTAATGACGCGATCGCCTACCTAGCCGACACCGAAGCTGAAATTGAAGAAGCTAAGCAAAAGGCCGCCAGCTCAAGCCACAGCGCAGCGCAAACTACCGCTAAGACCGCAGACCCTGAACCCGCAGCCGCACAGACTGAAGAAACCATAGCAGCGGTTGCCCAAGCCGTAGAAGACACTACAACAGCCGCTTCTCAAAATGGCGGATCTGGTTCAGCCTCTAGTACATCTTCTGGCCGTGTAGTGGTTTCGCCTCGCGCCCGCAAGCTCGCTAAGCAGCTCAAGGTGGAGCTAAACGGACTGCAAGGTTCTGGCCCTCACGGTCGCATTATTGCCCAAGATATCGAAAAAGCAGCCGGTAGAACGCCGAGGCCTGCCGTCAACCAACCAGTCGTTTCACCAGTCGTTTCATCGGTGCCCACAGCCCCGGCGGTGGTGCCAGGTGCTTCTAGAGCATCGGCAGTACCTGCACCTACCTCAGCCGCACCGGGCGAGCTGGTCGCCTTTAACACGCTTCAGCAGGCCGTCGTTCGTAATATGGACGCCAGCCTTTCGGTGCCGGTGTTCCGCGTAGGCTACACCATTACCACCAATGAGCTAGACAAGCTATATAAGCAAATTAAGCCCAAGGGCGTGACGATGACGGCGCTGCTGGCAAAGGCGGTAGCGGTGACGCTACAAAAGCATCCGGTGGTGAATGCGAGCTTTGCGCCTACCGGAATTCAGTACAGCAGCAGTATCAATATTGCGGTGGCCGTGGCGATGCCCGACGGTGGGCTCATTACGCCTGTGCTACGCGGCGCGGATCAGATGGATATTTACTCGCTGTCACGAACTTGGAAGGATTTGGTGGCTAGATCACGCTCGAAGCAGCTTGCGCCCGAAGAATATAACAGCGGCACCTTTACGCTTTCTAACCTGGGCATGTTTGGTGTAGACAGCTTTGATGCGATTTTGCCACCGGGCCAGGGTTCAATTTTGGCTATTGGCGGGGCGCTGCAAAAGGTCGTTGCAACGCCGGATGGCATGATGGGCGTGCGCAAGCAAATGAGAGTGAATATGACGAGCGACCACCGGATTATTTACGGTGCGGATGGCGCGGCGTTTTTGAAAGACCTGTGTGATTTGATTGAGAATAATGCGCAGTCTTTAACGCTGTAATGGGCTGGAGGACAGGCGCTTAGATCGCTCATCTAATGTCTGATGGTCAGCCAGTCAGAGGCTACGTAGAAACTGAAACCGAAGAACCGCTGGGCTGCTGTTCCTTCTCTTTAGCAAGCTTTTTAGAGACTGCTGCCACTTCTTCCAAACGCGTGGCTTCCTCAATGTCTATCTCCTCTGCGAGCACTTCGTCAGTCTGCTCGTTTGGTACGGCAACCTTGGCTACTTCGGCAACGCCCTCGCTCGGGGCCACTGTTTGAGAGTCAGCTTGAGCGTCAATCTGCGACTCAGCTTGAGCCAGCTCAGCGGCGGCTATGTCTTCTTGAATGCGCTTTGAAACAAACGATACGAATGTAGTGCCGATGAAGCCTGCGCTAAACAGCATCCATCCTTCTACGACATAGGTCATTAGCTGGTTGAGTTCATGAACAGACATAAGACAAAGCCTCGTCAAACCCCGATCTCACCCATTATGAAGGCTCTGCCGTAAAGATTCAATAGAAAGCGGTGAAAGTCGTAGTATTGAAAGGTGCCTTTAGCTAACACCTAGAGGGCCACGTGCCAACAACTAACTTTTATCGCATTCAGTATAGCTATGGTTTCTAGCGTCTCTCGGGTTTCTGCCAGTTCTGACTTATCCAATGCCAGCAATGGATCAGGCCGCATTGCTTCGGTCAGCCGCACTACCAAAGAAACCGATGTGCAGGTCACCCTAAACATAGACGGCACGGGTAAATGCATCGCCGATACGGGCATTCCATTTTTAGACCATATGCTGCACCAAATTGCTTCCCATGGCCTGTTTGACCTGGAAGTGCGAGCGACAGGCGATATTGAAATTGACGACCACCATACCAATGAAGACGTCGGCATTACGTTGGGGATGGCGCTGCATCAGGCGCTGGGCGATCGCAAAGGAATCACCCGATTTGGCCACTTCATCGCCCCGCTAGATGAAGCCCTCGTGCAAATTTCCCTTGACTTTTCAGGCCGCCCTCATCTCAGCTACGGCCTGCAAATTCCTACCCAGCGCGTCGGCACCTACGATACTCAGCTCGTTCGCGAGTTCTTTGTGGCGATTATTAACCACGCTCAAATGACGCTGCACATTCGTCAGCTAGATGGCATTAACTCTCACCACATTATTGAAGCGACCTTCAAAGCCTTTGCTCGGGCGATGCGCATGGCGACAGAAATTGATCCTCGTCGGGCAGGCACTATTCCAAGCTCCAAAGGCGTTCTCTAGATGTAATTTCAAGGAATTTGCTGGCCGGCTACCTCTGTGGTCTGGCTATTTAGATGCGGCGGTAGTGAGTCAAAACGACGGGCTTTACGACGGGCTTTGGGGGAGAAACGGTCTGGCTTGCTGATGCCTTAGGCAGGCTGTTGATCGCTGCTGGGGCGATCGCGCCGTCTTCCCCATAGGGCATGGCTAGCTGATAGTTCCGAACAAAAATCCCAATCTGATTCAGCGCTTGAGCGACCGACTCTTGCGCAGAAACGGGCTGTACGCGCTGGGCTCGTACTTCAACGGTGGGTAACTGTAGCCACCAGGAATGGGGCGACTGACCATGAAGATCCTGAATAGCCGAAAGCAGAGCCCCAGGCGTCTCAGGCATCGGGTTCTCTAGCTGATCTGGGCTGAGCGGACTAATTTTAATTTGAGATCCATGCTGCTCGTATGAGGTGATGAAAATCGCATAGTCAGCCTCGGCAACCGCCTCCGTAATCTCCTCCGTAATCGTCTCTGGGCGAGGCTGTTGAGAAGATATGGGTCGGGTTAGAAATGACTCTGTAGAAAGGGCTCGCACTTCCGGCAACTGCCATGCTGTCACCGCTTCGGAAATCTGCCGAGTAACTTCTGTTTCCTCGCAGCAAACTACCCAAAATTTTGTTTTATTAGGTCTTATCTGACGAGATTCTGCTTTATTAGGGGTTGTCTTACTAGCGGCAGACTTTTTGCTTATAGTGGATGTTGACATGGCTAAATACTGGATGATTTATGCTGACGATTTTGCTGGAACACAGGCGTTGACGAGGCTGTAACAAAATGCTGAGAACCTTGAAGGAGTAAGCTTTGAAGACTCGTCTTATGTAATAAGCGTGCCCTACACTTTCGCCGCATTAACCCTTTTTGATGAAACATTATTTGATGAATTGTTAAGCAAACTGTTTCTCTGCTCAAGTGCTTCAATTAATATTGAACTGCTAAATTTCTACGTTAGTATCTACCGAATTAAACAGATTGTATACATCGCTTCTCGGTGTGATCCCCAGATATATAGAGCAGATAATGGCAGCGATCCCCAAGTATATAAAAGCAAACAGCAAAAGCGATCCCCGAACAGGAAAAGTATTACAAAATGACATCTTTTAAAGCGCCTTCCAATCCTGTGAAAGTTTTAACGTCTGAGTTTTTACGGGCACTCAGCTTTGCCGCCTACAAGCATCGTGACCAGCGTCGTAAAGACAACAAAACGCCCTACATCAACCACCCAATTGCGGTTGCTAACATTTTGCTCAACGAAGCAGATGTTACCAGTGAGAATGTTTTGATTGCTGCTTTATTGCACGATACTGTTGAGGATACGGACACTACCTTTGAAGAGATTGAGCAGCGCTTTGGCCTGACGGTTCGAGACATTGTCGATGAGGTGACAGACGACAAGTCTTTACCAAAGGCGGTACGGAAGCAGCAGCAGATTGATCATGCGGGTGGGTTGAGCGACCCGGCCAAACTCATCAAGTTCGCCGACAAAACTGCCAACCTGCGCGACATCACCGCCGCCCCACCCGAAGGCTGGAGTGCTGCCCGCATTGACGACTACTTAGAATGGGGGAAAGCTGTCGTCAACCAAATTCGTGGCACTCACGCTCAGCTAGAAGCTCTATTCGACCAGGCCTACGAGCAGGGGAAAGTTACCGTAGAGGCGCATTCCGTAGAGTAAGCCTCCTTGTTTCCGCGTATGTACCCAATAATAATGTCGGTATCAATCAGCATGGAAACGGCCTTTTCTCATGTTTCTGACATATTGCTCGACATCTTGTGAGGCTACATCGTCCTTCCACATCCCAAATAATTCATCGCTGGGTTCAGAAGGGTTGTTTTCTATAGGAATGAGCTTACGCAAGCCTTTCCTCGATAGGTGATGATAACCTCCTCCCCGCGTGCGACCATTTCAAGCAACTCTTTGACGCGGAACCGTAGTTCTTTTGCTGTAGCTTGTTTCGTAAAATGCATTAAGTCCTTTGCTGTGGCTTAGCGGCTGCTAATTGAATAAACTGTAGCCGCTTGCGCCAGGGGCGATTGCGATAGAGCATAGCCGCCCTGATCAAGCTCTTATCCAAAGGAGAACACATTGACCAATACCAGTCAATAAAGCCCTGATAGTCAGGCTCTAACCCAGCCTTGAACTCTAGATATGAGCTGTATCCCCGCATAAATAATCGGTTGGCGTACAGCGACACTTGAGGAAAATTAGAGCGCAGCAAGCAGGCCGTTATCATCTCTCGCTCATTGAGGACTGGCCTGACGCCAAGGGTTTCGCTGTTATTCCCGTGGATGTATTGAATCGCTAGAATATCCGCTAAAAAGAAGCCTGGAGAAATGGCCATAGCTGCGCATCGGAGGTAGCAGTCGGCGTGGGTTTTAAGAAAGGTTTCGCGAATAGGCATAAACCTTTCGATTAAAGACCTTTTGAAGCAAAGGCCCGATGTCGGCGCAGGGTAGTAGGGCAGCCGGCCCCATCGCATATCGTTACGAAAATCACAGTGAGTGGAATAGTCCTGCTGATTGCCCGCAAAAGCGCGAGTCCTGCCGATGTCTGAGCCAGTTACATCATTGGTGATTTTAAGCGCGTGGAAGCACCAGCCAATGTCAGGGTTGTACTCAAAGGTTTTGGCGATCGCTTCAACTTTATGGGCGACGAAAATATCGTCCGAATCTAGCAGGCAAACAATCTCTCCCTGGCTGTGGGCGAATCCAGCGTTGAGCGCTGAGTCCTGACCACCGTTGGCCTTTAAAACTGGGACGGTGGCCTCTCCGTAGCCGGCAATCACATTGCGCGAATTGTCTGTAGAACCATCGTCTACCACGACAACTTCGACATGGGGATAGGTTTGCTTGAGGGCACTATTAATCGCACGCTCCAAAAACCGTCCGTAATTGTAGTTGTTGATGAGGACGGTTACGAGAGGATTGTTCATAGGAAATCATAGCTGAAGGCTTGAGGCCCTGTCGTTGTTAAGCGCTGGTTAAACGGTGAATTTCATCGGCATACGCGATCGCCGCATCCGCGTAGGTATACACTTCTAAAGGAGCCGTCAGTACGGTGCTCTCGTATATGTTGCCTGATACCTCGCCCACCTGTTCTAGGACTGCAATCGCCGCTTGCCTCGAGTCCTGTGGTGCCACCGGAATCACCGCACCGCCACCTGCTCCCAACGTGGCCTCGTTGTTCGCGCTAATAATCACCCGCCGCCCAAACGAAGCCGCCTCAGCCACAGGCGAACCAAACCCCTCATTATCCGACAAAAAAACTACCGCCGTCGCATGGCTATACCAGGCCGCCAAAGTGGGGTCGTCAATGTATCCGTGATAATGCACCCAAGGAATATTCGCCACCGACTGCACAAAGCCCTCACCGGCCTGCTGCGTCGATTTATTCATGCCGCCGGTTAAATGCAGCTCCCAGGGAACACCGCTGATGCTTCTCAGCGACTCAACCAAAGCAACGGCTTCGGGCAACCGCTTTCCAGCCGGATCAATTCGACCTACCGATAGCAAAAAGGGGGCTGAAGGCACTTCAATATCAGCAGGGGTAAGGCTTCTCAAGGGAGAATCCAGCCCGTTTGGGATTGTGCTGATTTTGCGACGAACATCAGCAGCGGGACGAAAGTGACATAGCTCAGCAGTGGTGGCTTCGCTTACACACACAATCTTTTTCGCCCATTGTACAGAGGCTTCCAGATACATCCAGGCGCGTAGCGTTGTCTTCAGCCGGGAGCCGTATTTTTCTCGTTCCTTCCATTCATTCACATCATGCACCACGGCTATCGATGGCGGATGCCAGGGCATGACCATCGGGTTAGATAGCCATACAATTTGGTCAAAACCCTGCCGCTGACAGTAGCCAGAAAATTGAGTCGCCACCCAGCCAAACCGCTTAACAGGGGCATAGTCGAGGGCTGGCAGCACGACGACTGACGCCTGCTGGCTGGTCTGCTGCTGGCTGAGCCGTTGGATCGCAGGCGTTTGCTTCAGCGCATTGGGTGAGCTGATAACTTTAGCATCAATATCTCGATCGGCCAGCTCAGCCGTCAACGGCTCTAACAGCCGATCAAGGTAAACACCAATGCCCATCCTGGCACCTAAGTAATGCCCAACCAACCCTACTGTCATGCCGCATTTGCCTTTATCACGTCTAAACTATGCGTCATGTTCGTCTCAAAAAATAGCTGCGTTCTAGCAAGGCTGGTCTCTTTACTTGGCCTCATAGCCAGAAACCTCCATGCACAGAAACCTCCATGCGCAGAAACCTCTGTGGCCAGAAAACAGTCCGAAAATACGGTTAAATATGCGTTCAGGGAATATAGCAGATATCCTACCGTAATTTTACGAGCATAAAGAAGAGAAAGGTGACACTCTACCGTAATTTTATGAATGTCGAGAAGAGAGAAAGTAGACGATTGGCCATAAACAACAGGGCCAATCGTCTACTATATAAAGCTGAGGCGTTTTAGGTAAGGGCATGAGCAAGGGCACTCTTTTTGATAAGGTTTGGGACGCACACACGGTAGGCAAGCTGCCTTCTGGCCAAACTCAGCTATTTATTGGCCTGCACCTTATTCATGAAGTGACTAGCCCACAGGCTTTTGCCATGCTCAACGAGCGCGGCCTGCCGGTGATGTATCCGCACCGCACTATCGCCACGGTCGATCACATTGTGCCAACCGAAGATCAGTCGCGGCCCTTTGCTGACCCCATGGCCGAAAAAATGATGAGCGCGCTGGAAGAGAATACCCAAAAGCACGGCATTCGCTTTTTTAATGTGGGCTCTGGCAATCAGGGCATTGTGCATGTGATTGCGCCTGAGCAGGGATTGACTCAGCCCGGTATGACGATTGCCTGTGGGGACAGTCATACTTCTACGCATGGGGCTTTTGGCGCGATCGCATTCGGCATCGGCACCAGTCAGGTGCGCGACGTTCTCGCTTCCCAAACGCTCGCCTTGGCCAAGCTCAAAGTGCGCCGCATTGAAGTTAACGGCAGTCTGCCTGAGGGCGTTTTTGCCAAAGACATTATTTTGCACATCATCCGCAAGCTCGGGGTCAAGGGCGGTGTGGGCTACGCCTATGAATTTGCCGGCAGCGCCATCGAAAACCTTTCTATGGAGGGCCGCATGACGCTGTGCAACATGTCTATCGAAGGCGGCGCACGCTGCGGGTACGTCAACCCCGATCAGACGACGTATGACTATATTAAGGGTCGTGATTTTGCCCCTGCTGGCAGCGAGTGGGCTGAGGCAGTGGCCTGGTGGGAAAGTCTGCGCAGCGACGCCAACGCTAGCTACGACGATATCGTGAGATTTGACGCGGCTGACGTTGCCCCTACTATCACCTGGGGGATTACGCCTGGACAGGGCATCGGTGTGAATGAAGCGATTCCTACGCCGGAAACAATGCCCGACGACGAAAGACCAATTGCCAAGGAAGCCTATCGCTATATGCAGCTTTCTCCTGGACAGCCCATAGCAGGCACCAAAATTGACGTGTGCTTTATTGGTAGCTGTACGAACGGTCGCATTAGTGATTTGCGCGAGGCCGCTAACGTGGCTAAGGGTCGTCACGTTGCTGAGGGCGTCAAAGCATTCGTGGTACCTGGTTCTGAGCGGGTGAAGCAGGCCGCAGAAGCAGAAGGCATAGACCAGGTATTTCTAGCGGCAGGCTTTGAATGGCGTGAGCCAGGATGCTCTATGTGTCTGGCGATGAATCCAGACAAGCTGGAAGGATCGCAAATCAGCGCGTCTTCTTCTAATCGCAATTTCAAAGGGCGGCAGGGGTCGTCTTCAGGCCGCACTTTGCTGATGAGCCCAGCAATGGTCGTTTCGGCAGCGGTGACTGGACAGGTAACTGATGTTCGCCAGCTTGCGCCGGTTAGTTAGGGCTCGACTAGCTAGAGGCGCTGGTATAAAACCGCAGCGCAAACTGCCAAAACCATCTAGAAACCTGAAACAGTCCCGTCGCTAACAGCGCGGAACCGAGCAGCCAGGTGGGTTCGCTGCGACCCAGGGCCGTTTGGGCGGGCACGGTGGTTAAAAAAACAACCGGAATAATAAAGGTGAAGAATACTCTGTAGGCAGCGGGGTAGCCCTCTATGGGAAAGCGACCGGCTTCTAAGAGCGATCGCAGCACCTCGGTCACGTTATAGACCTTCACAAACCAGATACTGGTAGATCCTAAAATAAACCACAGGCTGTAAAGGCTGACAATGCCTAACATCAGCGGCGGCAGCAGCGCCAGATAAGCCAGCGGCGCAAACCCCAAGTTGTACCCTGCATAAAAAACAATGCCTGAGCCAAAAAATAAGTCGGGCAAGCCCCACGGAGACACGGTGTGAGCACTCAGCCAAAACTGTGAGCTAATCGGCTTCAGTAGAACAAAATCGAGAGTGCCTTCCTGCACGTATTCTACGATTTTGTTGAGGTTGGGGACTAAGAAAGTCGCTGATATGCCTTGCAATAGCGTAAAAATGCCTAGCACTACCAGGGCTTCATTCCATGACCAGCCGTCGAAAGTATAGCCAGTTCGGTAAAACAAAAACAGGCCAAACAGGCTGCCAACGAGTCCACCCAGGCTGCTAATCAGGGCCACCACAAAGTTGATGCGATATTCTAATTCGGCTGCGATCGCCACCCGCCAAAATAGCCTCAGTACTCTTAAATACCGCATTGATACCGCATTGATACTGGTATTGATCCTACCATCAAAACTCTGGCCGTTTTGGAACCTCTCACCAGGCTGTTTGCCAAGCTCCAAAGCTAAACACCATCCCATCACCGCCTAAACTTACGGACAAGCTTTATCAACTCATCATTTATTCATTCTTCACTCCATCTGTCAACAGAGATCGGGCTGAATATTAAATGCGGTAATTGGGAACCCAAGGAAAATTGTGCAGTCTTAAATGGAAGCAGCCAAACTCCTAGCTCATAACAACTTCATCTACGTTCAAATAGTCTTTCAGCTTGTCCTGTAGGCGCTGTCTGGCTCTGGCAATACGAGATTTCACCGTGCCTAAAGAAACGCCGGTAATGCTAGCAATTTCCTCATAGGAAAGCCCCTGTAGCTCTCGCATGGCAATAGTCTTTTGAAAGACATCTGGCAGCTCAGCCATAGCCTGCTTGAGATGGTCGTGAAACTCCTCAGTCATCATGGTGTCAGCGGGCGTTGGGTCTATAGAAGGTAGTTCCCAGTCATACTGGCCATCGCTGGAATAGCGTGGGGCATCTAGTGAGACAGACCCCTTGAAACGCTTACGCTTGCGCAGCTCGTCATAAAACAAGTTAGTGGTGATTCTGCCCAGCCAGCTCTTGAACTTAGCAGGCTCCTTGAGGCGATGAATGCTGCGATAGACGCGAATCCAGACTTCCTGCGCAAGGTCGGTTCGGTCGGCCCAGTCAGACGCTAGATGGTAAAGCAGCTTATCGACATATCGCTGATAGCGGCTAACCAGCTCTTCGAAAGCAGGCCGGTCTTTTTGACTTTGGTTTTGACAGCGACTGACCAGTTCGTGGTTGGAGAGTGCTGTGAGCGGAGCGTCGCGGGTAGATTCGCGGGGCGTAGAGGGTGCGGCACTCTCCGGTAGCTGCGGCACTACTAGCTGTGGCACTACCTGTAGAGGCGGCTTTCTGAAGGAAGCAGGCTGTTTCACTGGGATTAAACTACTCATTAGTTTTTAAAGAACTCAATCCTTAGGTTGGTCTGCACTCTGTGAGAAAGCGGGTTCGGTGAACACCAGTACGTACATAAGTATTTGTGACTATGTACCGATTCGTTTCAGTCAACATAGTAAACATTACTGAAACCATACATCAGCTAAATAGCCTAATCTTGTTCGTATAATTACTAACCTGTGAAAAACAACTGCCGTTTATTGAGTGAAATTGATGGCTATTGATAAAGAAGCGCTAGAAATGCGACTAAATTGATCCACCTCTAAAACCGTGCATTGTATTAATTCTCACATACTGAGTTTTAGCGCAAATTATGCATACTATTTTTATGCACCCATGCCAGAGTAATGTTTGAGACCGGCACGCCATAGCTTGCGGTTGATGATGAAAGCGATCGCACCCCACCCAGCCATCGTCAGCAGGCCGCGAGGCAGGTCAACCGGCAGTCCTACCAGCAAGCTCGCTGGAAAGTAAACCATATAGGGAAAAGGCGTCCACAGGGCGAATTCTCTAATCGCGGCAGGGAAAAGTTCTAGCGGCGCAATCATGCCGGAGAGAAAGGTATAAAACAACAGCCAAAACTGCTCAATGGCCGTGGCTCGTTCTACCCAAAAGGCGAGCATGGCAAAGGTGTACTGAATTAAAAAGCGTAGGCAAAACGAGAGGACGAGTGTTAACAGGCCCCAAAAGCAGGCGTAGGGCGTGGGTATCCAGACGGCCTTTGGGTAAAGCAGGCAAAACAGGCCCACCAGCAGCACAACGAAGGGGAGTCGGGTAAAGCGCTCAGCGACATGGCCAAAGAAATGACGCCAAACGGGGTCAATGGGCTGAAGCAGCAGTGGCGAAAGTTTGCCCTTAACGACTTCTTTTTCAAAGTCCCATATTACCCAGACCACCGTGAACTGGCGGGCGACGAACACAGCCAGGAAGTATTGAGCAAACTGAGTAGGTGTAAAGCCTAAATCGTTGCTTTGGGCAGCTTGGTTCCACAGGCCCAGGAAAATGAGGGGGAAGCTGCCGGAGAGCACCCAGAAGATGAGTTCGGCTCGGTATTCCACCATATAAGCGTAATAAACCGAGAGGAAGGTGCGGATGATTTTCCAAGAAATCATTTCAAGCTACCCGTTTGAAAGACCTTGCCGATGACGTCTTCAATCGGCGGCTCGGCCACTGTCAGATCTTGAATTGTAAAGCGGCTTAGCAGCTTAGAGACCGTATCAGTAAGCTCGCCCGCAGGCACTAAAAAAGTTGCTTTACAGCCTTCCAAAGCCTGCAATTCACCATAGGGCGCAAGCATCTGGGCATCAATCTGGGCATCCGCTACCTGCTGCCGAGCAAACTCTACAGAGACCTCTCGATAAGGCGCAAAGCGATCAATCAGGCCATCTAGCAGGCCGTCGTAAATGAGGCACCCTTGATGAATCACTAAAACGCGATCGCACAACGCCGTAATATCAGCCATATAATGACTGGTCAGCAGCACAGTCGCCCCATAGCGCTGATTATACGCCTGCAAAAAATTACGCACAGCCACCTGAGCATTCACATCTAGCCCCAGCGTCGGCTCGTCTAAAAACAGCACCTGCGGGCGGTGCAACAGCGCTGCGAGCATTTCTGCCTTCATCCGCTCACCCAAAGACAGCTTGCGTACAGGCTGCTTAATTTGCGCCTGAATATCCAGCATTTCTGCTAGCTCACCAATGCGCTGCCGAGCTTCAACGTCGGTCAGGCCGTAGATAGCGGCGTTTATTCTCAGTGAGTCTAGCGCCGGTAAGTCCCATATAAGCTGCTGCTTTTGCCCCATTACCAGCGTAATTTGGCGCAGAAACTTGGCTTCTCTTTGAAAAGGGCGGTACCCGGCAACCTCTACAGTGCCAGTAGATGGATGAATCAGGCCCGTGAGCATTTTAAGGGTGGTCGTTTTCCCCGCCCCATTGGCCCCCAAAAAGCCAACGATTTCTCCCGACTCAATCGCAAAAGATACCTGCTTTACGGCCTCAATGTTGCGATAAGTCCGGCGAAAGAAGTGACGCAGGGTACCTTTCATTCCCGGTGCTTTAATCGCAACCGGATAAACTTTGCCTAAGTCTTGAACGTTGATGATGGGCATTGCGTGCTGTGGGCGTAGGCTAGATTCTATCAGGGCGTATCCCTAGTTTTTTCTGTCTAAGGGTGCTGTCTGATGCGGAAGCTAGCATGTATTGATTGAGCTAAGGATGATGGATAGAGCCCTCTCTATGAGAATGACAGAAGCAGATTTAATCGCAATTCGTCAGGTAATTGAGCAGCAGATTGCGGCTTTTCGAGAAAATAACGTGGCGATCGCCTTCTCGCAGGCTGCGCCGAGTATTCAAGTGCAGTTTGGCACTGCCGAAAATTTTGCCAGAATGGTGAAAGCAGCCTATCCGCCCGTATATCAGCCTCGTTCAGTCATGTTTGAAAATTTGTTAGAAGTCGAAGGGCTTCCGGCTCAGCAGGTAATGCTTATGGATCAGTCAGGTCAGCTCATTCGAGCGACCTATATCATGCAGCAGCAGAACCGGGGGGATTGGAAAATAGCAGGCTGCTATCTGACCCCGATGAACTATGAAGGGAGATAGGTGAAGGGAGATAGGTGAAGGAAGATAGGAAGGGCGCTAGGGCTAACTTCCATAGCGTTCGTAAAAGTGACCGATCAGATACAGAGAGCCGCACAAAACGACGGGTGCATTCTGTGTGGCTGCGGCGAGTCCGGCTGATAGGTCAGGGTGAGCTTCTATGCTGGCCAAAGCAGGGCAAATCTGCTGCGCGATCGCCCTCAATTCATCCACATCAGCGCTCAGATGACCCGGCACTGGCACCAGGTGCAGGCGATCGCCCGCCCGCAGTAGCTCTGTAAATACGCCCGCATGATCTTTGGTGCTTAACATGCCCATCAGCCAGGTAATCGGCTGGTTAGGGAAGGTTTGATCGACGTAAGCTCTGAGCGATTTGGCCGCGTCTCGATTATGCGCTCCGTCAATCAGTAAGTGATGCCCTTGCCACTCTCCTTTTTGCAGCCGACCGGGCCATTGTGCCCCCGCCATGCCGCTGACAATGGCATCGTCTGAAATAGCCCAGCCCTGAGTGCGAAGGGTTTGGAGGGTAGCGATCGCACAGCCAGAATTCACCCGCTGATGATCGCCCAACAGGGCTTGTGGATACTGAATACCGTCATAAATAAGTTCTGGCAACGAGTGAACAGAGCTAGTCACAGCTTCTTTAGCGGGCGTTACCCAGGTTATTGGCGCACCCAGCTCGGCGGCTCGGGTGATAACGACAGCTTTTGCTTCGGAGGGAAGGGGGCCTGCGATCGCGGCCACGCCACGCTTCAAAATGCCAGCCTTTTCAGCCGCAATTTCAGCGATCGTATCGCCCAGCCGCTGCCAGTGGTCACGGCCAATCGAAACGATCACAGTCGCTAGCGGCTTTTGCCACACGTTCGTAGCATCCAGCCGCCCGCCCAGCCCAACCTCTACAACAGCCACCTCCACCTGCTGCTGCGCAAAATACAGCCAAGCTGCCGCCGTAAACACCTCAAACTGCGTCGGCATTTGGCCGTGTGCTGGGTTGTGCCGATCGATAGCAGCCTTTACCGCGCCTAAATGAGTCTGCAAATCTGTCCAGCTAATCGGCACACCATCTATGCAAATGCGCTCCGTCCAATTCACTAAATGGGGAGAAGTATAGCGCCCCGTGCGATAGCCCGCCGCCTGAAGCACAGAGGCTAAATAAGCACACACCGACCCCTTACCGTTTGTGCCTGCGACGTGAATAATCGGCACTTGCTCGTGAGGATTGCCCATATCAGCCAGCAATTTCTCAATGCGATCTAGGCTTAAGTCCACTCCAAAGCGGGCAAAGCTATCCAGCTCAGCTTCAACGGCAGCTTGAATGGACAAGTTTGACTGAGGCATTAGATCGTTTTCCACCAGATACGCAATTGGCAAAGTCAAAAAAGAATCGGGGAGATAGCCGTAACTACCTCCCCGCAAGTTTCAATGTTTTTGTTATTTGAAGCATTCTATATAAACGGCTAGTTAAACAGCTTCTAGGTTTTTCTCACCCGTTCGAATCCGAACAATTTCATCGACAGCGCTGACGAAAATTTTGCCATCACCAATTTCGCCCGTGCGAGCCGCGTCCACGATTTTGCTTACCACCATCTCAACTTGGGCATCTTCAACGACGATTTCTAGCTTGAGCTTTTGCAAAAACTCCACCGTATATTCAGACCCCCTATACCGCTCAGTCTGACCTTTCTGACGGCCAAAGCCACGCACTTCTGAAACGGTCATACCGACGATGCCTGCGTTTACCAAGGCAATTTTGACTTCATCTAGCTTAAAAGGACGGATAATCGCTTCAACTCTTTTCATAACCTAAATCCATATCTCCCCAATATTGGCCGTTACGTCCGCTGGAATTTTTATCCACTAATACCATAAAAGATCTTAGCGGTCGTTTAACAACGGTTTCATAATTAAAAATCCTGCCCCGAAAGCCGTCACGATAATCAAAATAATTGAGAGTACGAGCCAGATGCCACCAATTTCCTTATTTTCTGAAGCATCTAGTACCGAACTCCGATACTCCCCCGACTGTTCGGAAAACAGCTTTTGGTTGGGCGAGCGTATCATGGAGCCTTTGCTGGGAATGGCTTCTGTTTGCCTGTCTGTTTGCCTGAAGGTTGGCTGACGCGGCTGCTTTTGAGCCGACTGACGCAGGGCACTTCTGCTGGCGTCTTTGGTAGTATGCCTGGCGGTGGTCTGGGCGGTGGTCTGGGCGGTAGTCTGGGCGGTAGTCTGGTTAGATGGGCTCGTTGGCTGCTTAGCGGACTGTTTCGCGGGCTTCTGAGCAATGGGACGAGGTACCCGGTTACGAGGCGTTGCTGGCACAGCGCTAGGCGACTGAGGCGTCAGTGGGGCCTGAGGCATCTGACGGGCTGCATCGGGCTGCATTGGCTGTTCGGTAGGCGCTTCTAAAGTAGGCTGGGCGGCAGGCTGGGCTTCTCCGCCGCGAACGAGCCTCGCTAAAGTATCGGGTGCGACCGCGCCCAAAAAGTCTCTAGAAAGTCCCTGCATATTTTCACCCTGAGGTGCCTGCCTAGCGACGCCTGCAACCTGACCCAGGCTGAGCGTGGCCTGCACAACGTTATGGATCTCTTGCTTGAGCCGCTGATTTTGACTAAGGAGCTGCTGATTACGGCTGTTGAGTGAGTCGATTACAGCTTGATTGGCCCTTAGCTCAGCCGCTAGCTCTCGGTATACCGTCATGGGCACAGAGGGAGCGTAGTGGGTCGAAGCTGATTGGGCATCAGCGGGGTTGGAAGACTTCATAGTGAGGATAGGAACCGCTTGGTATTAGCTTAGTGTTATAAGGGCCGCTGCGTAAGTAGTCAAATTAGAGCAACGTCGGTGACATTCGTCAAGGAAAAGTTAATGAATGTCTGAATGAAGGTGAGAATTTGGCGGGTGTGACTTACCGTGTAACGATATTTATTGATGAATGGCAGTCTATTTGTACCCTATTTTGTCTCAGTTCTATTATCTGCTTTGATTTTTGTTGAAGGGGCAGGCTGAATAGACTGGGCTAAAAGGGCGACTTGGGTGCGATCGCTGGCAGCAGCAAGGTCTTCCCATGCGCTACGCCCCCGAAGTCACCATCCGCCACGCCCATTACCTATCGCTACCGTCCTTTTGGCGTCAGCATTTTGGCTACGGTCGGGGAGCCTTTTACTTCCATCAGGTACGCGCCAAACGTAAAGATGAGCCCATTCAAGTCGAGCCAATCAAGTTCTATACCGACCTGCTCACCTACCCGCTCCAACGCGAAGATGTCAAGTCTCCTTTGTTTGTTTCGGTTCTGTTCTTTCTCTCTCGAAGTAGCCACAACGACAGGTTTCTTCTGGGAGCGCAGCGTTCAAAACAAAGCGGTATAGCGATGCCAAAAAACTAAGCGTTAAAGTAGTAGTAGCTCGAATAAATCTTTGACTGTGAAGGCTAGCTCATCCATAAAAGTAGGCATCGGCAAAGCTATTTCTGGCTCATCACAAACCTCAGGCTCCTGCTTAGGCCTGTAAACGACAACAGATTTGTCATCTGGATCGATTAACCAGCCCATTTGAGTGCCATGCTGCAAGCATCGAAGAATTTTCTTGGTCACTTTTGCATGACGTTGCCCCGGCGATAATATCTCAATCGTCCAGCGAGGTGCAAGCAAAAATACGTTTGCAATTTCTCCGCTGCTGTCAGTTGGAATTTGACTCCACACAAAGACTGCAATATCTGGCACTATGGAACTGCCTCCGAAGCTACAGCGCAGCTCGGTAAATGCGCGAGCAATCTTTTTAGATCTAACAGCCGCATTGATAATATTTGTGAAATCTAATTGAAGCGCACTGTGCTTTCCTTGTGACATGGGCTTCTGGATAATTTGACCATCCATGTACTCGCTGGCAGGCTTAGTTTCTGGTAACTTTAAAAATGCTTCCAGAGTCAGCGGCCTAGACTGAGTTTGAACCATCTTACATTTGCCTCCGCCGGAATTAGATACCTATTCATCATAAAGGCGATGTTACTATTTGGCCTGATAGCTATGAATTGCCATGTCTGCTTCTGCCAAAGCGCTACCTTCGTCTACCGCCGCTGTTAAGCCGCCTGATAAATCAAACAAACGGACGGCTTGGCGTCAGTTCGGGCGCGATCGCACAGCAACCCTCGGCGCGTTTATCCTACTGCTGATCATCATCAGCGTCATCCTCGGCCCGCTGATATATCCCGTTCCCTATAACGCCATCGACTTCGCTAGTTCAACAGCGAGCCCTAGCTGGCAGCATCCTTTCGGTACTAATGATCTAGGTCAAGATCAGCTCGCGCGAATGCTATGGGGTGGCCGGGTCAGCATTGCAGTCGGCATTACAGCCATGCTGGTTTCTATTTCGGTCGGAACGCTGATCGGCACGGTTGCTGGATTTTGTGGCGGCGCGATAGACAATATCTTAATGCGTTGGACTGATTTGTTTTTATCACTGCCGCAGCTACCGCTGTTGTTGCTGATTATTTATCTTTTTCGCGATACGGTGCGCGGCTTGGCTGGGCCAGAGCTTGGCATTTTTGGGCTGATTGTTTTGGTGATTGGCTCGCTTACCTGGATGTCTACGGCGCGGCTGGTGCGGGCGGGCTTTTTGGCAACCAAAGAGAAAGAGTTTGTGCAGGCGGCGCGATCGCTAGGCGCACACCCTGTCCGCATTGCTTGGCGGCACATTTTACCTAACGTGATTAGCCCCGTCATCGTTGCGGCTACCTTAGGCGTAGGGAATGCCATCATCACCGAATCTACCCTCAGCTTTTTGGGCATTGGCTTTCCCCCCGATGTGCCCACCTGGGGCCGGATGCTCTTCGATGCCCAAAACTATATTGTTAGCGCCCCTCACCTGGTTATTTTTCCAGGTCTGGCAATCTTTCTGACGGTGCTCAGCGTAAACTACGTTGGCGACGGACTGCGGGATGCTTTGGATGTGCGATCGCGCTAGTGTCGGCTTGCCGAATCGCGCTAGTGTCGATGAGTCAAATCGACACTAGCGCTTGACAAATGCTGCGTGGCTATTCGGCCTGCCCGGTTGTAGATACCACGCTGCGGCCTAATATATCAGAGGCATTGTCTAGCAGGCGGAGTAACTCAGAGCAATGCTGACCGTCTGCGATTTGGCGATTTTTGCGGTCTGAGTCCGGGCGACCTTCACGATTAAAGTATAGGCGGCTTTGATGATCTGTATCTCCGCGATTTTTACGATTTGAGCCTTCGCGATTTTCACGATCCGAGTCTTCGCGCTCGCTCTCGCAAGCCTCATAAGCTGTGTGAATAGCCTCAACGAGCTGTTCAGCCTCCGCAATAGTATATGATCGGACACCAGCATCAGCGTCCGTAACACCAGAAGCTCCAGACCCATTCACATCCGAAATATTTGGGCCAGTGATGTCAGAAACATTTGGGCCAGTGATGTCAGAAACATTTGGGCCAGTGACGTCAGAGTTATTGGCATGGGCAGTGAGAGATATCGCCACGAGTAGAACAGATGCCGTGACAGCACAGCTAATTTGAGAAAACTTTTTCATTAGAGTAGTAGCTCCGTTTACGTCAATAAAAGAAATATAGCTCTCGTCACTTTGCTAAGACATGACTGACCTAGACACGGTTACTCATGACGGACAAAGCGACTGGTAAAATACAAGTACGTTCGCACTCTGCTGTAGATAGCACCCATCTTCGGAGCAGGGCTGATGAAAAATAAAAACTGGCCTTAGCGTTCTGCCGAAGAAAAAAGATTGCTGAGCGAAAAGCCAATGCCCACAACAAATCGAGGGTCGCCGTCTCCTTCTCCAATAATGTCGCGGAAGGCGGGTGTTATGACTATTGGAACATTTGAGAAAGGCACAATAGAAAGGCCTGCTGCTAAGTCTTGGCCAGTCCATTCGGTAATAAAGTTAGCCCAAGGATACACCTGTAGCGCCGCGCTACCAAACAAACCTACCGCAAAGTCATCATTTACCAGTTGGTCTACCGAACGAAACCGACCCGTCCCAGCGCCACCTGTCACCACCAACCGGCTAAAAGGCTCTGAAAAGTCTTCCTTCAAATTGATGACATGCGTAACCGCGCCGTAGTAGGTGTTTTCAAAGTCGTTAAATTCAATTCCATCATCATCCTCGGGCAGGCGACCAAAGTTGATAATGCCTTCTCCGCCAATGGCAACTGAAGAACTGTCGCCTAGCCGCCGATGAATCTTGGCGTTGAGCCCGCCGCTCAAGAAATCTCGACTGCCCCCAAAACTAGCTGCTGTATAAGACACTTGTAAGCCTACCGACTCGCGTGCATCGCCCACACCAAAGCCGATTCCAGCCGTGCCGTCGCCCCTGCCACCGCCAAAGGCCGTACCCACATTGCGACCGCCGCTGTACCGTGTACG
>PPFU01001706.1_pt1 | contig 22882 bp, 20 predicted proteins | sample 1535991 | NCBI WGS metagenome assembly PPFU01 (sample SAMN04901290, study PRJNA319586) | Hypolithon metagenome, whole genome shotgun sequencing project. | isolation source: Antarctic Hypolithon | place: Antarctica: Miers Valley | collected 2014
CCCTCCTACCCGCTCCTCCGGCAGCGGAACAACGACACGAAGCCTAACCCTCGTGCACCGCTTTCACCACCATGCACGCCAGCACCCCCTCGGGCCCGTCCTCGCTGCCATGGCCCGACCACTTGACCCCGCCGAAGGGCGCGTCGGGCGCAGAAACGCCTGCCGTGTTGATCCCCACCATCCCCGCCTCGATCCCGTCCGCCAGCCGCCGCTGCCGCTCGGCGTCGTTGGTCCAGGCGTAGGCGGCCAGGCCAAAAGGCAGCCGGTTGGCCTCCGCGATCATCGCCTCCTCGCCTGCGTAGGAATTGATCAGCGCCAGCGGTCCGAACGGCTCCTCGCTCATCACCTCGGCCTCGAGCGGCGCTTCGGAGATCACCGTCGGCTCGAAGAAATAGCCGCGATTGCCGATCCGGCTCCCGCCCGTGTCAACCTGCGCGCCCTTGTCCCGCGCATCCGCAACGAAGCGCTCCATCGCTTCGGGCCTGCGGTCATTCGCCATCGGCCCCATCTGCGTGTCCTTGTCGAGCCCGTTTCCCACCCGCGTCGCCGCGATGCGCTCGACGAAGCCGTCGCGGAACTCCTCGAACCGCTCCTCGGCGACGATAAAGCGCGTGGGCGAGATGCACACCTGCCCGCAATTCCTCCGCTTGGCCGCGACCACGGTATCGAGCACGCGCCCCATTTCGACGTCGCCGAACACCAGCACCGGCCCGTGCCCGCCCAGCTCCATCGTCGTGCGCAGCATGTTGTCCGCAGCGAGCTTGGAGAGGTGCTTGCCGACCTCGACCGAGCCGGTGAAGGAGAGCTTGCGGACGATCGGCGAGGCAAGCAGGTGCCGGCTGACCTCGTCCGGTACGCCGAACACCGCCTGCGCCACGTTGGGTGGCAGCTCGGCATCGTGCAGCGCCTGGACCATCGCCAGCGCGCTCGCGGGCGTTTCCTCGGCGCTCTTCAGGATCACCGAGCAACCCGCTGCAATCGGCCCGCCGAGCTTTCGCGCCGGGTTGATGACGGGGAAATTCCACGGTGCGAAAGCGGCGACGGGACCGACCGGCTCGTGCCGCACGCTTGCGCGCTTGCCCGCCGGGCGGACCAGCTCGCGACCGTAGGTTCGGTAGCACTCGCCGGCATAGAACTCGAACAGCTCCGCCGCGAACATCACTTCTGCGCGCGATTCGGCGAGTGGCTTGCCTTCCTCGAGCGTCGCCGCGCGGGCGATCGACTCCTGCCGCTCCCTCATCAGCCGCGCCGCGCCGCGCAGCACCTTGGAGCGCTCGTCGGGGGTGGACTTGCGCCAGGTGGCGAAGCCTGCGTCCGCCGCCTCGAGCGCCCGATCGAGGTCGTCGGAACCCGCAAGCGGCAGGTCGGCGATCGTCTCGCCGGTGGCCGGGTTGATCACATCGAAGGTCCGCCGACTGCCGCCGGTGATCTTGTCACCGTCGATCAGCATGTGCAGCGATGGATAGTCACTCATCGGCCGTGCTCCTCATTCGCCATCCTCTCGTCCGATCGCTTGCGGATCGCTCCGGGCGGAGTCAACCGCGCGGGGGCTCGCGTTCATCATTCCTACGCTAACGCCCCCCCGATGCTCACCGCCCGCCTCCTCGTCGCCATTCTTGCGCTGGCCTCCCCGCTTGCCGCCAGCGCGCAGCAACCAGACCCGCTCACCCTCGAACAGCGGATGAAACTGCGCTGCGCCGCCGCCTTCGCGCTCGTCGCCGAGCGCCAGCAGCAGGGCGATGCAGAAGCGGCCGCCTACCCGCCGCTGGCCGAACGGGGTCGCGAATACTTCGTCCGCTCCTCCGCCGCGGTAATGGACGAGGCGGGGCTCGACCGGGCCGCCATTGAGCAGATCCTGACCCGGTACGCGCGCGATCTGGTCGCAAGCGGCTCGCTCGCCGCCATTATGCCCATCTGCCTCCAGGCGAGCGACCAACCCGGTCGGTAACCCCCGGTCATCGCGGTGGACGGGGCCGCGCCCTTGCGGCATGAGCGATCCACCCGATCATGTGGCAGCTCTCCCAATTCCCGCTGTGCCCGTTCAGCCGCAAGGTCCGCCTCGCGCTTGCTGAAAAGGGCATCGCTTTCGACCTCGTGCGCGAGAACCCCTGGGCGGCGAGCGAGGCCTTCTACGAGCTCAACCCCGCCGGGCGTACCCCGGTGCTGCACGACGCTGCGCGTTCACTCGTGTTGATCGACAGCCAGGCGATCTGCGAATATCTGGAGGAAACCTCCGAAACCGCGCCGCTGATCCACGGCAATGCCGCCGCCCGCGCCGAAATCCGCCGCCTGACCGCCATGTTCGATCAGGTGTTCTTCGCCGACGTCACCGGGCCGCTGCTGCACGAGAAGATGAAGAAGCGCCTCGTCACCGGTGAGGCCCCCAGCGCTGAGGTGCTGCGCGGGGCGATGCGGCTGGCGCATGAATATCTCGATTATATCGACTGGCTGACCGATCATCGCCGCTGGCTGGCCGGCGCGCGCCTCAGCCTGGCCGATTTTGCAGCCGCCGCGCAGATCTCGGTCGCCGATTACCTGCAGGGGATCGACTTCACCGGCCACGAGGGCGCGCTCGGCTGGTACCGGGTCATGAAGAGTCGCCCCAGCTTCCGTCCGCTCCTCGCGGACCGGATGGAGGGCCTGCCCGCGCCGCGCCACTATGCGGACGTGAACTCCTAGGCATCCCCTTCCCTGACTGGCCCCCTCCCGGTTTGGCGGATAATCTCTATATCCGATCCAAAGGAGAGACCATGCCCGAAACCAAAGACATCCCCCAGACCGAGGCCGAATGGCGTGAGCGCCTCTCGCCCGAACAATATCGCGTCCTGCGCCAGGCGGGCACCGAACGCGCTTTCACCGGCAAGTACGATAAGAACAAGCAAAGCGGCGAATATCACTGCGCCGGCTGCGGTCAGCTGCTGTTCGAGAGCGCGGACAAGTACGACAGCGGCTCGGGCTGGCCCAGCTTCACCGCCCCGGCCGGCGAGGACGCGGTCGAATCGCGGCGTGACACCGCCCACGGGATGATCCGCGACGAGGTCGTGTGCGTCCGCTGCGCCGGTCATCTCGGCCACGTGTTTCCCGACGGCCCCGGCCCCACCGGCGCCCGCTATTGCATCAACAGCGCCGCGCTGGAGTTCGAGCCGGACCAGAAATGAAGCGGGTTTCGTCCACTCATTAACCAGATGTTCGTCTTGCCCTGTGCAAGGCGCGGGATGACAATGAGGGGGCGGGGCGCTCCCGTTCGTTACCAAGGCAGCTAGGGCCAGATGGCAAGCAGGCGGGGCAGGCGCTCCGGGCACAGAGGCAAGGTGATCGCGCGCGAGCCGCAATCGCGCGCCTGGCGCTGGACCAAGGTGATCCTAGGCTGGGGCGGCGCGCTGGCGCTGCTGTGCTCGATTGCGCTGTTCACCGCGGTCTATTTCGCCGCGCAGAACATCCCCACCTATTCGTCACTGATGTCGAGCCAGGTCGGCCAGACCATCGTCGTACGCGCGCGCGACGGCAGCGAGCTCGTCTCGCTCGGCCCCAGCTACGGCGAATGGCTCGATTCGGACGAGATTCCGCGGATCATGAAGGATGCGATGGTCGCGGTCGAGGACCGGCGCTTCTACACTCATCCGGGCATCGATCCGCTCGGCCTTATGCGGGCGCTGTTCGTCGCTTTCCGCACCGATGACCGGATCGAGGCGACCTCGACCATCTCGCAGCAGCTCGCGCGCAATATCTTCTTGAACTCCAACCGAAGCCTCGATCGCAAGCTGCGCGAGGGCGTGCTGGCGCTGGCGCTGGAATGGAAGTTCTCGAAGGAGCAGATCCTCGAGCTTTACCTCAACAAGGTCTATTTTGGCGGCGGAGCCTACGGCATCGATTCCGCCTCGCGTCGTTTCTTCGATCATTCCGCACGTACCCTTTCCACCGAGGAAGCGGCGATCATCGCCGGGCTGGTCAAGGCGCCGAGCCGCTATTCCCCCACCGCCGATGCCGAAGCCGCGGTCGAGCGCGGCAACGTCGTGCTCGGCGCGATGTATCGCTACGGCGCGATCCAGGCCGGCGACCTCGACCGGATCGACCTGTCCACCGTCAATCTGAGGCGGGGCGAGGAAGGGCAGAACTCGGCCCGCTATTTCACCGACTGGGCGCTCCCCCAGCTCGACCTGCTGCTCCCGGGCGGTAGCGCCTACGAGCCGATCGAGGTGTGGACCACGCTCGACCCCGCGCTCCAGCGCGCCGCCAACGCGGCGATCGAGGGCAACACCCCGGCCGGCGCGCAGGGCGCGCTCGTCAGCCTGGACCGCGACGGCGCGGTGCTGGCGATGGTCGGCGGGCGCGACTACGTCGAATCGAACTTCAACCGCGCGGTCACGGCCTTGCGCCAGCCCGGCTCGGCGTGGAAGCTGTTCGTCTACCTGTCCGCACTCGAGGCGGGCTACACGCCCGATCATGCGGTCAAGGACGCGCCGGTGACGATCGACGGCTGGTCACCCAGAAACTCGGGCGGCGGTTATGCCGGCGAGATCGACGTGCGCACCGCCTTCGCCTATTCCAAGAATACCGTTGCCGCGCAGCTCGGTAACGAAGTCGGCTTCTCCAACGTCGCCTCGATGGCGCGGCGCTTCGGGATCACGACGCCCATCTCGACCAACCCGGCGATGGTGCTCGGCAGCTCGGAGGTCCGCGTGATAGACTTGACGCGCGCCTTCGCCTCGATTGCCGCAAAGGGCGAATCGGTCGAGCCCTACGCCATCGTGCGGGTCACCAATGCGAGCGGCGAGGAGCTCTATCGTCACCGCCGCGCGCGCTCCTACCAGCTCGTCCCCGATTACGTCGCTGCGGGCATCACCGACCTGTTGCAGACCACCGTCGCCACCGGCACCGGTCGCGCGGCGCAGATCGGCCGGCCGGTCGCAGGCAAGACCGGGACCACCAGCTCGAACAAGGATGGCTGGTTCGTCGGTTTCTCGAGCGGCGTCACCACCGGGGTATGGATGGGCCGCGACGATGCCCGGGCGGTCCCCGGCCTGCAGGGCGGCACCGCACCTGCACGCGCCTTCGCCGAATACATGCGGGTGGCGGTCAGCAGCCGCCCGGTTGAGGAGTTCGACACCGAGCTCGAGCTCCCGCAATGGCAACTGGAGCCCGACGAGGAGTATTATTACGGCGACCCTGCCGACGACTACTACTTCATCGACGAGGACGGCAACTGGGTCGCGGCCGAACCTTCCGAGCGCGACCTCGCCGACCCGGCTGCTCCCGGCCAGCGGCCGCGTGTCCTTCCGGGCGAAGGCGAGCGCGGCGGGCCCGGCCAGCAGCCCCCGGGCACCGCGCCTGCCAGTCGCGGGGCTCCCCCGGCGGCGCCGGACGATTTCCTCGAACGGGCCATTGGGGCAGAGCTGCCGCCTGAATGATCCGCGCCTAGCCGGGCGCGTTCGCGATCTGCCGAACTCACGGCGCACGAGGCTTGGCCCAACCCCGGTTCAAGCGTCGAGATGATGCGGGGCCTTCCGGTTTGCCGCAGCGGTTATAGCATCGATCAAAAGCAGCGCGCGGGGCAAGCCTTCCCGGTGCTCCTACAGGCACCCCGATTGACGCTGCTCACCGTCGTGCCCCGCGCAGAATGTGCACCAGGACAGGATCGTCCCCAACAGCCCGGCAACGCCAGTGCTCGAACTCACCCCGTCGCTTGTAGGGCGAACCGATCGGCTGCCCGCGGCGATGATCACCCGCTCTTGGCCGCCCGATCGCTCCGCCGGCAGCGGGAACACCGGTCGTCGCTATCCAGCCGACCCCAGCCTGCTGCCATTCCGCCCCATCACGCCCCAGCCACGCCAGGGATCGACCCCCTGCAGCGCCGCTGAAGCGCAGACTAACGCAACCGGATCGGCAGCGATTGAGCCGGGCCGTTCCGGGCCCGAAGCCGCAACAAGATCGCCTCGCGTCCCGCGGATTGCGCCTGGCGAATCTGGTCATCGAGCTCGTCGCGGCTGGTGACCGGCACCCCGTTTGCCTGGAGCACGATCACGCCGCGCCCGATGCCCTTGGTCGCCGCGTCAGACGTCGGATCGACCGCGGTGACCACGAGCCCGCCGGTTTCGCCCGAAACACCGAGCTGCCCGGCGATGCGCGGCGTCAGCGGGGTGAGCTGCAACCCGAGCGCCTCGGTCGCAAGGCCGCTGCCGTTGTTCTCGGCCATCGCCTCGGGCACCTGCTCATCGGGATTGAAGCTCTGCGCCGCCAGCTCCTCCGGGGTCGGCCGGCGGCCAACCGTCACATCGGCCGTACGCCGGCGCCCGTCGCGGATGAATTCGACCGGCACCGTCGTCCCGGGGCGGATATTGGCGACGAGGTAGGACAAGGTCTGGTCGGACGTCACCTCCTCGCCGTTCACCTCGACCACCACGTCGCCCGATTGCAGCCCCGCGCGCTCGGCGGGTTCGCCCGGCTGGACCGACTGGATGAACTCGCCGCGCCGATCCTCGAGCCCCAACGCGTCGGCGAAATCCTCGGTCACCGGCTGGATCTGCACGCCGAGATAACCGCGCACGATCTCCTCGCCCGCGATCAGCGAGCGCACGATCGGCGCCGCGCTCTCCGCCGGGATCGCGAAGCCGATGCCGACGCTGCCGCCGGTTGGCGAGATGATCGCGTTGTTGATGCCGATCACGTTGCCCTGCATGTCGAACAGCGGGCCGCCCGAATTGCCGCGGTTGATGCTGGCGTCGGTCTGGATGTAGCGGTCGTAGGCGCCGCCGCCGGTCGAGCGCAGCACCGCCGAGACGATGCCGCTGGTCACCGTGCCGCCAAGGCCGAACGGATTGCCGATCGCGATCACCCAGTCGCCCACTCGCGCCTGCGCCGAATCGCCGAAGCGCACGAACGGGAACGGCTGGCCCCGCTCGATCTTGAGCACCGCCAGGTCACTGTCGGCGTCACGCCCGATCAGCTCGGCCGGGTATTCGGTGCCATCGGGCATCGTCACCGTCACTTCCTCGAGCTGCGCGCGCTGATCCGGCGCGACGACATGGCTGTTGGTCACCACGTAGCCATCGGGCGAGACGATGAAGCCCGAGCCGAGCGACTGCGCCTCGCGCGTAGTAGGCGAGCCCTCGCGGCCGAACAGGTCGGCGAACGGGGTGCCCTGGAACGGGTTGTTGGGGAGGGTGATCCGCTGGCGGGTGGAGATATTGACCACCGCCGGCTGCAGCGCCTCGGTCAAATCGGCGAAGCTTGCCGGGGCGCCGTTGCGCGGCACCGCGTCGCCAAGCTGCATGTTCTCGTTCTGCGCCACCTGGGCGCCTGCCGGGAAGCCCGTTGCGAGCGTGATTGCCGCCCCGCCGGCCAGCAAGGCTCCGGTGATGCCGTAGGAAATCCGCACTGCTTTTTTATCCTCTGCTTGTTCAAACACGTTGGCGCCTAATTCCGGTGCGGCGACTGAACGCCCTTTGAACGACAAGTGTAGTCGTCGCTGTGCGCGCCTCAAGCCGCCTCCGCGCCCGTCAGTTGCTGCCACCGCGGAACTGGCGCAGATATTCGTTGTCGGACGACAGGATCACCGCGCTCTCGCCCCCGCCCGGCTGGAAGGTGCGACGGTAACTCTCCATCGCCCGGTAGAAATCGTAGAACTCGGGGTCCTTGCCGTAGGCGTCGGCATAGATCCGCGCCGCGTCCGCTTCGGCTTCGGCGCGGATGATCTGCGCGTCGCGCTGGCCGCCCGCGCGGATGGTCCCGGCCTCCTCCTGCCGGTCCGACTGCATCCGGGTGAACGCGGCCTGCAGCGGCGTGCCCTCGGGCAGGTCGGCGCGCTTGATCCTGACGTCGAGCACCTGCGCGCCATATTGCCGCGCCTGGGTGTCGAGCGCGTCGCGAATATTGCTCATCGCATTGCCGCGCTCGGGTGTCAGCAGACTGGCGAAGGTGCGCCGGCCGAGCTCCTGGCGCAACACCGAAGTCAGGATCGGCTCGAGCTGGTTCCTGAGCTGGTCCTCGGTCCCCGCCGCTTCCACGAACAGCACGGGATCGAAGATGCGGAAGCGCGCATAGGCGTTGACCTCGAGCCGCTGCTGGTCGTTCGACAGCACGGTCTCGCCTTCCATGTCGAGGTCGAGGATCCGCCGGTCGACCATCTGCACCCGCTCGAGAATGGGAATGCGCGGGATCAGACCGGCGCCTGTCCGCCCGAACGGCTCGTCGGGGTCGTACTGGTTGGCGACCCGATCGGGCTCACCGCCGCGGATAATCACCGCCTGGTGCGTCTCGGGGACGATCACCAGGCTCGAGAGCAGCGCGACCAGCAGCACAATCGCGGCGATGATCGGCAGCTTGTGGCGGTTCCAGACGTCTTCCATTACGGCGCTCCGTTGGGGCTCGGCGAGGGCGTCGCAGTGGCCTGGTTCCGGCGCTGGCGGCGTTGCACCTCGGGCAGGGCAAGGTAAGGCGTCACCCCATCCGGCTCGACGATCGTCTTGTCGGTCTGGGCGAGCACCTGTTCCATGGTCTCGTAATAGAGCCGTCGCCGCGTCACCTCGGGGGCGAGCACGTATTGCACGTAGATCTCGTTGAACTCAGCCGCCGAGCCCTGCGCCTGGGCGAGCAGCTGCTGCTCGTACCGGCGTGCCTCGTTGAGGTTGCGCTCGGCGTCCTGGCGCGCGGCAAGCACGTCGTTGAATGCCTCGATCACCTGCTGCGGCGCCTCGGTCCTTGCGATCTCGACGCCCTGCACCGCGATGCCGGCGTTATAAGCGTCGAGGATCGCCTGCATCCGCGTACGCACGCGGGTCTCGACCTGCTCGCGGCCGGCGCCCGACAGCACCGTGTCGAGCTCGGTCTCGGCGACCGCAGCGCGCATCGCCGCCTCGGCGACCTCGCGCAGCGTTTCGGCCGGCTCGGCAATGGCGAAGCGGTAATTGACGAGGTCCCTGATGTTCCAGCGAACCAGATAGGACAGATCGACGAGGTTCTGGTCGCCTGTCAGGATCAGGTTCTCGCCGCCATCGCCGATTGTCGTCTGGCGGATCTCGCTGACATTCTCGACCGTCACGGTGTGGACCGGCCAGGGGAACGTCAGATGCAGTCCCGGATCAAGCGTGTGCGAGAACTGCCCGCCCATCCAGGTGACCACCGCCTGCTCGCGCGGCGCGACCTGGTGGACGCTCGAGACGAACAGCCAGATCGCCGCAATCGCGCCGATCGCCAGCGGAAACCAGCTCTTGCCGCCGGGCCGCTGCGGCAGGCGGAAGCGGGGGCCGCCGGGGCCGCCGCCCATCCTGCGGGGGCCTTCGGGGCCGCGGTTCCTGAAGATGTCCTCGATGCTTGCGGTGCGCCGCGGTCGATCGGCATTGCCGCCGCCGCCCGGCAGCCAGGGATTGCGCGGGCCCGGCCGGCCCGGCGGCGGATCGCCCGGCTTGTCGCCCCGCGGCCCGCCGTCACTGGCGCCGCCTTCCTCAGCGTCGGGTCGCCCGGTCGGCTTGCCCCACGGGTTACGCTTGCCGGCCATCGCCAGTCCTATCCTGCCCAGAAATCCGCCCGTCTTGTCCATCCTTTCGTTTATAAGCGCGAGTTCGTTAAAAAACAGGGGGACTTTGAGGCGCGGATCTGGCGCGCGCGCGTTTTTCGCTGCGCCGGATGCGCGCCTTGGGCTAGGGGCGCGCGCAGATGAGCGCCGAGGAAACCCTTGCAGAAGCGATCCCCGAGCGCTGGCGCGCGCGAGTCCGCTCGGTCAGGGTACGCGAGCAGGTTGCGACAGTGATCGTCGATGGGTCCGGGCTCGGCCATGCCCAAGCCGACCTTGCTCGCCATGAGATAGAGGGCGCGGCGGCCGGCATCGCGGGTGTCACCGAGGTCCGCGTGGCGCTGCTGGCCGATCGTCCCGAAAAACGCCCCCCGCGGCAGATCGTGGCGATCGGCTCGGGCAAGGGCGGGGTCGGCAAGTCGACGCTGACCGCCAATCTGGCGGTCGCGCTCGCCAGGGCAGGCCGCCAGGTGGGCGTGGTCGATGCCGATATCTATGGCCCCAGCCAGGTCATGCTGCTCGACCCCATGCGCCGCCGCCCGGAGGCCGAGGGGAACCAGCTGGTGCCGGTCAGGAGCGAGCACGGGGTGTCGCTGCTGTCGATGGCGCAGCTGATCGAGCCGGGCAAGGCGATCGCCTGGCGCGGGCCGATGGTGGGCAAGGCCCTTGCCCAGCTGCTCGATGCACGATGGGGCGATGCCGAGCTGCTGCTGGTCGACCTGCCGCCCGGCACCGGCGACGTTCAGCTGACGATGATGCAGCGGTTCAAGCCCGCCGGCGCGGTGATCGTGACGACTCCGCAGGACCTGGCGCTGATCGATGCCGTCCGCGCGCTCGACCTGTTCCGCCAGGCCGCGATCCCGATCATCGGGCTGGTCGAGAACATGGCGGGCTATGTGTGTCCGCATTGTGACAAGGTCAGCGACCCGTTCGGGCCGGGGAGCGAATGGGGCGGGGCCGAGGCGGCGGCGGAGCGACTCGGCGAAGCGTTCCTCGGCCGGATCCCCTTATCGCGAACAATTCGCAGCTCCAGCGACGCCGGCGACCCGCCCGCCGGTGGCGAGAGCGAGGAAGCGCAGGCCTTCGCCGCCATCGCCCAGCGCATCGCCGACTGGCTCGATCACCCCCCCGCCTGAACGACGCTACACCAGTGGACTCCGCCCCGCTCGCCCTCCTGGAGCCGCGCCTGTCCGGGGCCGCGATCAAGGCGCCGCCCGGGTGGCCTCGCCCGTGCGCCTGACCCGCCGAACCCTCATCGCAGGCGCGGCGGCGGGCGGCGGCCTCCTCGTCGCCTTCGCCCTGCTGCCCCGCGATTACGCCGCGCCGCTGGCTGTGGGGCCGGGCGAGCACGCGTTCGGCGCCTGGCTGCGGATCGGCGAGGACGGGGTGGTGACGGTGGCGGTTCCCCAGCTCGAGATGGGCCAGGGGGTGACGACGGTGCTGCCGCAACTGGTGGCGATGGAGCTGGGCGCCGACTGGCGGCAGGTCGCGGTCGAGCCCGCCCCGCCGAGCGGCGCCTTTGCCAATCTCCCGCTGGCCGCGAGGTGGGCGCCTTTGTGGCGGCCGCTCGACGGCGTGCTGCCCGCGCTGACCGGCGGCGCGGACGACCTGCTGGTACGCCGCTGGGCCGGTGCCGAAGCCTTCTGCGCCACCGCCGAGGGAACGACGCTTGCCGCATACGAGCAAGCCTGCCGCGAGGCCGGCGCCGCAGCGCGCGCGATGCTGTGCATGGCCGCCGCCGAGCGGTGGGACGTCGCTTGGCAGGATTGCGACACGACTGAGGGCCTGGTCGTCCATCCCGATGGCGAGGAGCGGCTGGGCTTCGGCGCGCTGGCCGAGGCGGCGGCCCGGTCCGATCCCCCCGATCCGCCGCCGCTGCGTCCGGTGGTGGCGACCCAGCCTGTCGAGGCAGGCGGCGACCGCCCTGCCTACCCGCGCCTCGACCTGCCCGCCAAGGTCGATGGTTCGCTGCTGTTCGCCGCCGACGTCCGCCTGCCCGACATGCTCCATGCCGCGATCCGCCACGGGCCCCAGGGCGCGGCCGAGCTGACCCATCTCGATCTCGAAGCCGCGCAAGCCAAGCCGGGCCTCGTCGGCGTGATCCGCGGCAAGCGCTTCCTCGCCGCGCTGGGCGAAACCTGGTGGGCGGCCGACCGGGCGCTCGACGGGCTCGCCCCGCGCTTCGCCGTGACGGGGGTGGTGGAGAGCGCCGGCATCGACGCGCGGCTCGAGGAGGCGCTTGCCTCCGGCAACCAGCACCGTGTTTTCGAGCGAGGCGGGGGGATCGGCGATGATCGACGGTTCCAGTTCGTGCGCCGCTACGATGTCGCGCCGGCGCTCCATGCGCCGCTGGAGACCGCCAGCGCCACCGCGCGCTTCGCCGACGGCCGGCTCGAGCTATGGATCGCCGCCCAGGCCCCCGAGCAGGCGCGCCACGCCGCTGCCGCCGCGATCGGCCTCAGCCCCGAAGACGTGGTGCTCTATCCCATGCCTGCGGGCGGCAGCTTCGACCGCCGGCTCGATCATGGCCACGCGATCGAGGCCGCGCTGATCGCGCGTGAGGCTGCGGAAATGCACCGCCGCCCGGTCCAGCTGACCTGGTCGCGCTGGCAGGAGCTGCTCGCCTCACACCCGCGCATGCCCGCCGCCGCCGTGCTCGGCGCCGATCTTGCCGCCGACGGCCGCCTCGCCGCCTGGCGCGCGCGCATCGCCTGCCCGCCGACGATGCGCGAAATGGGCCACCGCCTGTTCGGCAACCTCACCCCGCGGGCGGCGATCGCGGCGGCAGCAGGCGAGGCCGATCCGCTCGTGATCGAGGGCCTCGCACCACCCTACGCCGTCGCCGACCTCGCGATCGATCACGTGCCCGTCGTCATCCCCTTGCCCACCGCGAGGATGCGCGGCGGGGCGCACGGCCTCACCTGCTTCATGGTCGAGAGCTTCATCGACGAACTCGCGCGCGAGCAGGATGCTGAGCCGATCTCCTTCCGGATCGCCATGCTCGGCACCGATCCGCGCCTCGCCGCCTGCCTCCAGCGCGCCGCACAAATGGCTGGCTGGGACGGCGGTGCGACCGGCAGCGGACAGGGCGTTGCCTGCCATGCGATGCCCGATCCTGCCGGCAGCCCCGGCGGCGGCGGCCGCATCGCGGTCATCGCCGAGGCCGCGCGAGAGGGGGGCGGCATCCGCACACGCCGCCTCGTCGCCGCGGTCGATATCGGGCGGATCGTCAACCGCGACATTGCGCTCCAGCAGATCGAGGGCGGCCTCCTTTACGGCCTCGCCCTCGCCACCGGCAGCGCCACGCGCTACGAGGCGGGCCTGCCCAACGCCCGCCGCCTTGCCGACCTTGCCCTCCCCACCCTCGCCGAGACGCCGCAAATCGAGGTCGCGCTGATCGAGAGCGATGCCCCCGCCTTCGATCCCGGCGAGATCGGCGTGGTCGCCGTCGCACCGGCCTTGGCCAATGCGCTCCATTCGGCGACGGGCCTTCGTTTCCGCCGCCTGCCGCTTATATCGGCGCTCGCATGACCTGGCAGACGCAGCTTCTCCCCGCCGATCATCCCCCGGTCCGGAGCGGCGGCGTGGCCGTGCTCCTGGTCAATCTCGGCACGCCCGACGCGCCGACCACGCCCGCCGTGCGCCGCTATCTGGCCGAGTTCCTGTCCGATCGCCGGGTGGTCGAGATCCCGCCGCTGCTCTGGCAGCCGATCCTGCGCCTGCTGATCCTGACCACCCGCCCGCGCAAGTCCGCCGCCGCCTATGGCGAGGTGTGGAGCGAGCGCGGCTCGCCGCTCGCCTACATCACCGCCGAGCAGGCTGAGGCACTCCAGGCGCGGCTGGGCGAGCAGGTGCGGGTCGATTGGGCGATGCGCTACGGCAATCCTTCGATCGCCGATCGTCTCGCTCAGCTCACCCGGCAGGGCTGCGAGCGCATCCTCCTGGCCCCGCTCTACCCGCAATATTCGGGCGCGACGACGGCGACGGTGGTGGACAAGGCGGGCGAGGCGCTGGCCGCGATGCGCCGCCAGCCCACGTTGCGCGTGCTCCCACCCTATCACGACGATCCGCTCCACATTGCCGCGCTGGCCACGGACATCGGGGCGCAACTCGACGCGCTCGAGTTCACGCCCGAGGTGCTGCTGCTGAGCTTCCACGGCATGCCGCGCCGCACGCTCGATCTCGGCGATCCCTATCATTGCCAGTGCCGGAAGACCGCGCGGTTGCTTGAGGAAGCGCTCGCGCGGCCCGGCCTGAGGGTGCGGACCAGCTTCCAGTCGCAATTCGGCCGGGCCAAGTGGCTGGAACCCGCTACCGACACCGTGATCGAGGAGGAGGCGCGGAGCGGAACCAAGGCGCTCGCAATTGCGGCGCCGGGTTTCGCGGCCGATTGCCTGGAAACGCTCGAGGAGCTCGCCATCCGCGGCCGCGAGCAGTTCGTGGAAGCGGGCGGGACGCAGTTCGCCGCGCTTGCGTGCCTCAATGCGGGCGAGGCGGGGATGGAAATGATCGAGGGCATGGTCCGGCGCGAGTTGGCGGGTTGGCTCTGAGGCGCACCGTGTTGCTCGCCGGAAACGGCTTGGTCAGCCCCGCGCGAGCGCCCTGGAGCCGATGAATGAGCGGCAGGAATACGCAGGTCCTGGTCGCCGATGCGGAGGGTATCGCGCGAGCGGTGGCGGTCCTTCGCGCAGGGGGCCTGGTGGCGATCCCCACCGAGACGGTCTACGGCCTCGCCGCGTGCGCCGATGACGAGGCGGCGGTGGCGCGGATTTTCGCGGCCAAGGGGCGGCCGGCGTTCAATCCGCTGATCGTGCATGTGGCGAGCTTGGAGCAGGCGGATCAGCTCGCCGATCTGTCCGCCCCCGTCGCCGACTGGAACGGCCTACCCCAGGGCGAGCACAACGTCCGCGCCTTCGCGCAAGGGTGCTGGCCCGGACCGGTGACGCTCGTCCTCCCCCGCCGCCCCGGCGCGCCACTGGCGCAAGCGGTGACCGCGGGCCTTGACACCGTGGCACTGCGCATCCCCCGTCACCGGGTGGCACGCGCGGTGATCGAGGCCGCCGGTCCGCTTGCCGCTCCCTCGGCGAACCGCAGCGGCTTTGTCAGCCCCACGAGCGCGGCTCACGTGCTGGAGACGCTCGACGGTCGGATCGACCTCGTGCTCGATGCGGGGTCGAGCGAGGCCGGGATCGAATCGACCATCCTCAAGCTCATTGCCGACGGGCGCTGGAAGGAGCTTCGCGCCGGGCCCGAGGACACCTCGCTTTGGCATCACTCCTTTTTCGAGCGGGAGCATGACGCGCACGGAGAAAAGATCGAGTCACCGGGGCAGCTCGCCAGCCATTATTCACCGGGCAAGCCCGTGCGGCTGGGTGCGCAGGAGGCGGCGGCGGACGAGTTCCATATCGGTTTCGGCTCCGTCGCCGGAGATAAGACATTGAGCGCGGCGGGCAATCCCGAGGAAGCGGCCCAGCGCCTCTACGCCTGCCTCCACCAAGCCGCCGCCTCCCCGCTCCCCCGGATCGCGGTGGCTCCGGTCCCCGAACACGGCGTCGGCCTCGCGATCAACGACCGGCTGAGAAGGGCCGCTGCCTGAGCGGCCGCCAAGCCCACTCGATTGCACCAATCGCGGGGAGGATGCGGCACCGGGAACAGCCATCCAGCGCCGCAGATGGAAGCCTATTGTCGCTCGGCCTCGTAGGGGATCGTCGGTAGCAGCGCGTCGATCTCGGCCCGCAAGGCATCGCGCTCCCGACAGGCCCGCTCGGACCCCTCGCGGCAGTCCTGCTCCGCCTCGCGCAAATCGCGCTCGAGCTTGGCGAGGCGTTCCTCACGCCGGCGGATCTCGCGGCCGCGCTTCTCGTCGGCCTCGGACTGGCTGGTGGTGGCAAGATCAACCGCCTTGCCCACGACGCGCACCGGCGCGGTGACGATGTCGAAGGCGGTCTTGGCGAGGCAGCCCGAAAGCGCGAGGGTGGCCAATGGGGCGACGAGGATCATGCGCGGGTTCATCGTCCGCCTCCTTCAGCCCGGCGAGCCTGCGGCGCAATGGGTGAGCGGATGATGAACCCGTTCTAACGGAGAAACGTTGGCCCGCGGCCTTGGATGCGGCTCAGGCGGCTTCGCTCGTTTCCACAGGTGATTCGCGCGGCACGCAGCGGATGCGCCCGGCGCCGCTCGCCTTGAGCGAGCAACGGGGGCTGCCATGGACGAGGATGTCGCCCGAGCCGCCGATCTTGGCCTCGACTTCGCCATCCGAGGAGAGTTCGATATGGCCCGAACCGCCGATCTTGACCCTGGCCCGCTCGACTTCGAGCGCGGCGGCGGAAAAATTGCCCGAACCGCCGATCGACAGGTCGAGCGAGCCGAGCGTGCCGGCAAGCTCGATCCGCCCCGCACCGGCGATCTTGGCGGTCAGCGCCTCGCTCTCCAGCGCGGTGACGCGGATCGTGCCCGAGCCGCCGATCGCGAGTTCCGCATCGGCGGCAAGTTCCCGCGCCTCGATCGTTCCTGCGCCTGCGATCGACAGCCTGGCGGCCGGCGGCATGGTCACCGCGATCACCGCATCCCCCGCACTCCCGCGCCGGCGCATGATGGCAAGCGAGCCGTCCGCTAGCTTAAAACGCAGCGCGTCCTTGGTTTCGTCCGATCCCTCGACGGTGATGGCGAGCGTCTCGCCGGTGATCACCCGGACGACGTCCGAGCGGGACAGGGCGACCTTGAGCCGGTCCGGACGGGCGTTCGCGAGGTCGAGCTCGGCGAGCGCGACGCCCTCCTCCCCGTCCGGCTTGAACTCGAACTTGCCGCCCTCGGCCAGCGCTTCGCCCACTGCCCTGCCGAAGGTGCGAAAAAGATGCTCCAGATTCATCGCCTGCTCCTCGTGTCTTGCAAGCGTAATACAGCAAAGCTCAATTCCGGGCAAAGGCGCTTGTCGATCCCGGCCAGCAGCCTGTCAGATCGGGAGGGGCGACAGAGCGTCCCTGCGCCCGCGCGTCACCGGGTCAGGCGCCGCAGCGGATTTCGCCCGAGCCCGCCACCGCCACATCACAGCGCGCCCGGCCAGAGACCCGCACGTCGCCCGAGCCGGCGATCGCACCGGTCACCTCGCCATCGGAAGCGAACGCTGCATCGCCAGCGCCGGCAACCGAGACCGCTGCACGCTCGACGCGCAGCCCGGCCAGTTGCGCTTCGCCGCTTCCGGCAAGGTCGAGATCGAGCAACCGCGCCCGGCCGGCTGCGCGGTAGGTGCCGCTGCCCGAGATCGACACCGCCAGTTCGTCCGCCATTACCTGTGGAGTCTCGAGCGTACCGGAGCCGGAGATCGCGACGCTCGCCGCGTCGGCCAGTGCCTCGCTCACCATCTCGCCCGAACCGGCGACCGTAAGCCGGCGCGGCGCGGCGGGAAGGACGACACGCACGGTGGCGGTCTCCTGGAAGCTCGTCCAGTCGCCGTCGCGGCGCCCGATCCACAGCATGCCGTCCCGGATGCGGAAGCGCAATTCCTGAGCGGCTGCCGACCCCTCGTCCACGGTGATCGAGAAGCGCGCGCCCTCGCTCACCAACACCCGGTCGGGCCCCGCCAGCGCAATCGCGCCAGGGGCAGGACCGCGCATATCGAGCTCGGCAAGCGGCACGCTCCACGGCTCGGCGGCGGTCATGCCGTCCGCCGCGCAGCCAATCGCAGCGGCGGCGGCGATAAGGGCAATGGGGTATCGAAGATGCACGGCCGACCTCCTCCTGCTATGCTCCGAGGCTATACAGGAGGAGGGGCGGCGGCGCCAAAGCCGCCCGTCGAGGAGCAAACGACGCCCGACGGGAATGGCCGGGCTAGACGCTGGGCGGGGTCAGGCAGCGTCCTCGGCGTTCTCGTAATATTGCGGTGCGTGTTCCCTGAGCACGTCGAGGATCTTGCCGAGTGCGGCCTTCTCGTCGGTCTTCTCCATCGCCGCAAGCTCGCGCGCGAGGCGGCTGGAGGCGGCTTCGAAGATCTGCCGCTCGGAATAGCTCTGCTCGGGCTGGTCCTCGGGACGAAACAGGTCGCGCGTCACCTCGGCAATCGAGACGAGGTCGCCCGAATTGATCTTGGCCTCGTATTCCTGCGCCCGGCGGCTCCACATCGTGCGCTTGACGCGCGGCTTGCCCTTGAGCGTCTCCATCGCCTCCTTGAGCGTCTTGTCGCTCGACAGCTTGCGCATGCCGATCGATTCGACCTTGTTGACGGGCACGCGCAGCGTCATCTTCTCCTTCTCGAAGCGCAGCACGTACAGGTCGAGCTTCATCCCGGCGATTTCCTCGCTCTGCAGCTCGACCACCCGGCCGACGCCGTGCTTGGGATAAACGACATAGTCCCCGACATCGAATGCGGGCGCGTTGGAAGCCATCATTGGTCCTTTCTTTTGGGCGACCCCTGGTGCGCGACGAGAGCGAACCCGCCGACCGATCCGTCGGCGGCGTTCCATCCGGCCATGTCGCGAGTGGGGGGAATTCCTACCTTCCTATCCGACCGCGGCATCGCTGCTCGCGGCACAGGCCTCAGTATATAACAGCTTTGCGACACAAATTCCACCCCCGCGGGTCACGCGCGTTTCAGCCGGGTGTCACGCTATACGCACCGGGCCCGGGCAAGGATCCCTCGCCTCAGGCGTTCGCCTCCGCCGGCACGGTGTCGGCGGCATGCGCGCCGCGCTCGCCGATCGGCTGCGCCGGACCGGTGGTGGTGTCGGCTTTGGTCTGCCGCTCGAGCTCGGCATTGATCTCCGCGCCGAGCAGCAGGACGTAGGCCGACAGGTACAGCCAGGTGAGCAGCACCACGACTGCGCCAAGCGAGCCGTAAGTGGCATTGTAGCTGCCGAAACTGGAAACGTAGAAGCCGAACAGCGCAGTCAGCAGCATCCAGCCCACCGCGGCGAACAGCGAGCCGGCCGTGATCCACGCCCAGCGCGGCTCGTCGCGGTCGGGCCCGAAGCGGTACAAGGCGGCCGCCGCAGCCATCGCGATAACCAGGAACAGGATATAGGAGACGATCTTGCCCAACAGCACGGTGGCACCCGAGGCGGCCGGCAGCAATTCGCCTAGCGCCGCCAGCGCGGCCATCGCCCCGATGACCAGCGGCACCGCCAGAACCGCACCCACGGTCATGGCGAGCGCGATGAGGTTCAGCTTGATGAAGCCCCGCGTCTCGTCCTCATCGTAGGCGATGTTGAGCGCGGTGATCGCCGCGCCCGCGCCGTTGCGCGCGCCGAACAGCGCGATCCCCAGAGCCAGCAGCAAGCCAAGCCCCTTCTTGCCCGAAGACCCGTCGGCGACGTTCCTCAACTGCTCGCCGATCAGCTCGGCCGCCGATTGGGGCAGCGTTTGAGCCAGGCTGAGGATGTGGCTCTGGACCTGCGCGGGATCCGCCACCAGGCCATAGGTCAGCACCAGCGCTCCAAGGAGCGGCACCATGGCGAGGAATGCGTAGAATGCGACGCCGGCCGAAACGATGCCGACATTGTCGTCTTTGCCCTCGCTCCAGGCGCGGGCCAGCGCCTGCTTCCAATCGGGAAACGACATCTGCCACGGCTTTTCGGCATGCGAGATCGACAAGGATGCGCCCCCTTTTGTTCGCAGCGCGACGCGGCTGCGGCATGGGGGCCTAACGCGCCCCGGCGCGAAAGGTTCAGCGGCGGCTTACGGTCGGCCGCAAGATTTGGCCCCGCCGCCCCGGTCGGATCAGTCGCCCTCGCCCGGCTCAGGGGTGAAAAACTTGTCGAACTTGCCTGCCTCGCCCTTGTGCTCGTCGGCGTCCTCGGGCGGCTCCTTCTTCTCGGTAATGTTGGGCCATTCGGCGGAGAACTTGGTGTTCAGCTCCAGCCAGCGCTCGGTCCCCTCCTCGGTATCAGGGAGGATCGCCTCGGCCGGGCACTCCGGCTCGCACACGCCGCAATCGATGCATTCCGAAGGGTTGATGACGAGCATCGTCTCGCCCTCGTAGAAGCAGTCGACCGGGCACACCTCGACGCAATCGGTGTACTTGCACTTGATGCAGGCGTCGGTGACGACATAGGTCATTGCGGCATTGTCCTTCGGCGGGCGGGCCCGGCTTGCGCGGCAGGCCCGGGCGGCGTTTCGCCTGCTATGGGCACGGACGGGCGCGCGTCAAGCTCGCGGTAATGGCCGCGGGCCTCGGCAGGCGGCCCGCGCCTTTGCGGCAGGGCTTCGAGCTCCATCACCAGAACGCGCGCGGCCAGCGGCAGGGTGAGCACGTCGCCGGGTGCGATCGCCCGGTCATTGCGCGTGACCCGCTCGCCGTTGAGGCGAATGTGCCCCTCGCCAATCCACCCTTGCGCGCGCGCCCTCGAGCGGGCGAAGCGCAGGCGATGAAGCAGCACGTCGAGCCGCATTCGGGCTAGCGATCCTGTCCCGCCGCCATGTCAGCCGAACAGATCGGCGAGGCCAGCGAAGGCATTGCCGGGCCGCGCCGGTCGCTCGGTTTCGCGGGGCGGGCGGTTGCCGCGCGGAGCGGCCTCTTTGCGGGCGGAACCGGATGGTGCGGCGGGGCCGTCCTTACGCGGCGGTCGCCAGGTCCACTCACGCGGGCGCGGCGGGCCGAACATGCCCTCAGCCAGCGCGGGCGGAGGTTCGGCGCGAAAGCCTGCATCGCGCATCAGCCGCTCGAAGCTGTCGGGCGCCAGGCCCATCGAGGTGGCGAGGCTGGTATCGACCGCGAAGGAACGGCCGTTGCCTCTTGCGCGCTGGTCGTGCGCGGCGCGAAACAGCTTCTCGGCCATGTCCACTCGGATCGCCTGGCGTCCCGCGCGACGATAGCCAGCCGGAGGCACGCGCGCGCCCGTGATCACCGGTTGCATCGCCTGATCGAGCGGCCGCCGGTCCGCGCCTATCGCGTGGAGCAGCCGGCGCGGGGCGGGCTTGAGCAGCGCGGGCATGAACACGTCGAGCGCCCCGATGACGATCCCCAGCTTGCGCAGCAGCGGCCGCCGGTCCTTCTCGATCCTCGCCAGACCCGCCGCCTCGCGCGCGATCACTCCGCCATGCGCGATCAGCGACAGGAGCAGCGCGCGCACTTCGCTCCCCGCTCCAGCGTCCGTGCTCGCAGCCTCGAGCGCGCCGAGCGGCGCCAGCGGGGCGAGCGCGGCATCGAGCCATCGCTCGAGCGCTTCGGTCACCAGGGCGCGCTGGCGCGGCTCGAGGCTTGCAAGGTCGCGCGAAAGCACCAGCCGCGGGCGCGTCACCGCCTTCCCCCGTTCGAGCAGCGCTACCGGCTGCTCGCCCTGGAGAACGGCACCATCTGCAATCGTGAGCGCGCCCAACTCGTGCGCCACCAGCGCCGCGGCCTTCTTGGCCAGCAACTCGGGCAGATGCTTCTCCGCCGCCGCCAGCATCAGCCGCCGCTCCTCGCTGTCGGCGTGGGCGTCGACCACGAAGCGGAAGCCCTCGAGATGGCCGATATGCTGGTCCTCGACCACCACCCGCCCGTCCGCCTCGAGCACGACCCGCAGCAGCTTCGCATCCTGCCCCATCGCGCGCAGCAAGACCGCCGTGCGGCGGTTGACGAAACGTTCGGTGAGCCGGGCATGCAGTGCATCGGACAGCCGCGCCTCCGTCGCCCGGGCGCGCGCCGCCATCTCGTCGCGGGCGAGCACCCAGTCGGGCCGCTGGCAGATATAGGCCCAGCTCCGCACCGCGGCGAGGCGGCCCTGCAAGGTGTCGATATCGCCCGCCGGCTTGTCGAGTTCGGCGATCCGCGCGGCGACGAAATCGGCGCCGATATGGCCGCCTGCGAGATCGCGCCACAGCCGGGCGACGAAGCGGGCGTGCATGTCCGCCCCCTGCTGCCGGAAATCGGGCAGCTGGCAGGCCTCCCAGAACCGGCGGACGAGGCCGGGCGTGGTCAACGTGTCGACGATCCCGCCATCTTCCGCCAGCCGCTTCAAGACCGCAAGGTCGATCGCCTCGGGCGCGGCGGCGAGCTGCGGTTCCAGCGGCGGCGCCTCTAGACCGGCGATCAGCGTCGCCAGGGTGTCGAAAGCCGGTTCGGCATCGCGCCAGTAGAGCTGGGTCAGGGGCGCGAACCGGTGCTGCTCGATCGCATAGACCTCCTCGTCGGTGAAGGCGAGGCCGGCGCCCCTGCCGCCGCCCGCCAGCGTGCCGAAGCTGCCATCCGCCTGGTGCCGCCCGGCGCGTCCGGCGATCTGCGCCATTTCGGCCGGCGTCAGGCGGCGCTGGCGGATGCCGTCGAACTTGGTCAGGCCGGCGAAGGCGACATGGCGGACATCGAGGTTGAGCCCCATGCCGATCGCATCGGTGGCGACGATGTAGTCGACCTCGCCCGCCTGAAACAGCGCGACCTGGCGGTTGCGCGTCTGCGGGGAGAGCGCCCCCATCACCACCGCCGCGCCGCCGCGGAACCGGCGCAGCAGCTCGGCGGTCTGGTAGACCTGCTCGGCCGAGAAGGCGACCACCGCCGAGCGGGGCGGCAGGCGCTGGAGCTTGGCGCTGCCCGCATGAGTGAGTGTGGAAAAGCGCGGCCGGCTCTCGATCTCCACCCCGGGAACGAGCGCGCGGACCATCGGCTCGAGCGTCGCGGCGCCCAGCAGCATCGTCTCCTCGCGGCCGCGCGCATGGAGCAGGCGGTCGGTGAAGATGTGCCCGCGCTCGCGATCGGCGGAAAGCTGCGCCTCGTCGAGCGCGACGAACGCCTTGTAGCCGCCGGTCCGCGGCATCGCCTCGGCAGTGCACAGCCAGTAGCGCGCCTGCGGCGGCTCGATCCGCTCCTCGCCGGTGACGAGCGCCACCTGCGCATCGCCCTTGATCGCGCGCACCCGGTCATAGACCTCGCGCGCCAGCAATCGCAGCGGGAAGCCGATGGCGCCACTCGAATGGCCACACATCCGCTCGATGGCGAGGTGGGTCTTGCCGGTATTGGTGGGGCCGAGAATGGCGCGGATGCGGCCTTCGCCGGCGGGGCCGAAGCGCGCGGCGGCAGGGCGGGGAGCGGGCGGGTGATGGGCCACGGTCGCGCCCCATGTGGCCCGGCGTGACGCGCTGCGCAAGGCGGCAGGCGCGCTGCGCCTCGCTTTGCCGCATGATCGACTCGGTTCGCCGCCGTTAACCCGTTCTTTACTTTGTTGAGTCAGGACGCTGCGCCTAGGACAGCGAGCGGGCGGGTGGGCCCGGGGGAGTTGCTGGGGTTTGCTGAGGCACGCGCAGTGGGGGCCGATGATGCCGGGCGATCAGCAGTCGCCGGGTGCTGCCGCCACGCTCCCAGCTGGAGCAAATGAGACGGTTCAGCCGGAGATCCCCGGCACCACGCCAGATTGGTCGCGGCTGCGGCGTGAATTGCGCAACGGCTGGCCGGATGCGGCGGCAGGGCCA
>PPFU01003420.1_pt1 | contig 22866 bp, 25 predicted proteins | sample 1535991 | NCBI WGS metagenome assembly PPFU01 (sample SAMN04901290, study PRJNA319586) | Hypolithon metagenome, whole genome shotgun sequencing project. | isolation source: Antarctic Hypolithon | place: Antarctica: Miers Valley | collected 2014
CCTATGACGCAGATATCCGTCTCGATCGGGCGCATCGCCTATAGCCCCTTCCGTCCGCGCACCGCCTTCAGCACCATGGGCAAGGCGGCGAGCAGGCACAGGCCCAGGATCGGCAGCAGGATCCGCGGCTCGAATATGATGCCGAGGTTTGGCGTCTCGCCCCGGTCGAACACGTCGCCGAGGCCCGCGCCGACCGAGGTGAACACGACAGCGCCGGGGATGATGCCGAGGAACGTCGTCACCGCGAAGCGGTAAAGCGGCACGCCGACCAGCGCCGGGACGAGGTTGGCGACGACGAACGGCACCGCCGGGACCAGCCGGATCAGCAGCAGCATGGACCACTGGTTCGCGTCGATCCCGGTCTTGATGCGCCGAACCAGCCCGTCGCTCGCATCCATGCGCGCCGCCAACCGTTCGCCCAGGCCCCAACGCGCCGCGACGAAGATCGCGATGGCGCCGGCCGTGGCCGCCGCGACGTTGTAGAGCGCCCCGGGAAAGGTGCCGAACATGAACCCGCCGGTCAGCGTGGCGACGGTGGCGCCCGGCAGGGAGAACGCGACGATTACGATATAGGCTGCCATGAACGCCGCAACGCTACCAGCATAGTTCGCATCGCGCCAGGCCAGCAACCGCTCGCGATTCTGCGCCAGCGCGTCGAAGTTCAGGTAGTCGCGCAGGAAGAAGGCGCCGACACCGGCGGCCAGTGCGATCGCCGCCAAAAGCGCATAGCGCAGCAGGCCGGTGCGGGCCGTGGCGTCGGTGGGGTCGGCGCGCATCGCGGGCTCCTCTCTGGCTGGGCGACACTTGCCCGCGCGGTGCCGCGCCGAACAGGGGCCGGGCCGCGCCTTCACGACAGCTTGACCTTGGGTCCCGCCCGGTTGCGCCGGACGACCCGGCGAGTTGACAGGCCCGCCGCACGCGCCTATTGGCCGGGTTTCGAATTGCGACGCATCCCTCCGCCCCCACGGGGTCGGGCGTGACGGGGTGCCGATGGCCCGGAGTGACGACGATGTCGACGAAACGCACCTTCCAACCCTCGAACCTCGTGCGCAAGCGTCGCCACGGCTTTCGCGCGCGCATGGCGACGAAGGCGGGCCGCAAGATCCTGAACGCGCGGCGCGCGCGCGGCCGCAAGTCGCTCTGCGCCTGAGCCGACGACTCGAACGGCGCGCGACCATGCGCCAATGCCGACGGCATCGCCGCCGGCACGGTCGTATCGGCGGCTAGGTCGCGACCATGGCCCGGGTCTCGGCAAAACTCAACACCATTACCGACCGGCCCGACTTCCTGGCGGCGGCGCGGGCGCGGCGTGTCACCACCCCGGGATTCGTGCTGCAGGCGCTTGAACGGCCGTGCATAGCGGCGCTCGGTCCAGCTACTGCTGTCCCGTCGGGCGCCGCCCCGGTTCGCGTCGGTTTCACCTGCTCGAAGAAGGTCGGCAACGCCGTCGCCCGCAACCGCGCCAAACGGCGCCTGCGTGCGGCCGCCCGCATCGTGATCGGCGCGGCGGGCCGCCCGGGCTGGGACTATGTGCTGATCGGCCGCGCCCGCGAGACCGCGGCGCGGCCATTCGACCGGCTGACCGACGACCTCCGAGACGCCATGGCCAGGGCCCACCGGTGAGCCCGGCGGCCCGCTTGCTGGCGCTGCCGATCCGCGCCTACCGGGCCGTGCTCAGCCCGTGGGTCGGGCATGGCTGCCGGTTCGATCCGACCTGCTCGCGCTATGCGTTGGACGCGCTGGACCGGCACGGCGCGGTGCGCGGCGGCTGGCTTGCCCTGCGCCGTCTTGCGCGTTGCCATCCCTGGGGCGGCTGGGGCGTCGACGACGTACCGCCGCGCGGTTGAGCCCCGCGCGCTGGCCTGCCCCGGTCGGCGTCGACGGGGGGAAACGGCTTGACCTTTAGCGCCCCGGACTGTTGAACCGGCGCGATCCCGAACCATCCCCGACATCACAGGCGGACGTCCATCCATGGACAACCAGAACAAGAACCTGATACTGGCCACCGCGCTCAGTTTTTTGGTGATCCTCGTCTGGTTCATCCTGTTCCCGCCCGAGGATACCGCCGCACCGCCCGTGCTGCCGACGCAGAACGAGATCACGGCCCCCGCGCAGACCCAGGTGCCGGGTTTCGCGGTCACACCGCCCCCCGCGACCGGCGGCGCGCCCGTGACGGCCGACCGCCAGACCGCGCCGATCCTCGCCGACGCACCGCGCCTGACGATCGACACGCCGTCGCTGGTCGGGTCCATTTCTCTGGCCGGGGGGCGCATCGACACGCTGTCGCTGAAGGAATACCGCGAAACACAAGAACCCGATTCGCCGCTGGTCGACCTGCTGGCCCCGGTGGGGGCCGAGCAATCCTATTACGCCCTCTTCGGCTGGGCGCCGGGCGGCGAGCTTGGGTTCGAGGAGGTGCCGGGCGCCACCACTCCCTACGAGGTGGTCGGCAATGACAGGCTGACGCCCGCCACGCCGGTCACGCTGCGCTGGGACAACGGCGCCGGCCTGGTCTTCACCCGCGAGATCGCAATCGACAACGACTTCATGTTCACCGTCACGCAGACCGTCGCGAACGAGACCGGCGCGTCGGTGCGCCTGTCGCCCTACGGGATCGTCGCGCGGCACGGCGAGCCCGACGTGGTCGGCTTCTTCATCCTGCACGAGGGCGTCGTCCGTCGGTCCGACGGCGAGTTGCAGGAAATCGACTACGACGACATGCCCGATCTCGATCTGGTCTCGCGCGAAGGAACGCCGGCCGAGGTGATCGACGTGGCGCAGGACGGCTGGATCGGGTTCACCGACAAGTACTGGATGACGACGCTGGTGCCGCCACAGGGCGCGCCCTTCGCGTCCGTGGTGAAATACGTCCCGGGCGCCGATATCTACCAGATCGAGGCGCGCCAGCCTGCCGTCGACGTCGCACCCGGCGCCACCCTGTCGACCTCCACCCGCCTTTTCGCCGGCGCCAAGGAGTGGGACACGCTGCGCAACTACGAGCGCGACGGAGGCATCGCCGGCTTCATCGACAGCATCGACTGGGGGATATTCTTCTTCCTGACCAAGCCGATCTTCTACGTCCTGCACTGGCTGAACGTCTATATCGGAAACATGGGCTGGTCGATCATCGTCCTGACGCTGCTGATCAAGGCCGTGCTGTTCCCGCTGGCCTACAAGTCCTACGTCTCGATGGCGAAGATGAAGGAACTCCAGCCCGAGATGGAGAAGCTGAAGGAGCGGTCGGGCGGCGACCGGCAGAAGATGCAGCAGGGCATGATGGAGCTTTACAAGACCAACAAGGTGAACCCGGCCTCGGGCTGCCTGCCGATCCTGTTGCAGATCCCGATCTTCTTCTCGCTCTACAAGGTGATCTTCGTCACGCTGGAACTGCGCCACGCGCCCTGGCTGGGCTGGATCCGCGACCTTAGCGCGCCCGATCCGTCGTCGATCCTGAACCTCTTCGGCCTGCTGCCCTACGGCACGCCCGAACCCGGTTCGCTGTTCTTCATCTTCTCGCTTGGCGTGCTGCCGATCCTGCTGGGCATCTCGATGTGGATCCAGCAAAAGCTGAACCCGGCGCCCACCGACCCGACGCAGGCGATGATCTTCTCCTTCATGCCGTGGGTGTTCATGTTCATGCTGGGCAGCTTTGCCAGCGGGCTGGTGCTGTACTGGATCGCGAACAACACGATCACGTTCACGCAGCAATACCTCATCATGCGCAGCCAGGGCTACAAGCCCGACGTGTTCGGCAACATCATACGTGGCTTCCAGCGCAAGAAGCAGGACGCGAAGTGACCATCGCGGTCGCCGCGATCTGGCGCTATCCGGTGAAGGGTATCGGGCGCGAGTCGGTCGAGCGGGTCACGCTTGCGCCGGGTGGTCCCCTGCCCGGCGACCGCGCCTTTGCGGTGCTTCAACAGGGCGCGCCCGACACCGACGACTGGCAGCCGCGCCGCAATTTCCTGCAGGTCGCCTCGGGTCCGGATCTGGCGGCCGTCACCGTCACGCGCGACGCGCAGGACGCGCTGACCTTCCGCCACGCCGACGGCACCGTCACCGCTCCCTTGTCCCTGCCCCGCGACGGCGCCGCGCTGATCGCCTTCGCGGCCCCGCACTGGCCCGAGGCACGGCCCGCCCCCGCCCGCATCGTCGTGGCACCGCCCGAGACCGGCATGCCCGACAACGGCGCGGCGACCCTGTCGGTCCTGAACCTCGCCAGCCTCGCGGCACTCTCTGATCGGCTGGGCCAACCGCTCCAGATCGAAAGGTTCCGCGGCAACGTGATCCTCGCCGGTGCCCGGCCGTGGGAGGAGTTCGACTGGATCGGTCGCGACCTGACCATCGGCGACCTCACACTGTCCGTCACCGAACGGATCGAACGCTGCCGCGCGACCGAGGCGAACACCGAGACGGGGCGGCGCGATGCGAACGTCCCCGCCGCCTTGCGCGATGCCTGGGGCCATCAGGATTTCGGCGTCTACGCCACAGTCCGCACCGGCGGGACCATCGTCACGGGGGCGGCGGTCACTCTGGCATGACCCCCCTGCCCTTCCCCGAGGCCGAGATGGACGCGGACGCGGCCGAACGCGGGCGCCTACTTTTCGCGGGCGAGACAACGTTCGTGAAGGGCGTCGTCGCAATGGATGGCCTGCCTCCTGCCGACCGACCGGAGGTGTGCTTCGCCGGGCGCTCCAACGTCGGCAAGTCCAGCCTCATCAACGCGTTGACCGGGCGCAGGGGGTTGGCCCGATCGTCGAATACGCCGGGCCGCACCCAGGAGATCAACTATTTCACCGCCGGCGATCTCTACGTCGTCGACCTGCCCGGCTACGGTTACGCTAATGCGCCCGTGAAGGTCGTCGCCGGCTGGCAGGCGCTGATGAAGTCCTATCTCGCTGGCCGCCCGACCCTGCGCCGGGCCTTCGTCCTGGTTGACGCCCGCCACGGCATCAAGCCGGTGGACGACGAGATCATGACGCTGCTCGACCGCTCCGCCGTCACGTTCCAGGCAGTGCTGACGAAGATCGACAAGATCGGAACGTCCGACCGTGACCGGACGCTGGGCCAGGTGCGCGAGAAGCTGGCTGCACACCCCGCCGCCTACCCCGAACTCGTCGCCACATCGTCCGAAAAGGGCCACGGCATTGCCGACCTGCGCGGGATCATTGCCGGGCTGGATTAGGGCGTTCTGGGTCCGGGCGGACTGGGCGCGTGCGGCAGGCGCGCCGATGCAGCGTTGTCCCGGGGCCATGCCTTAGGGCCGTCGAGCGCCGTCGATTCCACGCTGCGGCCCCGGCACGGCCGGACGCGAGCCGGTCGCTAGACGTGCTGCCCGGCGTTCACCTCGATCTCGGTCCCGGTGACGTAGCTGGACTGCTGCGAACAAAGGAAATGGATCACGTCGGCCACCTCGGACGGTTGCCCCAGGCGACCTAGCGGCAGACCAGCCACGATCTTGTCGGTGCCGGGCGACAGGATCGACGTTTCGACCTCGCCCGGCGCGATGGCGTTGACCCGGACGCCCAGCGGCCCGAAGTCGTGCGCCATCTCGCGCGTCAGCGCCGCCAGCGCCGCCTTCGAGGTGGCATAGGCGGCACCCGCGAACGGATGCACCCGGGCGCCCGCGATCGACGTCACGTTTACCACCGCGCCGCCCGCCGCCGCCAGTTCGTCGCGCAGCCCGCGCGCCAACACCACGGGCGCAAAGAAGTTGACGTGGAACACTTGCCCCCAAATGCGCAGGTCCGTCGTCAGCGTGTTCAGCCGCGCACCGCCCTGGCCCTTGGGCGAAACGCCGGCGTTGTTCACCAGCGCGTCGAGCTTGCCGTCCAGCATCGCGCGGATCCCGTCGATGGCGCGCATTGTGTCCTTCGGGTCGCCCAGATCGACCTGCACGTGGTTCTCGGCGCCGCCGGGCCAGGGGCAGCGCGCGTCGAACGGATGGCGCGAACAGGTCAGCACACGCCACCCCTCGGCCGAGAACCGCTTGACTGTGGCGTGGCCGATCCCGCGGCTGGCGCCGGTCAGGACGAGCGTTCTCTGGCGGTCCGAATCCATGCGCGTCTCCACGGCCCTTGAGCGGACCCGACCGCAACGCTACCAGTGCGGGGTGTCGGGGGACAGCCGCGTGAGACGTCAGGACGCCATGGAACAGGACTGGTTCGCCACTGCGGCCACGCTCAGCAGCGCGTTGCCCTATCTGCAGCGCTACGACGGCGCCACCGTCGTCATCAAGCTGGGCGGCCATGCCATGGGCAGCGCCGAAGGCATGGACAGCTTCGCACGCGACGTGGTGCTGATGCAGCAGGTCGGCGTGAACCCGGTCATCGTCCATGGCGGCGGGCCGATGATCAACGACATGCTGGCGCGCCTCGGTGTCGTGTCCGAGTTCCGCAGCGGCCAGCGCGTGACCGATGCCGCAACGGTCGAGGTCGTCGAGATGGTGCTGTCGGGCCGCGTGAACAAGATGATCGTCCAGGCGATCAACGGCCAGGGCGGGCGCGCCGTGGGGCTGTCGGGCAAGGATGCCAACCTGATGATCTGCGAGCCGCTGGATCCCGATCTGGGCTTCGTCGGCCGTCCGGTCGCCTTCAACCCCGATTTCCTGCGCAGCCTGCACGCGGCCGAGATCGTGCCGGTCATCGCGCCCATCGGCGGCGGGCGGCGCGGCGAGACGTTCAACGTGAACGGCGATGTCGCGGCCGGTGCCATCGCCGCGTCGCTGCGCGCCGACCGGCTGTTGCTGCTGACCGATGTCGCGGGGGTGAAGGACTCCGACGGCAACGTCGTGACCGAGCTGACGCCCGAGAACGTCCGCGCGATGACCGCGGCCGGCACCATCGCCGGCGGCATGATCCCGAAAACCGAAACGGCGCTGGCCGCGATCGAGGGCGGTGTCCGCGCGGTGGTGATCCTGGACGGCCGGGCCCCGAACGCCTGCCTGCTGGAACTCTACACCGACCACGGCGCTGGCAGCCTGATCCGCGTGCCACGCCCCGCGCGGGCCTAACGGGAGGCCGGACGATGACCGACACGCGAACGCTGATCCTCCTGCGTCACGCGCAGGCTATCCCCGAGGGGAAGGACGACTTCGACCACGCCCGTCCGCTGACCGATCGCGGCCGGCGCGAGGCGGCCGAGATGGGCGTGTGGCTGGAGCGGCTGACGCTTGGGATCGACGCCGCCGTCGTCTCGGACGCGCGGCGCACGGTCGAGACGTGGGAGGGCGCCGCCGCGCGCATGGCCGCCGCACCATCCGCGACGTTCACGCGGGATCTCTACGATGCAGCCGCCGACAGGGTCCTGTCGGTTGCGATGCAGGCGCCGGGGTCCGTCGTGCTGGTGGTCGGGCACAATCCAGGCATCGCCGCCCTCGCCCACCATCTGGCGAGCCCGGCGCCCGATCATGCAGCGTTCGAGCGCTATCCCCCCGGCGCCGCACTGGTCGTAAGGGTGCCGGAGGCCGGCGAGGCCGGGACGGCGACGCTGGACTTCGCGGTTCCCGGCGACCTCGATTCCTGAAACGCGGATGGCGTGCGGCGCCGTCCGGATTGTGATCAGTGGCCCAGGATCTGGCTGAGAAACAGCTTCGTCCGGTCGCTTTTCGGGTTCTGGAAGAACGCTTCGGGCGCGTTCTGCTCGACGATCTGGCCTTGGTCCATGAAGATCACACGATCCGCGACCTGACGCGCGAATCCCATCTCGTGCGTGACGACGAGCATCGTCATCCCCTCCTCGGCCAGCTGGATCATCGTATCCAGCACCTCCTTGATCATCTCGGGGTCCAGCGCCGAGGTCGGCTCGTCGAACAGCATGATCCGGGGCTTCATGCACAGGCTGCGGGCGATGGCGACGCGCTGCTGCTGACCGCCCGACAACTGACCGGGATACTTCGCCGCCTGTTCGGGGATCTTCACCTTCTCCAGAAAATGCATCGCGGTCTCCTCGGCCTCGCGGCGGGGCACCTTGCGGACCCAGATCGGCGCGAGCGTGCAGTTCTCGAGGATGGTCAGATGCGGAAACAGGTTGAAATGCTGGAAGCACATACCGACTTCGGAGCGGATCTTGTCGATGTTCTTCAGATCGCTCGTCAATTCCGTGCCGTCGACGACGATCCGGCCGGACTGGTGCTCCTCCAGGCGGTTGATGCAGCGGATCAGCGTCGACTTGCCCGATCCCGACGGGCCACAGACAACGATGCGCTCGCCCTGCCGCACCACGAGGTCGATGTCGCGCAGGACGTGGAACGTGCCGAACCACTTGTTCATGCCGGTGATCTCGATCGCGATCTCGTCGCTTACGGGATCGGACGGAGTCGTGCGGTCCGCGTTCGTTCCAAGATCGGCCATGCGCGATCCTCCTGTCAGTGGTTGTCCTTGGCCAGACGCCGTTCGAGATGCATCGAATAGCGCGACATCAGGAAGCAGAAGACGAAGAACAGCGCCGCGATGAAGCCGTATAGTTCCCACACGATGCCGTTCCAGTTGCTGTCGGCGCGGATCGCGTTGCTGAGCCCCAAGGGGTCCAGAAGGCCGATGATCGATACCAAAGTCGTGTCCTTGAACACGCCGATGAAGACGCTGACGATGCCGGGAATCGAGATCTTCAGCGCCTGCGGCATGATGATCAGCCGCTGCGCCTGCCAGTAGTCAAGGCCCAGACTGTCGGCCCCCTCGTACTGGCCCTTGCCCAAGGCGGCGAGGCCGCCGCGGATCACCTCGGCCATGTAGGCCGAGGCGAACAGGGTCACCATGATGATGACGCGCAGGATGATGTCGAACTCGGTACCGGGCGGCAGGAAGATGTTCAGCAGCGTCGACGCGACGAACAGCAGCGTGATCAGCGGCACGCCGCGGATGAACTCGATGAACCCGACGCAGAGCGTCTTGACGATCAGCAGGTCGGACTGGCGGCCCAGCGCCAGAACGATGCCGATGGGCAGCGAACAGCCGATGGCCACGACCCCGATGGTGACCGACAGCATGAACCCGCCGAACTGGCGGCTGGCGACCGGTTCGAGCCCGACAGGCAAAACGTCGTGCAACTCCGCCGCGAGGGGACCGGCGGCGAACAGCCACCACGAGACCGTCACGGCCACCGTCAGGACCAGCGTGCCGAGGCTGCCGATCACCGGCGTCGCGAACCGGATACAAAGCCAGGCAAGCGCCACCCCGGCGGCGACGGTCAGCGGCAGCCACAGCGTGCCGCCCCACAGCAGCCAGGGCATCAGCAGCGGATAGATCGCCGTAAGATACAGCAGCGGCTTCGGCGCGCGCTGAAACAGGATGGGCGCCACCGCGGCGATCAGCAGCACCATCGCCAGCACGGGCCGCCAGCGCAGATAGTCCGGGTAGAAGCCGAACAGAAGCTGCGGCCAGCGTTCGCGGATCACGCCCCAGCAGGCGCCGGAATGGTCGCCGCCGGTAATCGCGCGACATTCGGTCAGCGATCCGGCGTTCCATGTGGGCGACCAGATCCACGGCACGACGATGGACAGCACGTAGTAGACGAACAGCACCGACGCGATGGTGACGAGTGTGTTCACCGGCCCGCTGAACAGGTTCGCCTGCGACCAGCCCAGCGCACCGATGGAGGACCGCGGCGGCGCCGTTTCGGGCAGCATCGTTTCGCGGACGAAGGGGACGGTGCCGGCGTGCAGGTCGCTCATCTCACCGCTCCACCAGTCTGACGCTGTTGTTGTACCAGTTCATCACCGCCGAGATGATCAGCGAGATGGTCAGGTAGACCATCATCCCCATCAGCACCGTCTCGAGCTCGCGTCCGGTCTGGTTCAGCGTGATCCCCATCAGCGTGCCGGTCAGGTCCATGTAGCCCACCGCGATCGCGAGCGAGGAGTTCTTGGTCAGGTTCAGGTATTGCGAGATCAGCGGCGGAATGATGATCCGCAGCGCCTGCGGCAGCACGACCAACCGCATGGTCAGGTTGGGCCGGATGCCCAGCGCCGCGGCCGCCTCGGTCTGGCCGCCGGACACGGCGAGGATGCCGGCCCGCACCTGTTCCGCGATGAACGCGGCAGTATAGAGCGACAGCGCCAGCCACAGCGCGATCAGCGAGTTGCGCATGTAGATGCCGCCCTGGAAGTTGAAGCCGCGCAGTTCCGGATAGTCGAGGTGGAAGCCCAGCGCGACCATCAGGACGACGAACGGAACCAGCACCGCGCCCAGTTGCAGATACCAGGTCGTCGGGCGCAGGCCGGTGTCGTTCTGCACTGCGTCGGCGCGCCCCTTGATCAGACGGGCTGCGTAGAACCCGGCGACCAGCACCGCCAGCGTCGCCAAGAATGTCAGGTTGATCGGGACCGGGCCCAGCGCCAGTGTCGCCAGGCCGCGGTCGAACATCGGCGCCGGGATGTAGAAGCCGCGCCCGGTCAGCGCCACCGAGTCCCACAGCAGCATCGACGCTTCTGGATCGTCGCCGCGAAAGGCCGAGGGCTGCGGCAGATTCTCGATCACGATCGCCATGATCAGGACGATCCACAGCAGCACGGGCACGTTGCGGAACATCTCGACGTAGACTGTCATGATCCGGCTCACCATCCAGTTGCGCGACAGGCGCAGCACGCCGATCACGACCCCGAGGACGGTGGCTGTGGCACAGCCCAGCACCGCGACGAGCAGCGTGTTCAACAGGCCGACCAGGGCGGCCCGCCAGTGCGGAGACTGACTGTCGTAAGGGATCAGCGTCTGATTGATGTCGTAGCCGGCGGGATCGTCGAGAAAGCCGAACGACGGCTGCTTGCCCAGGTTGGACAGGTTCTGCGCCGTGTTCGCGATTACCCACCACACGGCCAGCGAAAAACCGATCAGCGCGATGACCTGGATCGTCAGGGACCGATACCGGGTGTCGTAGATCAGCATGCTGGCCCGGAACGCCGGCTTTCGCGGTTCGCTGGCCGTGGACATGTAGGCGTCCCTTCGCTGGACCTGCCGACTGCGTGTCACCGAACGGACGGCGCGGCGGATCACGGCGGGCGGACCACGGTCGGCCAGGGATCAGCCTACCGCCGAGTCGGCGCAGGGACGCGCGCGTGCCGCGTCCCTGCCCCTGGTTCTAGCGGAACGGCGGCGCGTAAAGCAGGCCGCCTTCCTTCCACTGCGCGTTCAGCCCCCGCGACAGCCCGATGGGCGTGGCCTGACCGATGTTCTTCTCGAAGATCTCGCCGTAGTTGCCGACGGCCATGATCGCGTCACGCGCCCATGTCGCCTCGAGATCGATCATCGCCCCGAGTTCGCCTTCGGTGCCCAGCAGACGATTGATCTCGGGGTTGTCGCCGGCCGCGGCCGACATGTCCGCGATGTTGGTGCTGGAAATGCCGTATTCCTCGGCCGCGATCAGTGCATTCAGCGTCCAGCGCACGATATCGGCCCATTCGCTGTCACCGTGGCGGACCAGCGGCCCCAGCGGCTCTTTCGAGATGATCTCGGGCAGGACGACGTGGTCGGAGGGGTTCTCGAAGGTGGCGCGGGTCGCGGCGAGACCGGAGGCGTCGGTGGTGTAGGTATCACAGGCACCGGCGAGGTACTGCTGCTGCGCCTCGGCGTTGGTCTCGATCGGGACCGGTTCGTATTCCATGCCGTTGGTGCGGAAATAGTCGGCGAGGTTCAGTTCGGTCGTGGTGCCGGTCTGAATGCAGACGGTGGCTCCCGCCAAATCCTTGGCCGAGGTCACGCCCAGTTCCTTCGGCACGATAAAGCCCTGGCCGTCGTAGTAGTTCACGCCGACGAAGTCGAACTTCAGATCGGTGTCGCGGCTGAAGGTCCAGGTGGTGTTGCGCGCCAGCAGGTCGATTTCGCCCGAGGCAAGCGCGGTGAAGCGCGTCCTGCCGGTGGTCGGCACGAACTCGACCGCCTGCGGGTCGCCCAGAACGGCGGCGGCCACGGCGCGGCAGAAATCGACGTCGAAGCCTTCCCACTCGCCGCTGGCATTTGGTGCGCCGAAACCGGCAAGGCCGTTCACCACGCCGCAGTTCAGCGTGCCGCGGTTCTGCACGTCTTCTAGCGTGGTGGCGGCCGCGGCGCCGGCCGCCAGAGCGGCAGCCGTCATCGTGCCGAAAAATACGGTAGTCTTCATGTGTTCCTCTTCCCTGAGAGTCCGCCCTGTCGGCGAAAGTGTCGCGCGGCCACTGCTGACCGTCATTGTTCTATCAGCTTGGGGGTGGACCCCGAGTGGGCGCAAGTTTGCCGACATCTATCGGCGCAGGTCAAGGACACGATCACGAAACGCGATTATTCCTTAGGCAGGCTGCGCGAGGTCAGGGCCACGGCCGTATGCAGCGCACGTCCACGCCACGCGCAAGGGCGTGGATTCGCCAGGCGTCGCGAAATGCCGCGGCCTTGCCCGCAGCGAAGACCTCGGCCTCGTCGTCGCGGCCCCACTGCTGGGTCTGCCAGGCTTCGTCCACCCGCGACGCGGCCCACAGCGCATCCGGCTCCCCCCGCCCGTCGATCGCGGCGAAAGCGATGATCAGCGACCCCGACAACATCGTCAGGTCGTGAAAACCCGCCAGCTCGTGCGGCGACATCGCCCGCACCCGCCGCGAGAGAGTGTCCAGCGCGCCCCCGTCCTGCGCCACCGGCATCACGCCCACGGTCGGCACCAGCCGCGCCCCCAGCGCGTCGGCCGCCCAGTCGAGCAGCGGGTCCCACGCCGCTGCTTGTGCCGCGACCAGCCCTTCGGGTGCGGCGGCGCGGTAGCACAGAAGATCGGTGCCGCCATAGGCCGCGATCATGTCCGCGACGTCGGCATGGTGCGGGGTGATCTTGTCGATGGCGGCATTGGCCGCGCGGGTGACGGGCATCGACAGAGGGTCGATCCGCTCGCCCTGCGCATCCCATTCGACCGCAACGGCCTTGGCCATGGCCTGCGTCGGCAGCACCAGCGGTGCCTTTGCCGGCGTGAACAGCGGCCGCGCGTCGAGGGTGACGGCGAATCCGGGACCGTCAGGCACGACGTGGGCGGCAGACCAGAACCGCCGGACCGCCCATTCGCTCACGCCTCGTCCTCGAACGGGTCCGCGGGCACGTCGGCGGCGCGCCATTCCAGATGCCCCCAGGTGCGGGCCATATGGTCCGGCAGCGGCGCGGTCAGGACCAGCCGGGCGCCGGTCACGGGATGGCGCAGCGCGATCGAGCGGGCATGAAGGTGCAGCTTGGGGCTGATCTCGCCGCCCAGCTGCGCGCCCCAGCCGTCGCCGGCGTTCTCCTGCCCCGAGCCGCCATACTTGCCATCGCCGACGATGGGATGGCCGATCCCCGCCATGTGCGCGCGCAACTGATGTGTCCGCCCGGTGACCGGCGACAGCGCCATCCAGGCCGCCCGCCCGCCCAGTGCCGACAGGGTGGCATAGTCGGTCGCGGCCCGCTTGGCGTCGGGCGTCGTCGCGACGTCGTCGGGGTGGACGCACAGCATCTTCTCGGCCTCGCCGCGCGCGCCGTGGCCCGGCGCCTTCACCAGACCGAAGCGGATCGTTCCCATGCGGGGCGACGGCACGCCGGCGACGGCGGCCCAGTAGATCTTGCGCGTCTCCCGGTGCCGGAACGCGTCGGACAGCGCCTTGGCGGCCGTGCGCGTGCGCGCCAGCAACAGAACGCCGGAGGTGTCGCGATCGAGGCGGTGTACGAGCCGCGGCTTCTCCGCGGCGTCGAAGCGCAGTGCCTCTGCCAGCCCGTCGACGTGGCGGGTCTGGCCGCTGCCGCCCTGCGAAGGCAGGCCCGGCGGCTTGTTCAGCGCGATGAGGTGATCGTCGCGGAAGAGCACGGCGGCGCGCATCATCGCGGCGTCATCGTCCGACACGCGCGCTGCCTGCGGTGCCGCGCGCGGCGCAGCCTCGTCCGGCAGCGGCGGCACGCGCACCTGCTGGCCCGGCTCCAGCCGCGTCGCACCCTTCACCCGTCCGCCGTCGACACGGATGTCGCCGCGCCGGCACAGCCGCTCGATCATGCCCTGCCCGACCTGCGGAAAGCGGCGGCGGAACCAGCGGTCCAGCCGCTGATCGCCCTCGTCCGGGCCGACCGCGATGGTCTGCACCCGGCTCATCCCAGCGTTCGCGCCATGTAGAGACCGAGGTAGAGCCCGCTCATCGACGCGCCGACGGACAGGATGACGTAGACCGCCGCCTGGTCGAAGGCACCCTGCTCGACCAGCGTCACCGCCTCGAGCGAGAAGGCCGAGAATGTGGTGAACCCGCCCAGCAGCCCGGCCAGCACGAAGGGCGCCAGATGGGTTAGGCCGCGCTGTGCCAAGAGCGCGACGGCAAAGCCCATCGCCAGCGACCCCAGCACGTTCACCGTGATGATGGCCAGTGGAAATCCGGGCCCCGCCGCGCGCACCACCGCCACGCCCAGCGCGTAGCGGGCGGCCGAGCCGATGGCCCCGCCGATGGCGACCTGGATCAGGGTGGCGAACATGCGCGGTGGATCGGTCAGCGCGGGCCCGGAGTCAATCGGCACCGCTGCGTCCGGCGCGCGCCCGCGCCAACCAGTCCATCCGCGTCTTCAGGTCGTTTTCAAACCCGCGATCGACCGGCGCGTAGTAGCTGGGCCGTGGCATCGCATCGGGGAAGTAGTCCTGACCAGAGAACGCATCGGGCGCGTCGTGGTCGTAGGCATAGCCGGCACCGTAGCCTTCGGCCTTCATCAGACCGGTCGGCGCATTGCGGATATGCAGCGGTGGCGGTTCACTGCCGGTCTCGCGCGCCGCGACCCGCGCCGCCTTGAACGCCTTGTAGGCCGCGTTCGACTTCGGCGCCAACGCCAGATAGATCACCGCCTGCGCAAGCGCCAGTTCGCCCTCGGGCGAACCCAGCCGCTCGTAGGTCTCCCAACCCTGCAGACAGACAGCCTGTGCCTGCGGATCGGCCAGACCGATATCCTCGATGGCCATGCGGGTGATGCGGCGGGCGAGGTAGCGCGGATCCTCGCCCCCCTCCAGCATCCGCATAAGCCAGTAAAGCGCGGCGTCGGGGTCGGACCCGCGCACCGACTTGTGCAGCGCGCTGATCAGGTTGAAATGCGCCTCGCCCGATTTGTCGTATTGCGCCGCACGGCGGGCCAACCTTGCGGCGAGGGCGGCGGCGTCGATCGGGCCGGTCGCGTCCCAGCCGCCGATCTGCTCGGCCAGCGACAGCATCGTGCGGCCGTCCCCGTCGGCCATGTCGATCAGGCGGCCACGGGCGTCGGCGGTCAGGGGCAATGGGCCGATCGCGGTCTCGGCCCGCACCAGCAGCGCCTCCAGATCTACGCCGGTCAGACGGTGCAGGATCAGCACCTGGGCGCGCGACAGAAGAGCGGCGTTCAGCTCGAAGGACGGGTTCTCGGTGGTGGCGCCGACCAGCAGGATGGTGCCGTCCTCCATCAGCGGAAGGAAGCCGTCCTGCTGCGCCTTGTTGAAGCGGTGGATTTCGTCGACGAAAAGCAGCGTGCCCTGGCCGTTGCCGCGCCGGATACGTGCCGCGTCGAACACGCGGCGCAATTCGGCCACCCCGGTGAAGATCGCCGAGATCTGGATGAAATGCAGGGCCGTCGCATCCGCCAGAAGCCGCGCGATGGTGGTCTTGCCGACGCCCGGCGGCCCCCAGAGGATCAGCGAGGACAGCCGGCCGGCCCGCAGCATGGCGCCCAGCGGCGCGTCGTCGGCGAGGATGTGACGCTGGCCCACGACCTCGGCCAGGAAAGTTGGGCGCAGCCGGTCGGCCAGCGGCGTATGGCGGTCGCCCGCAGGCGCGCCGGCGCCGGGGCCTTCGGGCCCGTCGTTCGCGTGGGGCCCGTCGATGGTGTCAAAAAGGTCGGCCATGCCGGCGGTCTACGCCCTATTGCGCCGGGCGAAAACCGTGCGCCTCAGCGCGGCCGCACCGCCCGGTCGAGCGCCGAGGCGAACCGCGCCCGGTCGGCCTTGCCGAAGGCGCGCCCGCCGCCTTGGCGGAACGGGTCGGCCGCGCGCAGGTCGGTCATCAGGTCGCGGGTCGCCAGCACGTCGCCGATGTTTGCCGCCGTCAGCGGCATGCCATTGTGCTTCAGCACGGCAGCCCCAGCCGCAACCGCCTTCGCGGCCAGCGGGATGTCGTCCGTCACAATCACATCGCCGGGGCCGGCGCGGTCGGCGATCCAGCGATCGGCCTCGTCCGGGCCGTCGGGAACGAACACCACCTCGACCAGCGGGTTGGGCGAGGGGCGCAGGCCGCCGTTGCACACCATCGCCAGCGGCACGCGGTAACGGGTGGCGACCACCTCGGCCTCGGCCTTCACGGGGCAGGCATCGGCGTCGACGAAGATCATGCGGGGATCATGCCGGGATCATGCGGGGATCACGCAGACATTACGGGGCGAGCGCGGCCGCGTGGAACGCAACGTGATCGGCCATCAGGCTGGCGATGAAGAAGTAGCTGTGGTCGTAACCCCGTTGCATCCTGAAGGCGCCGCGCTGGCGGCGGGCGGCCATGGTGTGGGCCAGCGTCTCGGGCCGCAGGAGGTCGGCGAACTGGTCGTCCGTTCCGGTGTCGATCAGGACCGGCCCGTCGAAGCCGCGATCGGCCATGAGCAGGCTGGCGTCGTGTTCGGGCCACGGGCCGTCGCCGCCGAGATAGGCCGAAAGCTGGCGGCGGCCCCAGTCCGAGTTCGACGGATTGCAGATCGGTGCGAAGGCCGAGACGGCGCGGTAGCGCCCCGGCAGCGTCATCGCCAGCGTCAGCGCGCCATGCCCGCCCATGGAGTGCCCGGCGATGGCCTGGCGCTCCATGTCGAGCGGGTGGTCCGCCAGAAGGCGCGGCAGCTCGTCCGCGACGTAGGCGCGCATCCGGTAATGTGCCGCCCACGGCGCCTGCGTCGCGTCGAGGTAGAACCCTGCCCCCTGCCCCATGTCGAAGCCGTCGTCGTCGGCCACGGCGTCGCCGCGCGGCGAGGTGTCCGGGATCACCACGGCGATGCCGGCGGCCGCGGCATGGGCCTGGATCCCCGATTTCTCCATTGCGTTGGCGTGGGTGCAGGTCAGGCCCGACAAGAACCACAGCGCCGGCACCGGCACCGCCAAGGCGGCGGGCGGCAGGTAGAGCGCGAAGGTCATGTCGCAACCGCACGCGTCCGAGCGGTGGCGGTGGACGGATTGCGTGCCGTCGAAGCACGCCTGTTCGGACAAGGTTTCCATGCGCCGATCGCTACCGCGCCGCGGCGACAACGTCCACCGGCACCGCAAGCCAGGCGATCACTGCCGTGACCGTCACGATGGACGCGGCGGTCGAGATCAGGATCGATGCCGACACGCGCTGCGGCGCGACGCCGTAGTGCTGCGCAAGGATGTAGACGTTGCCGGCGACAGGCAGCGCGGCGGCGGCGATCATCACCGCGGCGGCGTAGGGCTCGACCGGAAAGACCAGCAGTGCCGCCACCGCGACGGCAGCGGGATGCAACAGCAGCTTGCAGGACGACAACCAGACGGCGACGGACAGCCGCTCGGCCGATTTGCCCGCCAGCGAGGCGCCGATGGCGAAGAGCGCGCCGGGCGTGGCGGCCCCGCCGAGGATCGCGAAGAAGGCGTCGAGCGGCGCGGGGATCGGCCATTCCAGTGCGGCCCAGGCGAATCCGGCGATGATGGAGACGATCATCGGATTGCGCGCCAGCCCCAGCCCCACGGTCCGCAGCACGCCCCAGGCGATGCGACCGTCCCGCGACCCGGTGATGAGGATGACGATCAGGCTGCCGAACACGACCAGATCGGTCGCCAGCACCAGCATGACGGGACCGATGGCATCGGGGCCCAGCAGCAGCACCAGCATCGGCACGCCGAGGAACCCGACATTGCCGATCACGGCGCATTGCGCCTCGACCGCGGCCTCCAGGACGCCGCGCCGGCGCACCATCGCGACGGCGGTCGCCAGCAGGTAGACCGCCGCCGTGCCGGTGAGATAGGCCAGAACGAACGTTCCGTCCGCCACCTCCCAGAAGTCCAGCGCGGCGGCGAAGCGGAACAGCATCGCCGACAGCGCGAAATAGAACACGAACTTGGTCAGCGCGGCAGTCGCGGCGGCGGTGAACATCCCAATCCGGCCGGCATGCCAGCCCAGCGCGATGATCGCGAAAAACGGCAGCGTCTGGAGGAGGATGGGGACCATCGACTCTCGCTAGGCCGGCGGCCCGGCGTTGGCAACGGTGGTCCGGCAGCCGCCGGCAGCCTTGCCGCCGGTGCAGGGCCTGCGCGCCGGACCGTGACGGGCGCACCGTCGAACCGGTGTCACGACCTGGTCGAGCCATTGCGCCCGCCGATGGACGCCCGGAACCCGGCGAACGCGGCGTTCCGGGCTCCGTCGGACTGGACATCCGATGCGACAACACGCACTTGAATAGCCAGGCCGATGGGGGCGCGCAGATGGATGGCAGGAGCGACGGGACACGCGAGTCGAGATCTTGCGGCGCCATCAAACGCGGGCGCAAGTTCGACCAGGTCGTCGCCGGCGCGCGCGAGGTCTTCCTGACCGATGGGTTCGAGGGCGCCAGCGTGGACGAGATCGCGCGCGTGGCCGGCGTCAGCAAGGCCACGCTCTACAGCTACTTTCCCGACAAGCGGCTGCTGTTCATGCAGGTCGCGCAAAACGAGTGTCACGCCCAGAGCGAGGCGGCGCTGGCGATGATAAACGACGACGATCCGCCGCGCCGCGTTCTGCACGCCGCGGGCACGCACATGGCCCGGTTCTTCCTGTCGGAGTTCGGGCAACGGGTGTTCCGCATCTGCGTGGCCGAGACGGACCGGTTTCCGGAACTCGGCCGGGATTTCTATGCCAGCGGCCCCGGAATGATCGAGACGTCGCTGGGCTGTTACCTGACCGGAGCCTGCGGCCGCGGCGAGCTGACCATTCCGCCTGGCGACATCTCGATGGCGGCGCACCAGTTCGCCGAGCTGTGCAAGGCGGACCTGTTCGTGAAGCTTGTCTTCGGCATCCGCACCACCTTCACCGCGGCCGAGATCGACCGCGTCATCACCGCCGGCGTCGACATGTTCCTGTGCAAGTACGGCACGCCCGAGGGCCGGTCCCCGGCGACCTGACGCGCGCGAGCCGTGCGGCGGCGGGCCGCGTCAATCCACCCGGCGGACGTGCAATTGGTTGCCGATCGTCCGCGTCTCGAACCGCTTGAGATCCTGCACGAGGTCGCTCAGCTTGCGCTTGCCATAGGTGCGTGTGTCGAAGTCGGGCGTGTCGGCGACGATATATTGGCCAAGCTGCCCCAACGCATACCATTCGTCGTCCTGCGCGATCTTGTCCATCGCGCGCAGGATCAGCGGCACCGCTTCGATCGGCGCGGCCTTGCCCGTCTTGGCGCCGCTGGTGGTGGGTGCGCCGTCGGAAGCAGGCAGGTCGGCCTCGTCGACGATGTTCTCGATCAGGACGAAGCGGTTGCAGACGTTGCGCAGGGACTCGGGCGCCTTGCCCTCGCCGATGCCGATGACGTCCATGCCCTGCTCGCGCACCCGGTTCGCCAGCGCGGTGAAGTCGCTGTCGCTGCTGACCAGGACGAACCCGTCGAAGCGGCCGGTGTGCAGGATGTCCATCGCGTCGATAACCAGCCCGATGTCGGACGCGTTCTTGCCTTTGGTGTTCGCCGTCTCCTGATGGGCGACCAGACCCAGCGCGCGCACCGTTTCGGACCACCCGCGCAACTGGCCGCTGGACCAGTCGCCATAGACGCGCCGCAGGGCCGGCTCGCCGAACGTGGTGATTTCCTTCAGGATCGCGCTGGCGAACTTCGCGGGGATGTTGTCGGCGTCGATCAGGACGGCGTAAAGCGGGCGGTCGCGCTTTGTGACACTGGCGGGCATGGCGGGGCCTTCTTATAATACGCGGGGCGACCGGGACGACCGGAGCGCCACGGGCGTGCAACGAGGTAGGGCCGGGCCATACCCCCGATGCCGCCGCCACGCCAGCGTCACCGCATCAGGCACACCAGCGGCGACGAAAACCGGCGATCTCGGGCGCGGCGTAGAATATCTGCATGGCCGGGCTGCCGTAAATCCGGTCCAGCGTCGCGGCCGGCAGTTTCACCGCGCCGCGCGCCGCGCGGTAGCGAGCCGCATCGGCGGTATCGTCGCGCACGTTGCGATGGCCCGGCGCCACTCGGCGCCCCACGAAGGCCGACAGCGCGTCGGCGGCCCGATCGATCGCCTCGGTCTTCAGCAGCAGCACGTCCGCGTGACGTCCGCGATAGGTCGCGTGGCCGGTGGCCCGGTCGAAGCCCGCGAGGTCGACGCCGTAGCCGGCCACCAGCTCCTGCTCGACCCAGCGGAAGACGGTGCCTTTCTGCGCCGCTTTCTCGACCAAGCGGACGGCGCGGGCGGCCACCTCGTCGGCGGGCAGGCCGTCGATCTGCCAGAATTCCGGCGACTGGAACAGCGACGACACCATGCGCGCGACCGGATCGCGGATCATCGCGACCACCCGCAGACGCGGCAGCTGGCCCTGCGCCTCGCGGGCGTTCAACGCGCGCGACAGGTGAAAATGATAAGGAACAGGCACCTTCCGCTTGGCGTAGCGGTTCAATGCGGCGTCGAGATTGGCGCGGCGGAAATGCACCTTCAGCGTGTCCTGCCCCGCCGCGGCCAGCGCCGCCTCGACGCTGGTCGATCCCGACTTCGGCGCGGTGTGCACGATCAGGGGACGCGGCCGCGCGAGGCAACGGGAGACGTCCACCCGTGCGCGCATCGCATAGGCGGTCTGCCGGATCGCGTCGCGGGCGGAGATGGCGGGCATCGCCGTCCGGTCAGTAGAGCACGACCGAGCGTATGCTCTCGCCCGCGTGCATCAGGTCGAAGCCCCGGTTGATGTCCTCCAGCGGCATGGTGTGGGTGATCATCGGGTCGATCTCGATCTTGCCCTGCATGTACCAGTCCACGATGCGGGGCACGTCGGTGCGGCCGCGCGCCCCGCCGAAGGCCGTGCCGCGCCAGCTGCGCCCGGTGACAAGCTGGAATGGGCGGGTCGCAATCTCGGCGCCCGCGGGAGCGACGCCGATAATGATCGATTCGCCCCAGCCCTTGTGCGCGGATTCGAGAGCGGTGCGCATGACGCCGACATTGCCTGTGGCGTCGAAGGTATAGTCGCCGCCGCCGCCCGTGAGTTCGACCAGGTGGCCGACCAGATTGCCCGTCACCTCCGCGGGGTTCACGAAATCGGTCATGCCGAAGCGGCGGGCCATCGCCTCGCGGTCGGGGTTGAGGTCGACGCCGACGATCTGGTCGGCGCCCGCCATGCGCAGGCCCTGCACGACGTTCAGGCCGATGCCGCCCAGCCCGAAGACGATGGCGCGCGCCCCGATCTCGACCTTGGCGGTGTTCACCACGGCGCCGATGCCTGTGGTGACACCGCAGCCGATGTAGCAAATCTTGTCGAAGGGCGCGTCCGGACGAACCTTGGCCAGCGCGATCTCGGGCAGGACGGTGTGATTGGCGAAGGTCGAGCAGCCCATGTAGTGCAGGATCGGCGTGCCGTCCGCCATGCTGAAGCGCGAGGTGCCGTCCGGCATCAGCCCCTGCCCTTGCGTCGTCCGGATCGCCTGGCACAGGTTCGTCTTGGGGTGCAGGCAATAGTCGCATTGCCGACATTCAGGCGTGTAGAGCGGGATGACATGGTCGCCGGGCACAAGGCTGGTGACGCCCTCGCCGACATCGACGACGACGCCGGCGCCCTCATGGCCGAGGATGGCGGGAAACAGTCCTTCGGGGTCGTCGCCCGACAGGGTGAAGGCGTCGGTGTGGCAGATGCCGGTCGCCTTCAGCTCGACCAGGACCTCGCCCGCCCGGGGGCCGTCGAGGGTCACCTCCATCACCTGCAGCGGTTGTCCGGCGGCGGTGGCGACGGCGGCGCGGGTTTTCATCGGCGGTCTCCGGGCATTGGTGTTCGGTGCGGACCCTGACGCATCAGGCGGCGGCAATGCAACAGCGCAGGGCGGTGGCGGCCATCGCCTTGGCGGCGGTGCGGGCTGTGTGCCGCGGGCCGCGCGGACAGATGCGGCGCGCAAGGGGATGCGGGTCGGTCGAACGTCCCCGTCAGGTGCCCGCCAGTCCGAACGACCGGGTGGTGGAGCCGGCGGGGTCGCCGTCGCTGGTCGTGGACCCGACGCGGCTGACGGTCCGAACCGACCGGGCGGGCACGATCGTGGCGGTCGGCTGCGGCTGGCAACGGACTCGACGTGCGGGCCGGATGGCGCTAGCTGATGGAACGTATAGTGAACATTATGGCTGCCACCGTAGATGTCCTCACGCCGCATCCTGTCGCTGTGGTTTCCACGGCTGGGGGCCGAACGCCTGTTGCGTCAGGCGCGCGGCACCATCGACGCGCCCTTCGCGGTGATCCGCGATGCCGGCGGCATGCAGGTGCTGTCCAGCCTGAACGGCGAGGCCGAGGCGCTGGGCCTTGTTGTCGGACAGGGTGTGCGGGATGCGCAGGCGATGTGCCCCGGCCTGGTCGTGCGGCTGCAGAACCCGCGAGCCGAGGCGGCCTATCTGCAAGTGCTGCGGCGCTGGGGCGGCAAGTTCTCGCCCTGGGTGGCGCACCATCCGCCGGCCTCGCTGCTGCTGGATCTGACCGGTTGCGCGCATCTCTTCGGCGGCGAGGCGGGCGTGCTGGCGCAGGTGTCCGAGGAATGCGCCGACCTCGGGCTGACGGTGCAGGCCGGCCTCGCCGACACGGTGGGGGCCGCCTGGGCGCTGGCGCGCTATGCCGGGCGGCGGGCGGCACCGCAACGCAGCGGCGACGCCATCGATCAGGAGGCATACGCCACCCGGTCGCGCGCGGCCAAGCGGCGGCACTGGGAACGGGGCGGCCCCGCGCCCGCCGGTCTCGGCGGGCTGGCCGGTCCGGGCAGG
>PPFU01000163.1_pt1 | contig 22813 bp, 20 predicted proteins | sample 1535991 | NCBI WGS metagenome assembly PPFU01 (sample SAMN04901290, study PRJNA319586) | Hypolithon metagenome, whole genome shotgun sequencing project. | isolation source: Antarctic Hypolithon | place: Antarctica: Miers Valley | collected 2014
CCGCGGCAGCCCCTCGCCCCCCCCCCGCCCCGCCTGTGCCCCATCCGCCGCCGTCGCCGGTGAACCGGGCGTGTCGATCCAACGCCGATGCACCAGCGCCCCCAGTAGCAGCCCCACCGCGTGCGTTGCGGTGCAGAACCCGCAGTAGCTCCCCACCACCGCCGCCTGCAACGTGAGGAACCAGAGCCCCGCTACCGCGGCCGTCACCGCCGCCGTCGCCAGCACCGCCTCCCGCCTGCCCCGCCCCCGCGAGCTCCCCGCCTCGACCCGCTGCGACACCCTAAACGCCGCCCACACCGCAATCGCATATACCACCACCGCCGGCACCGCCACCGGCACACCCAGCACCGACGCCCACCGCGACGCCAACACCGCCTCACACCCCGACCCCGCCCCGCACCCCGCCACACGCCCCCCGCCTTCTCCCTGCATCGTCGCATACAGCAGGTACGTCGACAGCGCCAGCCCCGCCATCGCCAGCCCCCGGATCACCCATAGCGAAGGCTGACCCAACACCGGCTCCGAACGCGGTGCAGGAGGCACAGGGGAGGGAGGCGGGGTCGAGGAGGGATCGAGGGTCACGCGGAGATTTTAACCGCACACCGTCGTCGACCGCAGCGCGGATCCCGACGCCTCCAACCGACCCTTCCGTCCCCGCCACGCCAGGCTGTATCGGATCCACGGTGGGGCGGGCGTCTCGCCCGCCTTGTCGCCAGGCGACAACCGATCAATCGGCCTGCGGTTGATCGCGGTCGAGACGCCCGCCCCACCATCACAAGCACAAGAAGCGGGCTGCTGTCCCCCCGCCGCCCTACGCCGCCTTGTCTTTGCTGCCCGCCTCGTCGTCTCCAAGGGAGGACTCGCGGACCTCGACTTCGACGTAATTCTCCAGTTCGATCGGGTGCTCAAACCGCACGCCCACCTCGTGCACCTTGTCCTGGACATGGATGCAGCGGGCGACCTCGCCCCGGAGCCAGGTGGCGGATTTGGTGTGGTCGATCAGGGGGACGCGGACGCGGGTGCCGGGGTGGACGTAGTTGCCGTGCAAAAAGCCCAGCCCCGTGGTGGAGAGGTTGCGGGGGCGGACGACGTAGGTCGCAGTGGACCCGCCGGGGTGGATCAACTCGATGGGGAGCAGGCCCCCCGAGCGGTAGGGCAGACGGGCATCGCGTCGGCGGTTCGACCCGGCAAACGAGGCGCTGCGGTCGTCGAGCGAAGAGATGAGCGAGCGGCTGTTGCGGTCGCTCAGACGCAGCGTGTCGACGACCTGGCGACGGGAAGCGGAGGGCTTGGACATGGGGGAGCGGGTCCGAAGGCGGCGGGCTGATGAGGCTTGAACGTCAAAGCTATCGGCACAATCGTGCCGGAGCGCCCGCGGGCCCCCCGGGCGATTTACTACGAATTGCGCAGGACGATCACCCAGCCGCTATGAACGGCACGACCGCTTCGAGCCTTCCATCGCAACAGAACCGCATTCGAAAGAGGCGACCTTCCTCCCCTCCCCCTGATCCGCGCACCAAGTAAGCGGTCCGGCCCACAACCTCAACCCCCCCCCGGCTTACTTCGTGCGCGGCTCCTTCCAGCGGCGGGCAAACCCACACCGCGGCGATTTTTCTATAACGGTGGCATGGTGACACCCGCTCCCGAACCCCCCACCCCCCCCCTCTCCGCTCCGCAGCGTGAGGTGTTGCTGGGCGTGGCGGTCGGTGCGGTGGTGGAACGGGTGCGGCATGGGGGTCGGCTGGCGGTCGAGCCACGCGAGTACCCTGAACCGCTGCGGGCGAGGCGGGCGGTCTTCGTGACGCTGCGGCTTATGGAAACGGGGGAAGCTGGCGTGCTTCGGGGCTGCATCGGCTCGCTCGAACCGCTGGCGACGCTGGTGGAGGACACGGCCACGCATGCCGTCGCGGCGGCGACGCGGGACCCTCGCTTCCCGCCGATGTCGGCAGGGGAGCTGGATCGTCTGCGGGTGCACCTGTCGGTGCTCACCCCGCCGGTGCCCCTGCCCTTCGCCGATGAGGCCGACCTGCTCGAAAAGCTCCGCCCGGGTGTGGACGGCCTGATTTTGGAGGGCCTGCGCGGGCGGCGGGGCACCTTCTTGCCCGCGGTCTGGGAGAGCCTTCCCCGGGCGGAGGCATTCCTAGCACATCTGAAGGTAAAGGCGGGGCTGAACCCGAAGCAGCCGCTCTCAGGCGATCTCGCGGGCGGCCCCCACCGCGTGCAGCGATACGAGGCCGAGTCGATGGGATGACGACCTGACGCCCGGGGAACCGGGTGACTCGGGCGGGTGACCGCCGAGCAGCCGAAGGGGTTGACCCATCATGCCTTGATATCAACTTCCGGCGTCGAAAGCAGGTCTTTCTCATAGGCACCGCCCTCGTCCTGGTCGGTAAGTGGGCCGGTGATTTCGCCATGCATGAACTGCTGGACGAGCGGGTCGTCGGAGTTTTCAAGTTGCTCCGGCGAGCCGCAGGCGACGAACTTGCCGCCGTTGAGGAGCACGAGGCGGTGAGCGATGCGTCGTGCGGAGGCCATGTCGTGGGTGATGACGACACTGGTGATGCCCGAGACTTCGTTGAGCTGGGTGATGAGGGCATCGACCTGGGCGACGGTGACGGGGTCGAGGCCTGAAGAGGGCTCGTCGTAGAAGAGGATGCGGGGGTCCAGCGCCATGGCTCGGGCGATGCCCGCGCGTTTTCTCATGCCGCCGGAGAGTTCCGCGGGCATTTTGGACGCAGCGGGGCGGAGGCCGACGAGTTCGAGCTTCATTTTGACGAGGATGGCGATGGTCTCTTCATCGAGGTCGGTGTGTTCGCGGAGCATCAGCGCGATGTTGTCGGCCACGGTCATGCTGTTGAACAGCGCCCCGTGTTGGAACGCCACGCCGATGGTCTTGCGGTAAGCGTTCAGCTCGCGGTCGCTCATGGAGCAGATGTTTTTGCCGTTGACCAGCACCGCGCCCTTGGCGGGCCGCAGCTCGCCGGTCATCACCTCCATGACGGTGCTCTTGCCGCTGCCCGAGGGCCCAAGCACGCAGAGGCGTTCGCCGCGTCGGACCTGGAGGTTGACCCCGTCAAGCACGAGGCCGTCGCCGAAGCCTTTGGTAACGTTTTGAAGTTCGATATGGATGTCGTCCACGTCATCCGTGTCGGCGGGCAGGGGTTGCGGTGGAGTATGTTGCATTGAATTTAGCCGCGGAGCTCGCTCCGCGCTTGCATTGGATTTAGCCGCGGAGCTCGCTCCGCGCTTGCATTGGATTTAGCCGCGGAGCTCGCTCCGCGCTTGCGGGTTTGCCTCACCACTCCAGCCGGTAGAACAGCGTCGTGAAGAGCAGGTCGACGACGATGAGCGACACGATGGTATAGACCACGGTGCGGGTGGTCGCCCGCCCGACGCCCTGTGCCCCGCCCGAGACGTTGAGCCCGAGGTGGCACGCCAGCCCGCCGATGAGCAGGCCGAACACGGCGGCTTTATAGAGCCCGGTGAAAAAGTCGAAGAGGTGGATCGCATCGAAGCTCCGCCGGAGGTACGTCAGCGGCGGCGTGCCCAGCGTCAGCCACGAGGCGGTCATTCCCCCCGCCACGCCCATCAGATCAGCGACGACGGCAAGGCACACCGTCATCAGCGTCGTCGCCAGCACCCGCGGCACCACGAGGAACCGCACCGGGTGGATCGCCGCCGCCCGAAGCGCCTTGATCTCCTCGCCCACCACCATCGTGCCCAGCTCGGCCGCGATGCTAGCCCCGGCGAACCCCGTCAAGACAATCGCCCCCACCAAAGGTCCAAGCTCGCGAAAGATACTCACCGCGATCAGGTCCGCCGTCTTCCCCGTCGCGCCGTAGTTCTCGAGAATCGGAGAAATCTGCAACGCCAAAATCGCACCGATGCAAAATACCACCAGCATCACCACCGGCACCGACCGCACCCCCACCCGATCCATCTGAAACGCCAAGTGACCCCACCCCGTCCGCCTCCCCCGCCCAATGAACAGGGCCCGGGGCAGCCACAGGCCCGCCTGCACCAGCAGCAGCGCCACCTCCCCGACGAACACCACCGACCCCACCGCCCACTCTCCGACCCGGGCGACCACAAGCCGGGGGGTGTCGAGCAAGCCGGTGGGCATGGCGGGTTCCTGGATTGATGACTCCGCGATCAAAGTGTCTACGAGTTTAGCCGGGCCGCTTGCGGCCCGCTGTGCGGAAAGGCGACATGGGGCATGACCAGCGATTAAGCGATAGCTTGCCCGGAATCGCCGAGCTTCTTGAAGGGCACCAAGGCTTTCGAGCCATGCCTTACAAAAACCTATAGAGCGCACGGCCCGAGGGCCGTGTCACACGGAATCAACCTCTGCAGGCATGGATACTTCCGCCAGCTTGTAGGGGACCGAATCGCCTCTACCACCGGTGGCGCACCTTGGTTCACGCGGATGACCGCTGAAGCGGTCTCAGCCGAATCACCCTTCGTGTCCATCGCCGCGCCCGCGCACCGCCTCGTCCACCGTCTCATACATACAGAACAGCTTGTCGAGTTTGACAATCTCAAGCAGCCGCCTCACCCGTTGGCTCGGGGCAGCCAGGGCGACGCGGCAGGCGGCCTTGTCCAGCCGCTTGTGGACCTCGACCAGTACCGCAATGCCCGAGGAGCTCAGGAAGCCCACATCGGTCACGTCGAGCACGAACGCCATGTGTGGGTGCTCCTCGACCAGCGTCAGCAGCCCCTGCCGCAGCTGGGGGCTGACATCGAGGGTGACGTCGCCCGTGAGCCCGACGACCAGCACGCCGTCCCGCTCGTCGGCGGAGGTGACAACGCCTACCTTCGGCTCCGACTCGGACTGGGTGGGGGTCGGGTGTGGGGCTGCGGGTGGGGCTGCGGGTGGGGCTGCGGGTGGGGCTGCGGGTGGGGCTGCGGGTGGAAGAAGCGGCTCGGGGGTGTCGCTCATGGTCGGGCCTCGGGGGTCTGCACCTGTTCGACGCCGCCCTCCAGCCACAGCCGCCACCTCGCCGCCCGCTCGCGTCGCTCATCAGGCGGGGCATAGTAACGGTAGCCAAAGTCGCGGCGGGTCACCCGGTGTAGCGTCTCAATCGCGTACAGCCGCACCGCGGGGTCCTCGCTGTCCAGCGCCTCTATCAGCTCCCGCAACTGCTCGGGTGACGCGGCCTCCCCCTGCCCCAGTTGCACCATGGCGGGGATCTTGCCCGCCGGGTCGCTCTCGTTGAGGCTTGGCTTGAGCGGACCGGGGCCGCAGGCACTCAGCGCGAGGCACGCGGCCCACGCCATCAATGCAACACCGACGCACCGGCAGCCACAGGCATCCAGCCGCGGCCATGGCCTGGCCGTGACGCTTCGAGCTTGATGTGACTTAGAATCCATAAAGTACGCCGTGCATGATATAGTCCCCGCCTCACCGATCTCGCCGAGCCCGACCGCATCCGACCGCACCCCCCGACTCCCCCCAAGCCCAGTGCCCCAGTCCCCCCCTAGCACCGCCTCCGCCCCGACCCGCACGCCCTCCGTCGGCGGCAACTGGAAGATGAACCTCCACCGCGAAGAGGCGGTCTCGCTGGCCCAGCAACTCGTCACGGGACTCCGGGATACGGCCCACGTCGATGTCGCCATCTTCCCCGCGCTGCCCTATCTCATCCCCGTCGCGGAGGCTCTCGCAGAGGGAATCGCGGATCACGGGACACCCGTCGGCCTGGGCATCCAGAACTTCTACCCCGAGCCCGACGGCGCCTTCACCGGCGAGGTCTCGCTCGCCATGGCGGCCGACTGCGGCTGCGCCGTCGCCCTCGTCGGCCACTCCGAGCGGCGTCACATCCTGGGCGAAACCGATCCGCTGATCAACCGAAAAGTGCTCGCAGCACTGAACCAAGGCCTTGACGTCACGCTCTGCATCGGCGAAACCCTTCAACAGCGGGAGACGGGCCAGACCCACGACATCAACAGCGGCCAACTCCACTTAGGCCTCGCGGGCGTGTCGGCTGACGACCTCACCCGCGTCACCATCGCCTACGAGCCCGTCTGGGCCATCGGCACGGGCAAGACCGCCACCCCCGACGACGCCCAGGCCGCCCACGCCCACATCCGCCACATGCTCGGCGTGATGCGAGGCCAGGAGATCGCTCACCAAATCCGCATCCAGTACGGCGGGTCCGTCAAGCCCGGCAACGCCGCCGACCTGATCTCCCAGCCCGACATCGACGGCTTCCTCGTCGGCGGAGCCTCCCTTAACCCCGATGACTTCATCGCCATTGTCCAGGCCGCCGCACCCCGCTAAACTCCCCCATCCTGACGCCCATGGAACTCGTTCCACGGGAACTGCCCACGCCAATCCACCCCCACGACCAGTACCCCCCCCTCATGTCCACCGTTCTCTCCATCCTTTTCGTCTTCGTCAGCGTCTTCATGATGCTGGTTATCCTTATTCAAAAACCCAAGGGCGGCGGGCTCAGCGGGGCGTTCGGCGGGGCGGGGTCCGGGTCCGATCGCGCCTTCGTCGGCGGGAATGTCGGCGATGTGCTTACCTGGATCACCGTCATCTGCTTCGGCCTGTTCCTCATCCTCGCCATGGGCCTCACCTGGGTCATCCGGGCGGAGGAGTTCGGCCCGGACGCCAACCCCGTCGCCGCCTCCGCCCCTAACACCACCTCATCCACCACCAACACCGGCACAACCGCCACCCCAACTGTCACCCCCACCCCCGAACCCACCGCTGAACCGACCGCCACCCCCACCCTCACCCCCGACTCCGTCACCGAGTCGCCCGTCGCGGGCCCCACCGCCGGCGGCGAAGCCGGCCGCGACGCTGCCGGTGAGCCGATCCCCGCCCTCGACCCCACCGGCCCCGCGGGCGCGGGCATTGAGCCACGCCAGTAGCGTGTCGTCCCTGCAACCGCCGCGGCATCAAGCGGCACCAGGCTCTAAGCGGAGCGGATCGAGTATCATTTCGACAGGCGGACTTGGGTGGTGGACGTTGGGTGGCGGGCTTGGGGCTCGGCGGGGTGGGCACGTGACGTCACCCCTCTTCCCCGCTGGACCCCGCGATGATCAAATCGATGACAGGATTCGGCGACGCCTCCGCGGAGCACGAAGGCGTCCATTACGCCCTCGAACTGCGTGGCCTCAACAACCGCTACTTCAAAGCCCTCGTCCGCGTCCCCGAGGAGCTGCTTTCGCTCGAGGCCGAGCTCGAAACCCTGCTCCGCCAACGCGTCGCCCGCGGCAGCTTAAGCCTCACCGTCAAAATGCGGGCCACCGACGCCCGGGCCGCCAGTGATGTCAACGAAGCAGCCCTGCTCGAGTACCTCGACCATCTCGAGACGATCCAGGACAAGGTCCACGACCACGCCGTCCATATCGACCTCACCCAGCTCCTGGCGATGCCCGGCGTGCTCCGCGCCCGCCGCGATGAGGAGGCCCTGATCAACGACGCACGCCCCGTGCTCACCCACCTGCTCGATGAGGCGCTGGACCGCCTCACCACTATGCGGGCCGCCGAGGGGCGCGGCCTCGCCAAGGACCTGCTCGACCAGCGGGCGGCCCTGCTCGACCGCCTCGCCATCATCCGCGAAAGAAGCCCGCACGTCATCGATGAGTACCACGACCGCCTCCGCCTCCGCATCGACGAGTTGATGGCCAAGAGTCGGCTCAAGCTCGATGAAAACGACCTGATCCGCGAGGTCGCCATCTTCGCCGAACGCAGCGACATCAGCGAAGAGGTCCAGCGGCTGGCCGCCCATCTCGACCAGATGGAGTCGATCATCCACAACGCCGACCACGGCCCCGCCGGCCGCACCCTCGACTTCCTCGCCCAGGAGCTGCTCCGCGAAGCCAACACCATCGGCTCCAAATGCAACGACGCCGCCATCTCCCGCGCCGTCGTCGAGTCCAAAGGCATCATCGACCGCATCAAGGAACAGGTGCAAAACGTGGAATAGATCATCCCACGCCGCGCCCCAGCACCCGCTTCACCTTCCGCCCCACCTTCCCCGCCGCCACCCGCGCCGCCTCTCGCACGCCCGACTGCTGCGCGAGGAACATAAGCTTCCAAAATCGGCTCGACGTCGAAGGCCCGGCCGCCCCCGTGCCACGCCCCGCCTTGGTGATCGCCTTGCGATACAGCCCCTTCGTGTGGTTCCGCTGCACGATCAGGTACTCCAGCAGCTTCGCATGGTCCACCGGCGTCGGGGCCGCCAGTTCCTTCCGGTACCGCTCGATCAGGTCCGCCGCCACCACGGCCGAGTCGTGCGTCGCCTCGCAGTAGGCCCGCGCCAGCCGACCCAGCGCCCGCCGCCGCTCCCCGTGCGTGAGCAGGCCACGCATCACGTCAACGAACGTCTCGGGATTCGCATTGGCGAGGGGCGGTTCACCACCCCGGTCCCCCGGCACGAGATGATCCGCGATATCCTCGCGAACATACGACACCACCGGCTTCCCCAGCGCCATCCCCTCCACCGCCAGCACCCCATACCACCCGATCCTGAGCTGATCCACAATGATCGACGCCCGTTCATACACCCGACGCGCCTCGTCGTTGGGCAGCCCCTCAATGAGTTGGAAACGAAACTTAAACCCCTCCCGCCTGAGCTGCTCCACCCCCGCCAGCACCGTCGGCGTGCCCTTCACCGCCTGCCTCGACGGCGCGTGCACCACCAGCGGCCCCTCGGGGTGCTCATCCGCCATCTCCGACGTCTCAAACGTCGGTCTCCAAAGCTCCAAATCGATCCCCCGCGGCACAATCTCGCTCCCGGGCACGTAACTCTGCAACTCCGCGTCCGGCACGAGCACCTGGTTTGCCACCCCCGAAACATATTCCTGAAACGCCTCCACCGTGGCGGCGGGGAACTTGGACACTAAATTGTTCGGGTCCTCGTCCGCGTAGTGGTACGGACTAAAATCGCGAAACTTCTCCGCGGTGCGTACCTCGCTCCCGCGGTAGTGAAAAATCACCACCTTCCCCGCCGCCCTCAGGACCATTAAGTCCAGCCCGGTGGGGTAGTGAACATAGCGACTCTCAAAGTAGAAGAACGGCCGAAAGTAGAAATGAAAGACGTCGTACCTGTCGATCGCATCGATGAGAAAGTCGGTGTAGCTCCGCTGCTCGTCCGTGCCAATGACAAGTTGATGATCGGAGGGGTAGCCAAACTTGTTGCCGCTGGTGACGAGCACGCAGTCGGCGTGAATGCCCAGGCGACGCTGGGCGCGGCTGATGGTCGAGGGCTGGCTGGCGGCACCGGTCAGGCCGTGCAGCACGCGGAGGGGGCGGGTTTGCCTTTCTTCCATGATGGCCCTTACGCTGACAGAAAGGGGCAGCTTCCTGCAAATATCGCACCCCCTGAACGACCGCCTCATCGCCGCCACCGGCCGCTAAAGCGGCCTCCGCCGACAATCAAGTGTTTCATCCCTTCTTCCCTTTCTCTCTTCTTTCCTTGCCAAATCACCACATCGCCAAATCATTCGTGAAACGCACGTACGCACCGGGCGACGTGTTCGATCTGCTCGCGGGTCAGCTCGGGGTAGATCGGCAGCGCCAGCGAGTCCTCGGCCGCCCGCTCCGACTTGGGGAAGTCGCCCTTGCGGTGCCCCAACTCCGAGAAACACGCCTGCAGGTGCAGCGGTACGGGGTAATACACCGCGGTGCCGACCGCATGCTCCGTCAGATACGCCTGCAGCGCATCCCGCCGGGGTGAGCGGATCACGTATTGGTTGTAGATTGATACGTTCCCCTCCGAAATCACCGGCGTCGTCACCGCGTCGCACCCCGACAGCAGCTCATCATAAATAGCGGCGTTGGCCCGCCTCGCGTCGCTCCAAGCCTCCAGGTGCGGCAGCTTTACCATCAGGTAGGCCGCCTGCAACGTGTCGAGCCTGAAGTTTCCCCCCACATGATGATGGTAATACTTTGGCTTGGCTCCGTGGTTGCGAAACACCGCGAGCTTCTCGGCCAGCGCTTGATCGTCGGTCACGATCATCCCCCCATCGCCCGCGCCACCCAGGTTCTTGGAGGGGAAGAAGCTGAAGCACCCCAGCGTGCCCATCGACCCCGCGGGCTTGCCATGCTGCGTAGCGCCAATCGACTGCGCGGCGTCCTCGATCACCCACAGCCCGTGCTCCTTCGCCAGCCGCGTCACCTCGCCCATCGCAGCGCACTGCCCGAACAGGTGCACCGGCATGATCGCACGCGTGTCATCCGTGACGGCATCGGCGAGCAGGCTCTCATCGAAGTTGTACGTGACCGGGTCGATGTCGACGAAGACCGGCTTGGCCCCCACCCGCCAGATCGACCCCGCGGTCGCGAAGAACGTGTAAGGCGACGTGATCACCTCATCGCCCGGCCCAATCTCCAACGCCATCAACGCACACACGAGCGCATCGGTCCCCGAGCTCATCCCGATCCCCGCCTTGCATTTCGAGTACGCCGCCACCGCCTGCTCCAACGCCCGCACCTCCGGCCCGTTGATCAATTGCTGCCCCTCCAGCACCCGCTCCATCACCGGGAGCACCTCATCGCGAAGCCCGCGGTACTGCGCCACCAGGTCCAGCAGCGGCACCTCGATGTCCCCGCTTCCCGAAACATGCGGCGGCGGATGCACCGCCGGCGTCGCGGGCTCGGACGCGGTGGCGTGACGCGATGCGGCTGGGGGGGGGTACGCAGTGGCGGTGGAAGGGGCCATGAGGGGAGTGTAACGGGAAGCGACGGGCCAAGGGGCCCCTTGACCCCTTCTTCTCCTATCCTCTCCCCAATGAAATGCATCATGGTGATGTTCGATTCGCTCAACCGCCGCCACCTCCCGCCTTACAACCCCGACACCTTCGTCCACGCGCCCAACTTCCGGCGGCTCGCGGAACGCTCCGCAACGTTCGACACGAGCTACGTCTGCTCGATGCCCTGCATGCCCGCGCGACGTGACTTTCACACCGGCAGGCCCAACTTCCTCCACCGCTCCTGGGGACCGCTCGAGCCCTTCGACGATTCCGTCCCCGCCATCTTGAAGAAGAACGGCGTCTCGAGCCACCTCGTCACCGACCACCAGCACTACTTCGAGTTCGGCGGCTGCACCTATCACACCCAATATTCAAGCTGGCAGTTCTTCCGCGGGCAGGAGGGCGACCCGTGCATCGGCTACGCCGGGGCCGCCCCCGACGCCCCCGACGCCTACGGACGCAACGCCGCCCCCGGCCCGATGCACGAGAACGACCGCGTCAACCGCCAACACCTCCGTCGCGAGGAGGATCAGCCACAGTACAAGACCTTCGCAGCGGGCATCGACTTTATCGACCGCAACCACGGCGGGGACGCCTGGTTCCTGCAGATTGAAACGTTCGACCCCCACGAGCCGTTCTATACCCAGCGACACTACAAAGACCTCTATCCCGACCATTACCAACAGTGGAATGAAGCCGACGGCCGACTCTGGGACTGGCCCCCTTATTCACCCGTCGCCGAGCCTCCGGAGATGGTCGAACACATGCGTTATCAATACGCCTCGCTCGTCTCGATGTGCGACGCGAGGCTCGGCGATGTGCTCGACGCGATGGACCGTCACGGCATGTGGGAGGACACCATGCTCGTCGTCTGGACCGACCACGGCTTCCTCCTGGGCGAGCACGACTGGTGGGCGAAGATGCAGATGAACTGGTACGAAGAGCTTGCCCGCACCCCCTTTTTCGTCTGGGACCCCCGATCGGGCATTCAAGGCGAGCGACGCTCCGCCCTCGTTCAGCCCGCGATCGACCTGGGGCCGACGCTGCTCGACCTGTTCCACATCAACGCCACCCCCGACATGATCGGGCGGCCGCTGACCCAGACCGTCGCCGACGACACCCCGATCCGCGAGGCCGGGCTCTTTGGTGTCCACGGGGCGCAGGTCAACCTCACCGACGGCCGCTATGTCTACATGCGGGCGCCCGTCCCCGCCAACCGCCCGCTCAACCAATACACCCTGATGCCCACCCACATGCGGGGCCCCTTCACGCCCGACGAGTTCGAAGGCGCCTCGCTCCACGACCCGCTCCCCTTCACCAAGGCGTGCCCCGTGCTGAAACTCCCGGCCCAGCCCAATGGCTGGAACCAGCTCGGCAACGGCGAACGCACGCAGACCACCCTCTGGGACACCCAGAGCGACCCCGCTCAACATACGCCGCTCGACGATCCTGATATAGAAAAAATGATGCTAGCCCACCTTGACCGCGTGCTGCGGGAATGCGACACCCCGCCGGAGCAGTGGGAACGGCTGGGTCTGGGCGGTGAGGGGTGAGCGGGGGGATGGAGGGGTTGAAGAGGTTATGAGGCTGTGATGGCACAGGCGTCCTGATTGTGGAGGCCAAATGCCGCTCCGCGGCGCAGAGGCGGGACGCCTGTGCCACCATCGATAGCTCGACGTGACGGAAAATAGATTGATTTGCTCTCGTCGTTGGGTAGCCTCTGGGGGTGCGGCGAGCGGTGCATAGGGAGGTTGTCTTCGGGTCATGGAAGGATCGTCCGCTTCGGCTTTGTACGGAATCGCGGCGAGTCGATGGAGATTTTTATAGGCGGAAGAAGAAGAAGAAGAACGCTTACGCCGTCCGCGGCTCCTTTAGAAAGCCGCGGCGGGTTTTGTGGGATGCGGGTTTCGTTCTCGCTCGCGTTGGCGCTATACTGATCTTTCGACGATGCCCTATCCGCTCTCATCTTCGCGTTGTCGTGGTGCCGCCTTGGTGGGAAGGGCGGGGGTGGCGGGGGTGGTGGCGGTGCTGTTGGTGGTGGGGGTGGCGGCGGTTTGGTTTGGGGTGCAGTTTGCCTCGGCCCGCACGGCCGATGACGTAGCGGCGGCGGACACGACGCAGTGGTACCGTGTCAAGAGGCAGAGCTTTGACCTCACCGTGATCGCCAACGGCGATCTTTCCGCACGGGACCAGGTCGAGGTCCGCAATCAGGTCCGCAACAAGGGCGGCACGAAGATCCTCACCATCGTGCCCGAGGGTGCCGTGGTGCAGGCGGGCGACCTGCTGGTGACGTTGGACACGCAGGAGCTCGAGGACCAGCGGGAGCAGGAGACGCTGGATGTCGAGAACAGTCGATCCCGCAGGGTCGCGGGGCAGCAGGATCTGGAGATCGCTCAGAGCGAGGCGTTGAGCACCGAGAAGGCTGCCCATCTGGCCCTGGAGCTGGCGCGGCTGGAACTGGCGAAGTGGCGGGAGGGGGAGGTGCCCCAGAAGCGGCGGGAGTTGCAACTGGCGATGGAGAAGGCGGCCCGGGGCCTGGAGCAGGCGGAGCGAGATCTGGCGAACAGCAAGGAGTTGTACCAGGCGGACTTTATCAGTCTGGGCGAGCTCGAGGAGTCGGAGGTGGCGCTGATCGAGGCGAAGGATGCGGTGGCGACCGCGAAGCTGGCGGAGGAGGTGTTTCAGAGGTACGAGCACCCCACCGGCGAGCAGAAGGCGGCTGCGGCGGTGGAGCAGGCGGAGGCGGAGCTGCAGCGGGCGCTCCAGAAGAATCGCAGCAGCATCCTTCAGGCGGAGGCGGAGCTGGCGAGCAGGGAAAAGACGCTGCGGATCCATGAGCAGGCGCTGGCGGAGGTGATGTCGCAGATCGAGGCTTCCACGATCGAGGCCCCGCAGGACGGGCTGGTGGTCTACGCCACCAGCGTCGGCTCCCGCCGCAGGCGGGGCGAGCCGCTCGAGGCGGGCAGCGACGTAACGTACGGGCAGACGCTGATCGTGCTCCCCGACACGCGGCAGATGGTCGCGGAGCTGAGCGTTCACGAGGCCCAGGTGCCGCTGGTCACGGTGGGCGACCCGGTTACGATCGGCATTGATGCCCGTCCCGGCCAACGCATCGCGGGCACGGTGAGAGAGATCGGCGTGATGGCGGAGGAGGGCGGGTGGTTCAACCCGAACCTCCGCGAATACAAGGTCCGCGTGTCGCTGGAGGGTGAGGCGGATGCATCGCTCAAGCCCGCGATGCGGTGTACCGGCGAGATCCTCACGGGTCGGGTCGAGGATGCGATGGCGGTCCCGGTGCAGGCGGTCTACACCGAGGGCAAGATGCGATTCGTCTACGTGCCCGCCCCGCCGGGGTCGGCGGTGAGGATCGAGGCGAGAGAGGTGAGGATCGGCCGCGCCGCCGAGTCGTTGGTCGAGATCAAGGAAGGGCTGGCGGAGGGCGACCGCGTGCTGCTCCGCAAGCCGGATGCGGGAGAACTGGGGTGATGTGACCCCATGCTCCGTTTCCGCGGGGTCGTTGACCGCGGGCCAGGTGCCGGGGGGAGCCCGCTGTCAACGACGGCGGCGGCGTTGACGCGAAAATGAATGAAACTCCGCTTACTGCGTACGCGGATCTTGCCAACGGCCATCGACGGGCGGGGCTTGGCCTACCATGGTCTATGCGTGTGGTCGTGTTCAGCTGTTCCTTACATCCGCGGAGTCGGTCGGCGGTGTTGGCATCTCATGCCGCGACGACGCTGCGGGGCATGGCGGTCGATGCGGAGCTGGTGGACCTGCGGAATTGGCCCCTGCCGCTGTGTGATGGGACACACGAGCAGGACCCGGACGGGCGGGTGAGCGAGCTGACGGGCAAGGTGGCGGGGGCGGATGCCGTGGTGCTGGCAGTGCCGATTTACAATTGGATGGTCAACGCGGCGGCCAAGAACCTGATCGAGCACACGGGGGCGGCTTGGCGGGGCAAACGGGTGGGGCTGCTGTGTGCCGCGGGGGGCGGGAGCAGCTACATGGGTGTGATGTCGCTGGCGAACGCGGTGACAATGGACTTTCGGTGCGTGGTGCTGCCCGGGTTTGTGTATGCCACGGGGCGGGATTTCGAGGGCGATGCGGTGGTGGGACAGGTCGCGGAGCGGGTGGGGGCGATGTGTGAGGCGTTGTCGGCGGGATGGTCGTTGGAAGGGGCGGGAAGAATCGAACGCCAAGAAGCCATGAGTCAAAGACGCCAAGGGAATGACATCGAAGCGTCGGACCAACGGATACAAGTAGAAATTCAAAAACTTGGTACTCCGGCGTAGGACTGGATTCATCCTGTTGGCGGCCGCGGAAGACGTCAGGATGAATCCTGAACTACGGTGCACTACCGGTTCTTCATGTCCTGGCACCTTGGCACCTTGGTACCTTGGTACCTTGGTACCTTGGTAACTTGGTAACTTGGCGTCGAGGCTTTAAGAGTCTCATTAAAACTCCCCCGGCTGCACCCTCAGCATCACCCTCCGCACCGCCTTTCCCCGGTGTCGCGTGATCAGCAGACGCTCCAGGCCCCCGCGGAGGTGGCGGTCCAGTTCGTAGAGGTGATTTGACGAGGTGACCCCGACCCGCAGGATGCCCCGCGACAGCGAGATGAGCCGGGTGTGGCTGAGCAACTCGGGCGGGCACACCTCCCGCCAAAGCTCGGCGAGGTCCTCGAGCTGCTTGAACGGCCGCTCGACGTCCCGCTTGAAGTCGGCCGACAGGAACGCCAGCGTCGACTCGCGGTTGGGCCGCCCCCGCCACCCCTGGAGGCGTTGGAGCCGCGCCGCGACCTGCCGTGATGTCGCGTCGTCGTGGTGGGGGTCCGCCAAATGCACCCGGAAGGACTTGAACCTTCAACCTACGGTTCCGAAGACCGTCGCTCTATCCAATTGAGCTACGGATGCAGCGGCGGCATGATAGCGGGTGGGTCGCGGGGGTGCCATAGCCAGCGCCCGACTTGCCGCGTCTATTCCTCTGGGGTCGGCTGCGTCGCCGCGATGCCCCCCGGCCGCAGCCGCCGCTCGATCATCCCATCCGCGATGCCCGCCGCCCCCCATGCCCGGAAGCCGGGGTCATCCGTGGTGCGGACGATCTGAGCGACCGCCTCTATCTCGCCCACCTGCGTCGCGATGCTGCCCAGCAGGAACATCAGAGAGGGACCCGCGTCGTAAAAGGAGGTCGCCTTCATCGTCGAGGTTTTCAACGCCTCCATCTCCTGGAACAATTGCTCCCTCGCGTCGCCGCGGGCGTGCAGCGCAAGCACCCGCCGGGCGTGGTGGTCGGCGGCGTTGGGGTCATTGTAGTTGGGCTGAAAGGCATCCAGCGGCGGGGGGAGGTCGACAAAACCATCGCCTACGTTCAATGCCTGGTACCAGGCCTCGCTCCGGGCGAGCCGTTCCATCACCCGCTTGTGCTCGGCCTCTGCTTCGTCATTCCGCCCCAGCGCCAGGTACGCCGCGGACAACTCCGACGCGATCGCCGCCTCGCTGATCGGCGGGTATTCGTCCTGCAGCAGCGGGTGCGACTCCTCCCGCAGCCGCCGCACGCGGTCCGCCAAGTCTCCCGCACCCGCCCCCCCCCGCATCGCGGCCATGCGAGCGGCCGGGGCCAGCATCGCCGCCCGCCACTGCTTCTTCAACGCCTCGAACAGCGGCATGTCTTCGACGAGGATGGGGTCTGCCTCATCGATCAGCTTGGCCACCGCGTCCACCCACTGGTCGGCAAGCTCTTCCACCCTGGCCGTCTCGCCCACACCGCAAAGGTCCTCGGCGACACCCGTGCTCGACTCCACCAACGCCTCCAGGTCGTCGAGCCTTACCGCCGCCGCCATTGCTGGCAACCCTTCGAGCAGCGTCGCCGCCGCCCGCTCCGCCGCGATCCACGCCCCGTCGCGGTCGCCGATCATCCTTCTCCCGTACGACATCCCCCGGAGCACCTCGACGCTCGCCAGTGGATCGCCCGCGGCATGGACCATCGCCTCCGCGTCTTCCAGGCGACCCATCGCCGCCAACGCCGCCGCGCGGTCGTAGTCAAAGTCCGACCGCTCGTTGATCTCCTGCAGCCCGACCCTCCGCTGCGAGGCTGCGTCCGCCGCCTCGATCAGCCGCCTAGCCCCCTCCACATCCCCCGCCGCGGCACGATCCAGCGCGAGCGCGTAGCCAAGCGACGCCTCGTCGTCCGCCGCGCAGATGCTGACGTGCTCCCACACCTCCCCCGGCTCCGCCCAGGCCTTCACCGCGCCCTGCAGTGCCGCGGACTCTTTCAGCCGCGGCATCGCCTCCTCCGCGATCCGCACCCAGTCGAGCACCGCGGCGTCGTCGGCCGCCGCCGCGGGCTGGGTGGCCGCGGGCTGAGCCTTCACGGCGGCGACCTCATCGGCGATATCCGCGGCGGCGGGGCGTGCGGCGGCGGGCGGGGTCGCCGCTTGGCTCGCGGGTTCAGCCGACAGCGGGGCCGCGAAGATCAGCACGAGGCACGGGACCAGCCAGCGACGCACGGGTGACGGGATCGAAGGCATGGTGGCAATGTACAGGCTGCACACGCCCAAACCGCGAAGGTCGATCCGGGGCCCCTCATCACGGCCGGGCCGACGGATTGACATCCGCGGCTTCGGGGGCACGCGGGGGCGGACCTTGATCACAAGCCCGCTTCACGCCGCCTGCTTCGCCAGCTTCCCCTCGATCCGTAGCACGCCCCGCAGGATGTCCGCCGCGGTCTTGAACTCCGCCATCCCCGGCACCTTCGGGCGGAGCACCGCGGCCGTCAGGGCGGCCAGCGCCTTCGCCTCCTCGCTCCCGGGGTCGTGCTGGATCAGGTGGGCCAGGTCCGGGTTGCCGTGGGGCTTGTTGATCTGCACCGCCAGATAAAAGCTGTCGACGGTCTTGTCGGTCTTGCCATGCACGCTGGCGAGGGTCTGGCTCGTGACCCGGCCCTTCTCAAGCATCTTGCCCAGCATCCGCTGAATTTGGCTCGTCCGCATCATCTCCTCAAACAGCGTGTTGAGCATGGGCGACCCCTCGAACGTCTCGCCCGTCCGCACCGCCGAGCCAAAGTCGAGGAAGCACACGCCATCTCGCGTGATTGAAAAGTTGTCCAGCCGCAGGTCCAGGTGCATGATCCGCGCGTCATCGTGCAGCGCCACCAGCAGCTCGGCCGCCTGCTTGGCAAACTCGATTTGCGTGAGCGGCTTGCCCTCGATCCGCAGCCAGTTCATCCGCAGCCGCGTCACAAACCCCCGCGGGTCCTGCTCGAAGTTCAGCAGCTTCGGCACGCGGCAGCGGAATGCCTCGGGCAAATCCCGCTGCAGCAGCTTCAGCATCGCAGCCTCCCGCGTTAAAAACGTCGGGAACACGTGGTCGATCAGTTTGTGCGTCCGCGCGAGCAAATCCTCCCTTGGCACCTCGGGGTATTTCTTGCTCAATCTATAATACAGTTCATCGTGCGGCGGGACCTCTTTGGTAACGACAAAACCACCACCGGCTTCTTCATTGGGCTCGAGATAGACACGGTAGGTAAACCGCTCGGTCACGTCGCCCGGCTGAATCAGTTCCGTCTTGCGTGCCGCAAAGCAGAAGCCCTTGGGTGCCCCGCCCGGGAGCCGCACGCCCAGCGAGCCGGGCAGCACGGGCGTGGAGGGGATCTCCAGGAGGAAGCCGCGGCGGTTGTCGAACGCGTCCGCGAGCCGGGTGATCGCGGTCTCCCCGACGCCGACGCACACGAACAGCCCGCCCCACTGCAGCCGATGGAACACCTCATCGGGCAGCCGGGGCTCGCCCGGCCCGGCGAAGAGTACATCGACCGGATGCGTGATCGGATCGCCCGACCGCCCCACCGTTCGCCCACGTGTCGCCCAGCGAAACTGCCGATCCCGCACCGCCCGCACCAGACGCTCGCGTCCCCCCGGCGACAGCCCCGACCCCAGAGCCGTCGCGTCCCCCTCTCCCGACCCCCGAAACCCGCCCGGCCGCAGCGGCTGCGATGTCGCCCGCCGCTCGATCAGCCGCCGAATGCCCGGCGGCGTGATCGGCTCGATCGGATACGACGGGTCCTCCCCCTCCCCACGCCCACCAACCCCAAAGCCCCCACGGCCCCTGAGGCCCAGGAGCCAAAGGGGGTTCAAGCCGCGGAGCAGGGAGCGATACCAGGGCATCGAAAAGTCGCAGAGTCACAAGGACCACCGTGGCGTCATCGGCGGGACCGCCCCACCGGCTCGAAGAGTTTAACCACACATCCCCCACCACTCCCCTCCACGATCCCCCTACAACATCTCCCATGCACACCTGGACCCCCCTCGGCCCCGTCAACTCCTTTCCCCAAGGCCAACCCACCTGCATCACCGCAGCCGACACCCCTGTGGTCATCTGCCCCATCGCCACCAACTCCCCCGGCGGTGGGGGCGGTGGGGGCGGCGTTTGCGTTGTCAAAAATCAATGCCCACACGCCGGCCTCCCCATCGGCGACGGCGACCTCCGCGGCCGCGTCCTGACCTGCCCCTACCACAACTACCCCTACGACGTAGCAACCGGCCGCCACCTGCTGTACCCTCATGAAGAACCGCCGCTACGAATCTACCGCACCCGAATCATCGACGGAATCCTGGAAATCGAAATGGAAACACACCCCCAACACCCCGACTCCCCCGAAGAGGCGGAACACCCCCAGCGCGACCCCGACGCCGACGACTCGGCCACCCCAGCCGACGACACCACCTCGGAGGTCGAAGACCCCGACACCCCCACCGGCTACCCCGACCACAAGCGGCAAAACGAACCCGGCACCGTCCTCGAAAAACCCGCCGAGCCCGAGGGAGAACCCAAATCATGACCCCCCTCGACGCCGCCCTCGCCTACCTCGACGCCCACCGCGATCAGGCTGTCGCACGACTCGGCGATCTGCTCGCCATCCCCAGCGTCTCCACCGACCCCGCACGACGCGGAGATGTCCGAGCCGCCTGTCTCTGGTGCGCCACCCAACTCCAGGACCTCGGCCTCGACGTCCGCATCGAAGAAACCGGCGACCCCACCGCCGACCCCACCGCCGACGCAGGCCACCCCGCCCTCATCGCCACCGCCCCCCCTCACCTCATCACGAACCCCGACGCTCCCCGCGTCCTCTTCTACGGCCACTACGACGTCCAACCCCCCGACCCGCTGGACCTCTGGACCACTCCCCCCTTCCAACCTACCCTCCGCAACGCTGCGATCTACGCCCGCGGCGCCTCCGATGACAAGGGCCAAACCCTCCTCTTCATCGAAGCCCTCAGGGCCTGCCTCCAAACCGCCGGCCAACTCCCCTGCCCCGTCACCCTCCTCATTGAGGGTGAAGAGGAGATCGGCAGCCAACACCTCCCAGCACTGGTCCACGCGCACCGCGACACCCTCGCCGCCGATGTCGCACTCATCAGCGACACCTCCATGTGGGACCTCCCCAACCGCCCACCCCAGCCCGCCGTCACCTACGGCCTCCGCGGCCTGGTCTACTTCGACATCCAGCTCCAAGGCCCATCCCGCGACCTCCACTCCGGCGTCTACGGTGGAACCCTCGCCAACCCCGCTAACCTTCTCACCCGAATCCTCGCCAACCTCTTCGACGACCAAAACCGCGTCACCCTCCCCCACTTCTACGACGACGTCGCAGCCGTCACGCCCGAGGAACACGACGCCTGGCAACGCCTGGGCTTCGACGAATCCCAGTTCCTCAACGCCGTCGGCGTCACTCAACCCTTCGGCGAAGCAGGCTTCTCCACCCTCGAACGACGCTGGGCGCGACCCTCCTGCGACATCAACGGCCTCTACTCCGGCTTCACCGGCCAAGGTGCCAAGACCGTCCTCCCCCGCTTCGCCGGCGCCAAAGTCAGCTTCCGCATCGCCCCCCACCAAAATACCCACACCATCGCCGACACCTTTGAAGACTGGCTCCGCTCCCAAGACACCGGCGGGTGCACCTGGACCATCACTCGCCACGGCGAGGCCGAGCCCAGCCTTATGCCCACCGACTCGCCCTACCTTCAAGCCACCCGACGCGCCATCCAACACATCACCGGAGAACCCCCCGCCCTTATCCGCGAAGGCGCCACCATTCCCATCGGGGCCGACTTCAAACGAATTCTTCACATCGACACCCTCTTCGTCGGCTTCGGCCTCAACTCCGACGCCATCCACAGCCCGGATGAACACTTCGCCCTCGACCGCTTCCACCTGGGGGCCAAAGTTCACACCGCCATCCTCCACGAACTCGCCCGGATCTAGGGGACGATTCAGTTTGAAATGCAGGGTAGGGAGGAGTCCCACGCCTTCGGGCTTTGCCCAAGGCGTACGGTGGCACAAGACCCCCGCGGCGTGCCTTGACCCAAGCGGTAAGGCGTGGCACCCGGAGACATCCGTTCCACGGCTGATCATCCCGCTAGTTGTTGGTCCCCCACCAGTTCCAGGGGATGTTCTTGGGGCCTTCCCAGTTGCGCATGATGACCGCGGTGCCGTTGGAGCGATAGCCGGTCCAGTTGTTAGCGAAGGTGCCCGCGGTGTTGGAGAGGTACTGGGCGTTGCCGCCGGGGCTGCCGTAGTTGATGCCTTTGAAGTGGGTGGTAGCGAGGGTGTCGTTGTTGTCGTGGTCGCCGTCGCGGTCCGTACCGCCGTTCATGAACTTAGCGGGGTCTTCCTCGACGATGAGCGGGGTCAGCACCTTTTCAGACGTTAGGCCTGGGCGGTTGACGTCGGTGGTGGTTTTAATGTCCCAAACCAGCGCCCCGGAGAAGACGCCGAAGGCGGTGTAGTCGTACGTGCCGTTGCTGCCTGTGCCGCTGGCGAGCTCGATGAAGGCGAGGGAGGGGCAGCGGTAGAGCTTGGTGGCGTCGCCCCCGCCGAGGTACTGGTAGATCGTGCCGTTGGTCACATCGGTGATGGTGTTGCCGGTGTTGGGGCTGTCGGGGGCGGGGTTGCACAGCCAAGCCCCCTTCCATGGCTGGGTGGCGTAGAGCTTGTTGTCCCCCCCACTTGTTCGTGGGAAGGTGGTCATCGTGCTCGGAGGCGAAGGCGTTGAAGGCGATGGTGAGCTGCCGCATGTTTGACAGGCACTGCACCTGCTTGGCGGTAGCCCGGGCAGCCCCCAACGCGGGGAGCAGGATCCCGATGAGTAGCGCGATGATCGAAACCACCACGAGCAGCTCGATCAGCGTGAACCGGCGACGTCGCCTGTAGCGGGAGTGGTTGACGCCCGGGGAACCCGTTCCCCCGGATCGCCAATGGCGTGCGTGAAGTGGAGGCACGCGACCTGTTGGAATCCAGAACGAGGTGTGATCAAGCGGATTCAACTAATGCGTTTGACCAATGATGATAAGTTGCCGCTGGATGGCGGCCGTCTGCTGAAAGCGGGAATTGGGTGGCTTTTTGCATCAAGGTGGGCTGGAGATTCCGCCGTGCCGTCCCGGTGCCGGACCGGCTACGATGGCGCGATGTCGCTGCGTTCGCTGATCCGCCACCGTGTGACCTGGCTCCGTGGGGCGGGGGTGCTGGTGGTGGTGTGGGGGGTCGCGGTGGGAGCGATTGCGTTGGCGAACAGGGGGATTGTGACGCCTCAACGGACGGTGGCTTGGGCGTCGGCGCGGCCGCTGGTCGACGTTGCGTCTGGGGACCGCGATGCACACCTGATGAGCCTGGCGTGGCGTCTGCGGCAGCTCACGGCCGAGGAGCGGCTGGACCCCGACGTGCGAAACGCGGTCGACGCCCAGATCGCCGACATGACCGAGGCGGAGCAGGCCCGGTTTTTCACGCTTCTCGAGCCCGAGCTGGACACGATGCTCACCGCGATGGAGACGATGCCGCTGCCGCGGCAGCGGGCGTTGCTCGGGGGCGTGCTGAATCGGCTCCGGACTGAGCAGAGCGTGAACCCCTTCGCGTCGGATCAGCCGCTGCAGGCGGGGTTTCGAACGATGTGGGATGCGGGGCTGGCGGCGTCGATCCGCTCGGCGACGCCGCGGCAGAAGCTGGCGATGCTGCCGATCCTGGATGGTCTGAGGAGTCGGCTGCGTCAGCCGCCGGGGGGCGGGGGGATGGGGGGGATGCTCAAGGGGAAGGGGAGGGACGCGGAGGTTCCGCAGGGGGAG
>PPFU01019076.1_pt1 | contig 22705 bp, 26 predicted proteins | sample 1535991 | NCBI WGS metagenome assembly PPFU01 (sample SAMN04901290, study PRJNA319586) | Hypolithon metagenome, whole genome shotgun sequencing project. | isolation source: Antarctic Hypolithon | place: Antarctica: Miers Valley | collected 2014
GACGCGGAGGGAATGCTCGTTGTGACGGAAACCCCGATCTTGCTTCGCCAATACTCGCGACAGAGCTTCTTCACCCGTGTGTCCGAACGGGGTGTGACCCAGGTCATGTCCCATCGCTATGGCCTCGGTAAGGTCCTCGTTGAGGCCCAACGCCCGGGCTATGGTGCGCGACACCTGCATCATCTCTAGCGTGTGAGTGAGCCGGGTGCGGAAGTGATCCCCATCCGGCGCGATAAAGACCTGCGTCTTGTGCATCAACCGCCGAAACGCTTTGGTGTGTATTATGCGGTCACGATCTCGCTGAAATTCGTTTCTTATCCCATCTGGTGGCTCGGGTTTTATCCGGCCTGCGCTGCTTTCACAACGCCACGTGGACGGTTTTATATTCGCGGTTTCGGGGCGGCTCGCGCTCAAGCTAGCTTCTTGGTGTATGGATTGGCGGTTATGGTTTTGCCCGGCGCGTGCGCCAAGACGTGGGCCCGGACGACGCGCCGCACGCTCTCGTCGTCGCCCAGCTCCATCGCAGCCTCGCGTGTGGGCCTGGAGATCAAAGCTCGCAACCCTTCTACCGTACCGGCCGGAACCGGGAAGGCATCACCGCCGACTTCCATCCGGCAATCCGGGCATAGCAATCCGCCGAGACTCGGGGCGAAGTATAAATGTCCCGTTTCCGCGTCGGCTAACTCTTTCTCACAACCCATGCAGGCGTCGAGTTGAGGGGCATAGCCTGCGAGTATAGCGAGCTTTAGACTGAAAGCAGCTTCAACGGCCCTGAAACCCGATTCCCGTTCCTCCAATGCGTCGAGGGCGTTGTAGAGAAGGTTAAAGACGCGCCGGTCGGCCTCATCTCCCCCGGAGAGGGCCCTAACACTCCCGACCATATCTCCGGCGGCCTCGAACCGGGCGAGGTTCTCTCGCACCCCGTGAAAACTTCGCAGCACTTCGGCCTGGGTGATGGTGTCGAGGTTTCGGCCTCCGTAGGCCATGAAATCCACGCAAGAGAGAGGTTCGAGACGTCCCCCAAACCTGGAACGGGTTCGCCTTATTCCTTTGGCGATGGCGGAGATCAAACCCGCGTCCCTCGTGTAGAGGTCCAGGATGCGGTCGGCTTCCCCGTACCGGATGGAACGGAGGACTATCCCCTTACTCTTGTAGACCGCCACCCTCGGCCTCTTTCATTATTGATACGCTGCCGGAGAGACCTAGCCGCGAAGCGCCGGCGTTCAGTATGTCCATCGCCTCCTGGAGCGTGCGAATTCCTCCCGAGGCCTTTACCGCCAGTCCCTCCGGCGCCTCTTCACGCAGTAGCGCGACATCCTCCGGCGTCGCCCCGAAGGGCGCGAACCCCGTGGAAGTCTTTATAAAATCCGCGCCGCTTGCGGCAACGATCTGGGTCGCCAGACGCTTCATTTTGTCATCGAGGTAGGCAGTCTCGATGATGACCTTCATGACCACATCGGTTAGGCCATTGTTCATCGCGACGACGCTGACTTCCTGGTTGATGCTGGAGATCTCCTCGGCTACGTAGTTGAAATCTCCCGATAGAAACCGGGATACGTTCATAACCACATCCAACTCGGAGGCCCCGCCGATGATCGCATCGCGGGCCGAGGCGACTTTGATCTTGGTGGTGTCCTCGCCAAACGGAAAAGATACGACCGTGGCGACCTTTACGTCCACCCCGCGCAACTCTTTCGCGGCCCGGCGTACGTAGCACGGAGGAACGCAGACCGCCGCGAAGTGATAGTGGGCCGCCTCCCCGCACAACCGAACTACGTCGTCTTCCGTAATATTCGGCTTCAGAAGGGTATGATCCACCGTCTTGGCGAACTCTCGCACCCTCATACCCACGGCCCAGCCTCCAAACTCGAATCTGAAAATTTACAGTTCTATTATAACCCTAGCCGCTCTAGGAACTTGGCGTCTCCTCTCCATCCAGGACTAACCTTTATGTTCAGGTCCAAGTATATCCGGGTACCCAGCAGACGTTCTACGTCGCGTCGAGCCTCGGTGCCGATCTGCTTTATGGTCTTTCCGTTCTTGCCCAGCACGATCATTCGTTGGGTGGACCTCTCTACGTGGATGACGGCGTAGATAACGGTTACTTTCTCTTTCCGCTCGACCTCGTCTATCTCAACCGCCACGGCGTGTGGAACCTCTTCCCTGAGCACGTTTAGGGCCTTCTCCCGGATGTACTCCGCGAGGATCAAAGTTTCCGGGTAGTCCGTAACGAAGCCTTGAGGGAAGTAACGTGGCCCTTGTGGCAACATCCCGGAGACGGAATCCATGAGCCGCTCGACGTTCAGCCCACCCGCCGCACTGAGCATGAATATCTCCCGCCAATTTTCTAGCTTCGAGACCTCGTCTATGATCGGCAGGACCTCGGAATCGTCGTCGAGGAGGTCTATCTTATTTACGCAGGCTATGGCGGGCGTTCCTGAGGAAGAGACCAATTGCGCCACGTAACGATCTCCCTTTCCCAAGCCTTCTCTAGCCTGGTCGGCGTCTAGCAGAAACAGCACGATGTCCGATTCGGTGAGGCTATCCACGACCTGTTCCTGCATCCTGGACCTTAGTTTGTCGCGAGGTTTCTGGGAGCCGGGTGTGTCCACAAAAACAGCCTGGTAGCCGGGACCGTTCCTGACGCCCCGGATCGGGCTGCGGGTCGTCTGCGGCCGGGGTGAGGTGATCGAAACCTTCTCCCCGACCAGACGGTTGACGAGGGTAGACTTTCCGACGTTCGGACGTCCTACAACGGCGATGAACCCACTCCGCAGCCCTTCTGTCTCGGAAAAATTGTGCAAAGCTTCCGTCATAGCGACTCCGGCCCGAACGAATGGGGCAAAATCTTTTCGAACGCGTAGCCAACTACTCCCGAGTCGCCCTCCACGATGACCTCCTCGCATCCGAATTCTCGCAATACCTGCCTGCAGGCTCCGCACGGCATACACGGTTTGGCGTGCGGGCTCACAATAGCGACCTTCTTGATCTTCCGGTTTTCGGTGGCGGAGACCATTGCGGCGACCGCGTTTCGCTCGGCGCACATCGAGAGTCCGTAGGAGGCGTTTTCGACGTTGCAACCCGCGTGTACAGTCCCATCTTCCGATTGGATTGCGGCTCCGACGTGGAAGTTACTGTACGGAGCGTAGGCGCTACGGGAGGCCGAACGGGCAGCCTCCAAGAGTTCTTGAGGTTCCATCCCGTCCCTTTCATGAGAGTTGGAATATAGCAACGGTGACGAGAACCCCGATCACTGCCCCGACCACCACTTGGTAGAGGCTATGAGTGCCGCTCTCTATCCTGCTCTGGCAGACAAGCAGCGCCATTAGCAGCGAAATCAAGGATACCACCCCGCCATACGTGCCGTCCGCAGCGACGAAACTCACCGCGACCCACCCGGCGAACGAAACGGCGGCATGACCCGAAGGCATCCCTCCGGCGAATGAGTTGGGCGAGTGGGTGAGCGCCTTCCCTAGAAGCACCACGAGCACAACGAGGACGAGCGCCACGAGGGTAAGATGGCCCGGCCAACCACGTACGCGATCAACAGCTTCCAAGGTAAAGGGACCAAGGTTGTCCGCAAGAATAAGGTACCCGACCAGCAAGGCTCCCACGCTCGACACGAGGACCGCCCCGGCCGATACGTCTTTCGCCAGCTTGGCGAGAGGATGGTACTCCTGCGTTACGAGGTCCACGGCAAACTCCATCGCCGTGTTGAACAACTCCGTTACGAGGACAACCGTGATTACCAGAGCGAGCACCGAGAGCTCTATGGCGCTCACTCCAAGCAACAGGCTGACTACCAATACGGCCAACGACGCAACGACGTGGAAGCGCATGTTGCGCTGGGTGCGTATGGCGTAAATTATACCCCTGTACGCGTGGTTGAAGCTCTGGGCCACACCCTGTTGCCCCTTACCGGGCTTGCCTTCCTTTTCGACGTCTTTATCCGGCTTACTCACGCACCGAGTCCATTACGCTACGCTGTATCCTGGCCATCTCGCTCGCGCCGAAGTCGTCGCCGTGATCCATACCCGCCAAGTGAAGCACTCCATGGACCACCAGTTCTTCTATACCCATCTCCTGGTCGGTGTTTTCGGGGGAGATCACGACTTCACCAACCATTTCACCACAAGGCCCGTCAATACCGAAGCTCAACACATCGGTTGGCGAATCTTTGTCCCTATACTTCAGGTTTAGCTCCTGGATTTCGGCTGTGTCTACGAGGGCTACAGAGATCTCACCTATAAGCTCCAGGTCAAAGCCCAGTTTTGCCAGGGAAGTGGCGCAGAGATGAGTGGCGCGTTCGCTACTCAGGCCTCCATAGCCTATTTCGTCGAGTACGGGGACTTGTATCATGTTTGAGAGGCGGCTTCAGGTGGCCTGGCCGACGGTTTTGCCGGACGCCTTATCGGTGGTTTTGTCGGTCGTTTTGTCGGCGGTCTTGGCACCGTTGGATTTGGTAGAGGGTGGTTCGGGATATTCAATGCGGGGTCCGAGGAAACCTAAGAGGACTTCCTTCACGGCCTCCCCGACCTCGTGTAGTTCTCTCATGGTAAGTTCGCACTGGTCGAACTGTCCGTCGTCGAGCTTCTGCTTTATTGTGTCCGTTACGACGTCTTCTATCCGTTTCGGCGTAGGCTTTGGTATCGACTTTACGGTAGCTTCGATGGTGTCGGCGACCATGATTATCCCGGCCTCTTTGCTCTTTGGCAGCCCGCTCGAGTAGCGGAAATCCGAGTCGCGTACAGTGCCGCCTTCGGGGGCTTGTTCGAGGGCTTTGCGGTAGAAATACTCTATTCGGGTCGAGCCGTGGTGCTGGGCGATGATCTCCATGATCTCCTGCGGAAGGTCCCACTCGCGGCCCATGTTTATTCCGTCCCTCACATGGCGTTTGATAATTTTGGCCGAGAGCGTCGGTGAGAGCGCGTCGTGCGGGTTTGCCTGTGAGATCTGGTTCTCGATGAAGTAGCCGGGGTGGGTTAGTTTGCCGATGTCGTGGTAGTAGGCTCCTATCTGCGCCAGGAGTGGGTTTGCCCCGATCCGCTCGGCGGCGCTCTCAGACATCACCCCGACCTGCATAGAGTGGCTGAACGTTCCCGGCGCCTGACGGAGCAGTTTCTGGAGCAGGGGCCGGCTCGGGTCTGAGAGTTCCAATAGCTTCATCGGGGTCAGGATATTGAACGCGCTCTCAAGCAGCGGCAGCAGAACCATGACCAGCGCCAGAGAGAGAAGCCCATTCGCCAGGCCCAGGCCACCCTGCCACAAAGAGATCCGTAAGGATCCACCGCCGACGAGGCTGACGGCGAACGCCAGAAGCGACATTACCGCCGCAATAAACAGTCCGGCTTTGAGTAGCTGCATCCTCGAATCGACGCGGACCACCGTGTATATGGCGAATCCCGAGCCGAGCAGCAGGGCGGCGGTCAGGAAAAAGTCGTTGCCGGCGATGATGCCGACGTTGACGCTGGTGATGACCACCATCAGGAACATGAGCCGCGGGCCAAGCAAGATAGTTCCGATGATGCTGAGACCGGCGAGAGGCGTCAGGAACGGGTAGAAAGATAGCTGTATAAACGCACGGGCGAGGGCTGTAAACAGGATCATCAACGAAGCCGCGAGGATCACCCGTACCAGGGCGTTGGTCCGCAGGATGCGCCGCCCGAAACGCTCCAGGAAATACCAGGCCATACCCATCTCCGCCGCGACTATCAGGCCGACGCCCAAAAATACCGTCCAGGGGTTCTCGTCGGGCCGGATGCTAAGCGCTTCGAGTTGCGCCTGGTCGTCGCGGTCGACCACCTCGCCCCGGGCGATCACCCTCTCCCCCTGCTGGATGGTCCTGGTTACCGGTTCGACCTCGGACGCCGAGTTATTCCGGGCCTCTTCAGTAGCCTGACGATCCACCACGTAATCGGGCTCCAGACGCCCCCGGCTCAAGGTGTCAACGACGTTGCCTACTTCGCCTGAGGCGTCTCTCTGAGCGGCCCCGGAGAGTTGGTCCCGGGCCGCCGAGACGGTTATTGCGGAATCCGGCAGGTTATTTACACCATCGTCGGCCACGGACATCGAACCGTAGAGTTCCTGCAGGTTCTCTGTCGTGAATCGCTCGGCGTCATCGAAATCCTCTTGGTTCAAGAAAGTCAGGTTACGGGCGACGTTGTCCGGGACGTAGAAAGGAGCCGCCTCGACGATCCGGCTTATCTTCTCGTCTCTGGTGGCATCCGAGCTTCGGATATCGCGAACCTCGCCGAAGAAACTTTGGGCCTGCTCGACGGTCTGATCCGCCACCTCGGGGCTTTGCCGGTAGACCGGGTCTACCGTATCGGCGGCTTCGTTTTGGGCCTGCTCCGTGGCCAACGGGTCTTCATACGTTACGCTTCGCCGGGCAAAAACGTCGTTGTTCGCCACCGTGCCTACTTCATAGGCCGGGCTATCGTCTATCAAACCAAGCACGCTCAAAGCCCGGGAGTCGAGGCTGATCAAGATGGTCAGGGATAGCCAGGTTATAAGGACCAGGGCGACGTAGAGCCGTACCCTTGGCACACGCTCCACCCAGCCCCGAAAGCGCTCGAACCAGCCGGATCGGCGGCGGAATTCTTCCGATATGGAAGACCCCTTGCTAGGCTTCTTGTTTTTCTGGAGACTCATACTTTCCTAGGACTCGTTGGCTTCCTGGATCTGGTCGTAAGCGTCTACTATCCGCATCACGAGATCGCTGCGGATTATGTCGTCCCTCCTAAGGCTCACAAACGATATACCCTCGACGCCGGTCAACGTTCGCTGGGCGTCTTGCAGCCCACTCATCCGGTCTTTGGGTAGATCCACCTGCGTAATGTCTCCCGTTACCACCATTTGGGACCCGAACCCGAGTCGGGTTAGGAACATCTTCATCTGCTGCGGGGTGGTGTTCTGGGCCTCATCGAGGATTACAAACGCGTCATTGAGCGTGCGACCCCTCATGAAGGCTAGGGGTGCAATCTCGATTATACCGCGCTCCAAGTGGGCCTGAAATTTGGTTGGATCTATCATCTCGTAGAGGGCATCGTACAGCGGTCGGAAGTACGGGTCCACCTTCGCCATGACGTCCCCGGGCAAAAACCCGAGAGACTCCCCCGCCTCGACCACGGGACGGGTCAAGATGATCCTCGTCACCTCGCCACGGTTCAAAGCCTCAACCGCGAGCGCGACGGCCAGATATGTCTTGCCCGTACCGGCCGGCCCGATACCGAACGCCACGCGACTCTGCCGTATGGCGTCCGTGTAGGCCTTCTGATTCCGGGTCTTAGGCGCCACCCGGCGTCCCCGGTGCGTGAGTATCACGTCGCCAAGCACCTTCCGGCCTTCTCCACCGGTCCCCATCTTCAGTAGCCGCTCAGCGGTCTCCGGGGTGGGATGGTGCCCGTCCTCTGCGAGGCCTATGAGCCCGGTAAAAACAGACTCTGCGGCTTCCACGGATTTTTCTTCTCCGAGAAGTACGATCTCATTGCCCCTAACCACCACCTCGCACCCGACGAGCTCCTCTATTCTGCGGAGCACCGAGTCCCGCTCACCAAATACGTCCAGCATTCTACCCGGTGGTATGACAATCTTTGCTTCTACCCGATTTTCCGTTCCGGTGTTCGTCTTTTCTCCTTCCACAAATTGCCGCCGCAGTTGCTACTGCAGCCGGCTCCGCACCAGGGCGGACAACTCCCGGCCCTCAGCCTTACCCTCAGCGAGCGCCGTGGCGCGTCCCATTACAGCGCCCATATCCTTCATGCTCGACGCCCCTGTCTCATCCATGGCCTGATCCACTATCCGATTCAACTCCTCCGAAGAGATCGGCTCAGGCAGGTAGCCGCGCACGATCTCCGCCTCGGCCGACTCTTTATTGGCCCGCTCTTCACGCCCGGCTTTTTGGTAAGCCTCGGCCGCCTCTTCGCGCTGCTTTAGCTGGCGTCGGAGAACCGCCTGCTCTTCGTCTTCGCCAAGGGGATTACCCGCTTCTATCTCCGCGTTCTGGAGTGAAGCTCCCAACATCCTAAGCGCCTCGACGCGGGTCCTGTCCCGGCTCCTCATAGCCTCTTTTGTATCACGCTGTATCTGCTCTGTTAAGCTCATGGCATCCGGATCCTCTCTCCTCCGAGAACGTGCAAGTGTAAATGGAAGACTTCCTGACCGGCATCCAACCCGTTGTTTATCCTGACGGCGTAACCGCTCTCCGCAACCCCGAGCTCCCTGGCCACCTCTTCAGAGGCTTCTAAAAGCCGCTTCGTCACCGTATCCGGGAGTTCCCCTATCTCAGCCAGTGACGCGACGTGCTGCTTCGGAATGACCAGAGCATGCACCGATGCCCGTCCGTTTATATCGTGAAACGCCATCACTTGATCGTCTTCACGAATGATCTCGGCATCCAGCTCACCCCGAACAATTTTGCAAAAAATGCAGTCATTCTCAGACATGGTTGGCTCCCCTCTCCGATTTCTCCATCGCCCGCTCTATAGTAGCCCTGGTCCTCGCTACGGCTACCATGCCCGCAGTCTCGCTTCTAAGCCGATACGAACCAAGCTGCGCCAACGGTACGCCACACTCAGCAGCCAGACTAAGTTCTCCCTCACTCCATCCACCTTCCGGCCCGATTAGCAGACCTACTGAAACGTGGCTTACACGCTCTTCCAGAGCACTTAGGCCTTCCCCATTATGAAGAATAACACCATCCTCACCTACTTCTTGCAAAGCATCGGGGAAGGAAACAGGTTCTCGAATATCCGGTACACGCAGTTGCAAAGATTGGCGGGCCGCCGCCTCGGCCACCCGAAGCCAGCGATCAACCTTATTTCGCTCTTCACCGAGTTTCACGACCCCATGCTCGGTAACCAACGGGGTTATAGACGTTACGCCAAGTTCGGTCGCCTTCTCTACCAAAAGATCCATATGCTTCCCTTTCGGAACAGCCTGGTAAAGACGAATATCCGCCAAGTCTCCGAAGGTTGGATCCTCACTTAGAACCAGGGCGCCGGGCCCCTCATTGAGTCTAGCCTCGAAAAGACGACGTTCCGAATCAACGGCCTCGAAGGTATCGCCGGGGCGGCCCCGGAGGACTTTGCGTACGTGATGCCCCTCTCCCTCAGGCAACTCGAAAGTCATGTTCTCTTCCAGCAAAAACTCCAGGAAGACTCGGGTTATTTTCGTGCGTGAAATTCTGACGCCTACCGGAAGACGCTCCGCAGCCGGTCGAAGAAGGATCCACCCGTTCCGTTGTAAGTGCCTTCTCCACTAGTCTCCTCGAACCTCTCAAGGAGATCCCGCTGTTCGGAGGAGAGTTGCGTGGGCACCATCACGTCTACGACCAGTTTGAGATCCCCGCGACCGCGCCGCTTGAGACGTGGCATCCCCTCACCGCGCATGTGCAGCGTGGTGCCGGGCTGTGTTCCGGCTTCTATCTTCGCCTCTGACTTACCATCCAACGTCGGAACCTCGACCTCGGCGCCGAGAGCAGCCTCCACGAACGTAACCTTCATTCGGTGGATGAGATCGTCCCCGTCCCTCATCAACTCCGCGTCTTTCTTAACCCTCACCATCACGTACAGGTCTCCTGGAGATGCTCCCGGCCCGCCATCGTGGCCAGCACCGGGTACTCGCATCCGCATCCCGTCTTCGATACCCGCCGGAACCTGGAGCCAGCGCGACACCATCTCGGAGATCCTGCCACTACCCCGGCAATTGTCACACGTAACCTCGATGATCCGGCCACGACCTCCGCAAGTGCCGCAGGCTTGGGTACTGACCATCTGGCCCAAAATACTTTGGCGCACGGTCCTTACCGCACCCGCTCCACCGCACGTCTCACACGTCCGCGTCTGGGTTCCGCCGATTCCCTCACAAACCCCGCAGTTCTTGATCGTCTGGACATTAACCTCCTGGTCAACGCCGTACGCGGCCTCTCTCAAAGATATCTCGACCTCTACTTCAGCGTCACTCCCACGGCTGGGTGTCCTACCGCCGGCCTCTCCGAAGAATGTCCCGAAAGAACTGTCGCCGAAGAAGGTCTCGAAGATGTCCTGGAAGCCGCCGAAGGGATCCCCGCCGTTCGCTCCCCCTCTACCGGGACCACCGCCCCGGGGCATTTGATGGCCGTAGGTGTCGTAAGCCTGGCGGGCTTGCTGGTTGGAGAGGACCTCGTAAGCTTCGGTAAGTTCCTTGAAACGGTCTTCGGCCCCCGCGTCGCCGGGGTTTGCGTCAGGGTGATGGCTACGGGCGAGGCGCCTGTAGGACTTCTTTATCTCTGATTCGGAGGCTCCTCGCGGCACGCCCAGGACTTCGTAGTAATCTCGCTTGGCTGCCATTTCCTAAAACCTTGAATTCAAACGTGAAGTTAGCATCTCGGCGGCGGAGCGAACCGTGGAGATCGCCGAATCGTACTCCATCCGCTTTGGTCCTATAAGGCTGACGACGCCGTAGGGCCGATCGCCGTTGCTGTAGGCCGCGGCGACGAAGCTAGTGTTCGCCAGGTTGTAGAAGCCACTCTCGGCCCCGATGGAAACTATGACTCCCGAAGGTTCCATTACGGAGCGTTTTAGGGCGTCTCCCATCAGATTGAGCAGCCAACGGCGGCGTTCGAAGACTTCGATCACCGCCGCGAGGCTCACGGGGTCAAGGTCGTCTAGCCGGGCAAGTAGCGCGGATACGCCTTGTATAAAGACCCCGCGATCCGTCGCCCGTCCCAGTACCTCAATGGCTTGTAGGACCGCGCCGACGACGAGCGGGTTATGATCCGAGAGCACTTTGCGGGCCGCGGTCGAGAGTTCGAGACCCACGCCCGCTGGACGCCCGCCCAGCCAGGAGTTAAGCGAGGTAAAGATCTCTCGAAGCTCGTCTTCTTCGACCTGTACCGGGAATTTCACGCTCGCGGTGGACGAAACTCCGCTCTCCATCGAGACGACGAGTAGCAGGTCGCCCTGGGGAAGTGGCAGGTAATCTACCCGTGAGAGGGAATCGCCCAATACGCTAGGCCCGGCTACCACGGCGAGAAGACGGGTGATCTCACTCATACCCTCCGAGACGCCTTGGAGCAACTCGTCGACGTTTCCGTAACCCTCGGGGGCCACGAATGGCGTCATCTCTGACGAATCTTCCGATATTAAAGAGTCAACGTAATACCGATATCCGGTGTCAGTCGGAACCCGCCCGGCAGAGGTGTGCGGGTGGGTCAGGAGCCCCATTGATTCAAGGTGAGAGAGTTCGGAGCGAATGGTCGAGCTGCTGGCTTCGATCGTCTCGCCGAGCGCATGGCTGCCGACGGCTGAGCCGGTAGATATGTAAATCTCGACTGTTTTAACCAGTACTTCGCGCTGTCTGCTGGAGAGATCCATAGGCGGAGATTTTATCACGGGCATCGGATGCGCCCAGGCGTGCCGGAAAGCCCGGTTTTGGTCTCAGATCCGGAGGGCGGCTAGGAAGGCTTCCTGTGGTATCTCCACGCGCCCGACCTGCTTCATACGCCGTTTACCGGCTTTCTGCTGTTCGAGTAGCTTCCGTTTCCGGCTGATGTCGCCACCATAGCACTTCGCCGTAACGTCCTTACGGTAGGCCCGGACCGTCTCGCGGGCGATGATTCGTTTACCGACCGACGCCTGTATCGGCACCTCGAACTGCTGGCGCGGGATCAACTCTCTCAGCTTCTCCGTTAGCGCCCGACCCCGATGATAAGACTTCTCCCGGTGAACGATTATGGAAAGAGCATCCACAGGTTCACCCGAGACGAGAACCTCGACCTTTACCAGGTCCGAAGGCACGTAGCCGAGCGGCTCGTAGTCGTAGGAGGCGTAGCCGCGGGTCCTGCTCTTTAGCGCGTCGAAGAAGTCGGTGATTATCTCCGCCAGCGGGAGGTCGTAGGTTAGCTGTACCCGGCGGGTCGAGATATATTCCATCCCGATAGACTCGCCACGTTTTTCGTGGCACAGGCCCATCACGGCGCCAACATAGTCTTTTGGTGTGATGATGGTCGCCCGGACCATCGGCTCCCGGATCTCATCGAAAATCTCCGGCAGCTCGCTCGGGTTCGTAACCTCCACCGTCTCACCGTTCGTTACGACCTCGTACTTAACGCTCGGCGAGGAGGCGATAAGATCCAGGCCGAACTCCCGCTCCAGCCGCTCCTGGATGATCTCCATGTGCAAAAGCCCCAGGAACCCGCACCGGAACCCGAATCCCATGCGGGAGTTCTCCGGCTCGAAGAAGAGCGAATCATCGTTTAGCTGAAGCTTCGAGAGCGCATCCCGCAACCGCTCGAAGTCGTCGCCTTCCGTTGGGTAAAGCCCGCTGAACACGGTCGGAAGCGCCTGCGCGTATCCCGGTAGCGGCTCCGAAGCAGGGTTCTCGACCCGTGTAACCGTATCCCCTACCCGCAACTCTTCTATGTCTTTGAGCCCCGCGACGATGTAGCCGACTTCTCCAGTCTTTAGTACCGGAAGCGCGGTTGGTTTGGGTGAGTAGCACCCTACTTCCAGAAGCTCGAATTGCTCTTCGCTGCCCATGGCCTGAACCTTGTCGCCCTTCTTTATTTCACCGTCGAAGAGGCGGGTGAGTGAGATAACACCCCGGTAGGGATCGTAGTGGGAGTCGAAGATCAAGGCGCGGGTCTCAGGGTACTCCGTGGTTGGAGCCGGGATGCGGTCGACGATCGCGTCGAGGACTTGGTCTATTCCCTGGCCGGTCTTGGCGGAAATTTTGAGTATCTCATCCTGATCCACACCGAGCAATTCTTCCATCTCTTCGGCGACGGAGGCGACATCTGCTATGGGAAGGTCTATCTTATTGAGCACCGGGATTATCTCCAGGTCGTGCTCCATAGCCAAGTATAGGTTCGCCAGCGTCTGGGCCTGAATGCCCTGGCTCGCGTCCACGACCAGGAGTGCCCCCTCGCAAGCGGCGATGGCCCGGGACACTTCGTACGCGAAGTCCACGTGGCCCGGGGTGTCTATGAGGTTCAGGTTCCACTCACCGTCGGGCCGATTGTAGAGCAGCCGGACGGCCTGCGCCTTGATCGTGATGCCCCGCTCGCGCTCCAGCTCCATCGTGTCGAGGATCTGGGCCATACGCTCGCGCTCAGGCACGGCGTCCGTTACATCCAGTAACCGGTCCGCGAGAGTGCTCTTACCGTGATCAATGTGCGCTATTATGCAAAAGTTACGCGTTCGTTCGATGTTTTCCACCGGCAGAGTCTAACACGATTGCCCATTCGTTCCGCGTATGTTAGATTCTCCCGGTTACACTTATTTTAATCACGATAAGGAGCAATTCGAATGCCGGCACCATCCAAGCGAGATAAACAGAACGCAAAGCGCGGGACGCAGAATAGAAGCGTTCGGTCCAACCTCCGAAACCTGTCCAAAAACTTCTACCGGGCGATGGATGAGGGTGATACGGAGCGGGCCCAAGAGCTCCGGGACCGCTCTCAGATCGCGTTCAGCAAGGCGGCCGGCAAGGGAAACGTACATCCAAACAAGGCGTCGCGTAAGATCAGCCGCTTCGACAAGGCTTTGGCGAGCGCCAACAACCAGGCCTAGCCACCACCGCTACACCGAAAGTTTGAGGGTGGCGAGTTCTACCTGAAGGTCATCGTCCAGGTTACTCGCTCCCTTAAGCCCCCCCTCAAGACCTAGAATCAACTTCAATGCGCTCTCCGCGCCTTCTTTACCTAGCTTACGACTCTGCTCGTCGAGTTTTCGGGCCACGAAAGGCGGCACTTTGAGTTCTTTGGCAACTTCTCCTTGAGAGGCGCCCCTGTCTATCAAAGCCTGGGCTCTTCCGATGAGCAGAAACTGACGCCGGACCATGTACATGATCCTAAGTGGCGGTTCTCCGGCGGCGATCAACTCTTCGAGCAACAAAAGCGCCCGGCCTCGGCGTCCGGCGGCGAGAGAGTCAACGAAAGCGAAGATGTTTGATTGCAAGTCCGGCGGGCAGAGCGCCTCCACGTCTTCGTTTGTCGCGGGCCTATCGGAGACGTAAAGTGAGAGCTTTTCGATCTCACGCACCAGACGAATCTTGTCGCCCGAACAGCGTTGGATGAGGTTATCAGCCACGTTTTCCGGCAGATCCAAACCCGACTTCCCAGCCGCTCCAACAGCCCACTTGGTTAGCGCTTTACCGGTTGGTTGCTCGAAGTCGTGGACCTCACCGGACTTCTTTACCGCGGCTAGTAGCTTTTCCCGGGCGCCGAGCTTCTTGCCGATCAAAACCAGGTCCGTCTCGGGCGAAGGCGATTTCAGATAATCTAGTATCTTCGCTTTTTGGACCGCGTTCCAGGCATCGAGGTTTTTAAGCAGGACGAATGTTCCTTCACCGAACAGGTCGTAGGAATTGCACGCGGACACGACGGCTTCCGGGGTGGAATCGGCGGCGTCGAAGGTCTCCGCATTTCGGTCCCGGCGAAGCCTCTCTACGCCCCGGGCCTTCCGTTCCTCATCGTCGCCGAGTAATAGATAGACGGTCATGGGGTGTATTCTAACCGCTCACGACGGCGACGAACGCCAGCCACAGAGCCGTCCATAAGATCATTGCTCCTGCCCAGAAAGGCCAACGTTTCTCCGCTATGAGGTGTTCGGAGACGACCGCAGGCGCACATCCGACGTAGAAAATCCCGATCAAGGCCAGCGGAACACTGGGTGTCTGGACAACGGCGAACGGCAAGGCTGAGACTCCCTGAGCCACCCATTCCAGTACCGTTACAAGAAAGCCATTTGTAAAGTTGAGTGGATACGCGAGGATCGGCAAGACGTTTCCAACGAGCGAAGAGAAAAGCCCCAGGGTGAGGATTGGCCCTGAGAGCGGGACGGCGATCAGGTTCGTAAACACCCCAAGTACGGGGACCTCACCGAAGGTAGACGCGATTATCGGGGCGGTGGCGATCTGGGCCGCCAATGAGATGGCTATGAGGTTGGAGATGATCTCAGGCTGATTTTTGAAAGGTCGGAATAACGTGATCTTCAAAAGCGCCAGTAGCGGCTTTCTGAGAAGCAGGATGCCGAATACGGCGGCCACGGATAGTTGGAAACCGGTACTGTAGATAAGGTTTGGATTGTATGCCAGGACGACGGCGAGCATGGTGGTCATGAAATGAACGGGTGAAAGTTGCCGTCCAAAGAGCGGCGCGGCGAGCACCAGACTGGCGACGACCCCGGCCCTGATTGCCGACGGCGGCGCGCCGGCTATAAGGACGTAGAGCCAGACTAACGCAAGGGTGGCGGGGTTTCGGAATATCAGTGGCACCGCGAACCCTCGTAGCACAAAATATATAAGCGCCGTGAGTATGGCGACGTGCTGGCCGGAGATGGCTAGAATGTGGGTTATTCCACTCCTTCGGAAGTCCTCTTCCATCTCTTCCGGCATCCGTGAACGGTCCCCGAGCACCATACCGCGTACGATGGACGCTTCTCTCGGACGAAGTCCGTATCCCAGGGCAACGTCGGTGCGCCGGTGGACCTGCCCGATCCAGCCGAGTTGTTCGTCCACTCGTTGGACGTTATCCGCGTACATGATGGCGGAGATGCCTTTCGTGGAGAGATAGCGTCCGTAATCGAATCCGCCGTCCCCGGGCTCCGGGCTGGTCAACTCACCATCCACCCGAACCTTGTCTCCAACCCCGACGCTAAGATCGCCCGCGAAAACTTGCAACCTGCCGCCACGGAGTACCTCTTTCTCTGTGTACCAAAGGTGCTCGACTCGCAGGTCCGCCCGGTATCCGAAACCACCGCGAACCGGTGGTGAGACTATCTCACCTACAATCGTTACCTCTCCGGGCTGAATTTCGGCGAGTTCGGCCAGAGGGTCCGGCGTTGCCAGGTGAAGGGAGGCTATGCCAAATCCGCCCGCCGCGAAGAGCGGCGCGAGTATTGCCATCAACCGCCAGTCCTTTGGTACTAGATCCCGCCAGTAGAGTGCTCCCCCACAAACTACGATGCTCGCCAACACGAGCGCAACGCCGAGCGGAGGCGCGAGCGTACCAAAGACAATGCCGGCGGCGAGCGTTAAGGCCCAGAGGTCCAGGCGTACCGGCGGTTCGAGGTCGAGGTCTAGGCCTCGGGTTCGTTGCTGTATCCGGGGTTCAGACCCCTGCAAATGGTTTTATCTTTTCCAGAGTTTTCGGACCGATTCCGGAGACTTCCTCTAAGTCGTCCACGGTCCGGAACATCCCGTTTGATTTGCGGTAATCGAGGATCTTCTGTGCTGTGGAAGGGCCAACGCCGGGCAGTTCATCCAACTCGTCCACGTCGGCGCTGTTCAGGTTCACCTTTAGAGGCTGATTAGCCTCGGATCTTATGTCTTCCAATGAGGCGCTGTAGACCACCTCCGGGGTTTTCTCGGTGCCCCGGGAGGCGTAAAATGCGCCACCAAATAAGAAAGACACTATCAGTATAGAAACTAATATCTGTGGACGGTAACGCGTGAGGTATGAGGCGTGATCGGAGCGTTTCCCAGCGTTGGTTCTTTGGGTTGTGTCGAAATCTTGCCTCACCCAGGTCCTCCCTAAAGACCTGCCGGAGTGGAGCCGAGGGGGATCGAACCCCTGACCTCCGCGCTGCCAGCGCGGCGCTCTCCCAGCTGAGCTACGGCCCCAAAATACTCGTCAGAGTATATTGACCGTCCGGGGAAGTGTCAACGTGGCAAGGACGATTTTCGGTTTAGGTTAGGCTTCCCAGCGCTCCTGGGGAACGCTTCGCCAGAGGGACTCAAGCCGATAGTAATCCCGGGCTTCGTCGGTAAAGACATGCACCACGACGTCGAGGAAGTCCAGGCTGATCCAGGCCGCCCCTTCCTCTAAACGCTTGGTGCGCGGACGGTGGCCGGCTTCGATCATTTTCTCTATCACTTCTTGGGCGATGCGCCGGGTCTGACGCTCCGTCTCCGCGCTGGTTATGACGAAATAGTCCGTATAAGAGACGGCCCCTTTGAGATCCACGATGGTTACGTCCCGGCCGAACATGTCGGCGGCCGCACGCGCTGCGATCGTCGCCATCTCGTAGGTCAACTCTTCTTCGTGCCCGTTCCAATCATGCCTGACGGCCGACTCGTCCCGGCTCACGAGGTTTTCTCCTTCAAATCTGCCCTTTCCTTTCGGTTTCCATCTCCAAGATACAGCTCCTCCTGTTCGATAATTTCGTGTACGGATTCAGGCACCAAATACCTGATGCTCTTGCCCTGTAATATGCGGCGTCGTATGTTGGTCGCTGAAATGTCTACCCGCGAGCATTCGACCGGGAAGATGCGGTCGAAGTTCTGTAGGCCGTCCTCCAAATGATCCAGGCGGGACAGGTCGTAGCCCGGCCTCGTCGCCGCCACCATGACGACTTCCTCGAGCAACCGGTCCGGCTCTTTCCAGGTCAGCAAATTGGAGACTTCATCGGCCCCGGTGATAAAAAACCACTCGTCTTGCGGGGACCGTTTTTTTAACAGCGGCACGGTCTCCACGCTGTGCATCGGGCGTCCGGCGTCTATCTCTATCCGGTCCACGGAGAAACGTTTGTTCTCCGATACCGCCGCCTGGACCATCCTCATCCGGTCTTCCGCGCTAGCCCGTACGCTGGACGCCTCTTTGTGGGGCGGCACCCCGCCGGGCACGAAGATCACCCGGTCCAGCGCAAGTTCGTCCATGACTTGCTCGCCGATGATCATATGACCTTGATGTACGGGATCAAAGGTCCCGCCAAAGATTCCTATCTTCATCCGAACCTCACCGGAAATACCTCATAGAAAACCTCACTGGAAATCGAACGCTACCGGTCCGATACTGACCTCGTCGCCGGACTCCGCGCCGGCCCGCCGGAGCGCCGCCACAACACCTTTTTTCTCGAGTTCGCGCTGGAAGTGCTCGACGCCCTCCGGGCTGTCCCAATCTGTCTTGAGGGCCATGCGCTCAACCTCTTCCCCGACAACCTCGTAAGCGCCGTCCCGGGCCTCGACCCGCATCCCGTGCCAGCCGGGCCGGAATACCCGATGTGTGGCCTCCTCCGACTCGTCCTTGAAACCCGTGCTTTGCATCTCCTGTACCCGCTCGGCGACCAAGTCCCGAAATTTCTCGACACCCTCCTGGGTAGCCGCTGAAATTTGGACCGCCTCTGGGAAAGTATCTGCGAGATATTCTCGCAACTCTTCATCGAGGAGATCCATCTTGTTCAACGCCGTGATGGTCGGTTTCTGAGAGAGCCCCGCGGCGTACAACTCAGCCCTCAAAGTACCTTCAGCCCCTTCCGGGTCCTCGCTGGCGTCAAGCACCAGCACCAATAGCCTCGCCCGCGCCACGTGCCGGAGGAACTGATTACCGAGGCCCCGTCCCTCGCTGGCGCCGAGGATAAGCCCAGGAATATCCGCCACGACAAAGGGGTTTGGATATGTTTTCTCATCCACCACGCCGAGCGCTGGCGTAAGGGTTGTAAAAGGATACGCCCCAACCTTCGGATGCGCGGCGCTCAGCACAGAGAGCAGCGAAGACTTTCCGGCGTTCGGTAGCCCGACGAGGCCGACATCAGAGAGAACACGAAGCTCCAACCGGATGTTTCTTTCTTCGCCCGGAAGCCCGCGCTCTCTAAAAGACGGGGCCCGGCGGGTTGAGGTCGCGAAGGAAGAGTTGCCGCGTCCGCCTTCACCGCCCCGGGCGACGACGAACATTTGGTCTGGCTCGGCGAGATCGGAAAGTAGACCATTCTCGTCGTATACCTGCGTCCCTACCGGAACCTCTATGAGAGTATCCTCACCGCGCTCGCCGGCTTTCTTTGAGCCGGAGCCATGCATCCCCCTGTCGGCCTTCACTAGCTTCCGGTAGGCGTAAGGTTCAAGGGTCGAGAGGTCTTCAGTGGCGTGTAAGATCACCGACCCGCCATCACCCCCGTGGCCGCCATCGGGGCCGCCACGAGGTTTGTACTTCTCACGGTTGAATGAGACGCTGCCGTCTCCGCCACGTCCGGCCCGGACGGTAAAGCTGGTCTCATCTATGAACTGCAAAAGTGCTAAAGGCCCATTTCGCGCGTGATCAGGCCGTAGCCTCCTCGACGACACTGACCGTTTTGCGGCCCTTGCTTTGGCCGAAGCTGACCTGGCCGGAAGCCGTAGCGAAGAGCGTGTCATCCGAGCCCTTGCCGACGTTCGCGCCGGGGTGCATCTTGGTCCCCCGCTGCCGGATTATGATGCTGCCGGCTTTTACGCGTGTGCCGCCGTAAGCCTTTACGCCGAGCCGCCTACCTTCTGAGTCGCGGCCGTTGCGAGAAGAGCCGCCGCCTTTCTTATGCGCCATATCTAAACCTCCAGAACCTTGACCCGGGTTAGTTCCTGACGGTGCCCGGTCTTTTTACGATACGTTTTCTTCGGTTTGTACTTATAGATGTGGATCTTCTTGCCCCGGAGGTGCTCCAGGATTTCCACCCTCGCCGTGCGATTCGAGAGGTCGAAACCGTTACCGTCCGAGAAGAAGTTAGCCGCAAGCTCCACCTCGTCACCGACCTCACCGGGGATCCGGTCAACGACCAACTCTTGGTCGGGCCGCACTTTGTACTGTCGTCCTCCACTTTTGACTACTGCAAACACGAATTACTCCTAAGTTTCTTGATACTCGATATCGTTGCGCTTACAAACCTGATCCTTAGACCTAATAGTATAACCGCCGTGGCCCGTTCCGACCAGCAAAAGGCCATTTCAAGAGGGGTTGGGGTGTTTACTGTATTCGGCGCGGGACCTTATCGCGACGCTCTGCAAAAGTCCCAGCGAGATAATGCTAACCACCAAGCTGCTTCGACCGTAGCTCACAAACGGGAGCGGGATGCCCGTTACCGGCATTATTCCCATCGTCATACCAATATTGACGAAGACGTGGAACAGGAAGATCGTCCCAACCCCGACGGCTAAAAGAACCCCGAAGCGGTCCCGCGAGACGGTCGCGATGTAAAGGATGCGCCAGGTCAGCACAAAAAAGAGGAAGATCAGCACAATAGCACCCGCGAACCCTAGTTGCTCCGCGAGGTTGGAGAAGATGAAGTCCGTGTGGTCTTCCGGCAGATAGCCCAGGTTTGCAAGCGTCGTGGCGTCAAGTCCCTTGCCGGTGATTCCCCCGGAACCGATAGCCATCTTGGATTGCGCCACCTGGTAGCCCATATCGTTCCCGCCGCTCTGGTCCATAAACGCCGTCAACCGGGCCACCTGATAGTCGGCCAGAATTCCTACCTTGATCGCCAGATAGGTCACAGCCGCACCGGCCACTCCCAGCGCGCCGAGCTGCAAGATTCGGGCGCCGCCTATGTAAGCCATCGTGACAAACATCGCGCCAAAGACCAACGCGGTGCCGAGGTCCGGCTGCAAAAACACCAGCATTGTCGGTACGGTTATCAGGGCCAAGGCCTTCAGGAAGTTTTTGTTTTTATTGATCGGGTTCTCTACGATGTACCCGGCGAGAACGACGACCATGAGTACCTTTGCGAACTCTGAAGGCTGCACCTGGATGGGACCTATGTAGATCCAGCTCTGCGCCCCGCCCGCGACGAAGCCGAAGAACATGACCGCCAGAAGTATAACGAGCGTGGCAACAAATATGTACTTGAGATACCGCTGCCACACCCGGTAATCTATTATCGCAAGCGGGATGGCGCCCGCCATCCCGAGCACGAAGCCTATTCCCTGATTGAACGCGTAAGCCTCGTTGCCTTCCGTTCCGGCGATGTAAACGGCGAATATACCGTATGCGGATAGCGCCAGGGCCGCCAAGAGGAGTATAGGATCCAGGACAAACAAACGGCTCCCGGCCCCCTTCCTGGCGGGTCTCACGTTGCTGCGGGTGTAGTAAGTCATCTTGCTCCATCCTTACGATTCGTTCTAAGCAACCAGCCGCCCACGAGAAAGGCCAGCAGGACGTTCAAAAATGCGTCCGGGAGCATCCCCGAGAACAGGTAAGATACGAAAGAAGGCACGTCCAGGCCGAGCAGGTCGTAAGCTATTAGTTGGATCAAATCGTAGACGAACACGGCGAACCCAGCCAATATCGAGAGCGTGAACCGGGCTGTACCACGGGTCACCATGTCCCCGTAACGGACGGACAGCGCACCCGAGATCAAGCCGGCGAGAGCCCCCGCGCCGAAGAGCCCGCCGCCGAGGGCGTCGAGCAACACGCCCCCGAAGAAACCAAGCAGTATGCCTTGAAGGTGCCGGAGCCCAAAAACCGCGAAGATTATGGCGATGATCGTAAACTTGGGTGAGAACCACCCGAAGTCGAGATACGGCGCCACGACGGCATCCAGTATGGCGCCAACGGCTATCACCACCGCCGCCCGGACGATGGTCCCTTGGTCCACGAGACTGCTCCCGGCTACCAATCTACTATCACCCGAACAGCTTCCAACTCGTCCAGATTGACGGATGGGTCCACGACGATCTTCTTGTACTGTTCTATGTCTTGGGAGCTGGACGATTCGATGGTTCCAATCAGTAGCCCCGATGGAAACAAAGACTCCATATCGCCCGCCCGGCCGCTGGTTACAACGAAGTCACCTTTTTCGGCCCGCGCATCCAGGTCGACGAAGCCAACGCCGAGATAATCCTCCCAACCGGTTTGGAGCAAGCCTTCACCGTAAGAGGTTTCGCCTTCCGTAACCGCCGGGGTCAATTCGCCGGAGGCGGGATCGAACTCCGCCGGCGGTACGATCCGGACTCCCGCCCGGAAGTTTTGGTCGGTGACGAGCATGACTTCCGCGGTGTTGGCGGTAACCTTGCCCGTCGTGCGGCCAACGAGCGTGTTGTTACCGACCACGACCGGCTGCTGCGGGCTGATACCATCGTCCTTGCCGACGTTTATGGTTATGCGATCCGTGAACTGTCCGCCGATGGGTGCGACTACCTCGGCGAGAGGTCCGTACTCGTAGAACTCTCGCTGCCCATTCAAAAGCTCGCGAAGCTCATCGTTTTCCTGTTGCAAGCGCGAGGACTGGGCCGCAAGCTCCTGGTTTTCCCGCGCCTGCTCACGCAGCTTCTCCCTCTCCCCATCCTCGGCGAAGGCGCCGCTAACGCTATTTTTTACCGAGTTCAGGGGCCCCGCGACGGCCCCCGTAAGACCTCTAACAGGCTGCAAAACCTCGGCGGCGCCGAGTTGCACCGTGTGCAGTGGCCCGGTCTCGTCTTCCCTGACGTAAAGGGTAAAGAGAACGAGACTAACTAATGAGAGTACGAACAGAGTCAGTATTCCACCGGCGGCGTTTGGCTTCTTCCGTCCCATAGGCTAAGAGGAAAGCGCGTTGCGGTAGAGGTCTATCTCTTCCAGGGACTTTCCACTGCCGAGGGCCACGCACATCAGCGGGTCGTCGGCCACGTGAACCGGTATTCCGGTCTCGCGGCGGAGCCTCTCGTCCAGGAAGCGGAGCAAAGCGCCGCCGCCGGCCAAAACCATTCCCCGGTCCATGATGTCCGAGGCAAGCTCCGGCGGTGTCCGGTCGAGCGTATCTTTGACGGCGGTAACGACCGCGTCAACGGGAACACTCGTCGCCTCCCGGATCTCCTCGCTCGTCATCACGATAGTTTTAGGCATCCCGGAGACTAGATCCCGGCCCCGGATCTCCGCCGACTCTTCCTCATCTAGCGGAAAGGCGCTACCCAACTCCAACTTGAGTTGTTCGGCGGTCTGAGCCCCGATAGCGAGCTTGTACTCCCTCTGGATGTAAGCCGTGATGGCCTCATCTATGTCGTCCCC
>PPFU01007462.1_pt1 | contig 22691 bp, 21 predicted proteins | sample 1535991 | NCBI WGS metagenome assembly PPFU01 (sample SAMN04901290, study PRJNA319586) | Hypolithon metagenome, whole genome shotgun sequencing project. | isolation source: Antarctic Hypolithon | place: Antarctica: Miers Valley | collected 2014
GTATTGCCCGAGGAAAAACGTGAGATCGACCCACCACTCCGGGCGCAGCATTTTCTGCGGGCGCGCCGGATAAAGCCGCTCGAGAGGCAAGAAGATCACGCCGAGAAAGAGCAGGCTGAGCCCGGTGGCGGCGAGCATTCCTGCGATGAGCATGGCGAGTCTCCAGCGCTAGTCGGCGGGCGAAGCCGAGGGCTTGGGGGATGGCGACGCGCTCGGCACGGGCGAGGCCGACGGCATCGGGGAGGGCGAGGGCGACGCATTCTGCCGGACCGAAAACACCGGATGACCGATGCTTTTCGAGCTGGGCATCACCACCGCCGGGCGCTGCGACGGCTGAGGCGGGGGGGAGGCCGTGGCCTCCGCGCCGACGAGGACAACCCCATTCTTCGAGCCCGGCATGATAACGGGACGCTTCACCGCCTGTACCTCGCCGGGACTGGATGCCGGGGTTGCCTCCGCGCTCGGATTTGCCTGCTGCTGCGCGTAGAGGACGTAGGCCGTTAGCCCAGACACCGCGAGAAGCACGGCCCCGACGCGGAGGATTGGCTGGAAAATCTGAGGGAGTGCTTCATTTCGATGAGTTGATTTGAATCGCGGTCATCATAAGCCGAGCCACCGCAACAATGTAAAGCTGGCGCGTGACGATTTCCACTTGGAGCGCGACCAACTTCGGCAGGGAAGAAACTCGAACCCATTTCCAGCTTCCGATGGCCGGGATGCTCTGACCGGCCTTCAAGAAACGTTCGCGCTTTTCGACCTGAACAGCGCACGCTTGGCGGTAGTGAAAAAGTCGGGCATCTTGATGCCGAAAGCCAACCAATGAGATCGCTCACCGAAAGCCATCATGCCGGAATCGCCGAGATTTGCCGCCGGTTCCGGGTCGAGCGACTCGATCTGTTCGGTTCGGGCACGTCGGATCGATTCGACCCGGCCGCGAGCGACCTCGACTTCATCGTCACTTTTGCTGAGCGAGCGAGTCCCGGCTATGCGGATCGCTATCTCGACTTCGCCGAAGCGCTGGAGGCCGTGCTGCAACGCCGGGTGGACCTCCTGACCGAGCGGAGCATTCGCAATCCCATCTTCCGCGAGACCGTCACCGCAACCCGGCAATCGGTTTATGACCGCCGCAGCGAAAAAGCGGCTGCTTGACGCGCTGACGGCCTGTCAGGCCATCGGCAGCTTTGTGACCGGGAAAAGTTTCGCCACCTACGAAAGCGATCTCCTGCTTCGTTCGGGCATCGAGCGTCAGTTCGAGATTCTCGGCGAAGCTCTCCACCTTGCCGCCAGTGCGGAGCCCGCGTTGATCGAACGAATTCCCGAACTGCGCCGAATCGTCGGCCTGCGCAACCGCATCATCCACGGCTACGACAGCGTCGATGACGAGATCCTCTGGGACATCGTGCAATCGAAAGTCCCGGCTCTCGCGACGCTGCTTGGAAGAATGCTCCGAGATTAGTCGATTTGCGACTGAAGCAGCGTCCTCTTTGTCGCTCCTGCGCTTGCGCGGGTAGATCCCGCCTACTTGAGTTGCAGGTAAAGCTTCGCGCCCGTGGCCTCGTGCGCGTCGTCATTGAATTCAATCTCCATGCCAATGCCGTGATCGATCACCTTGAACTCCCGGCTGATCTGGTCCACGAGCGTTTGCAGAGCACGCGGCTCCCAAGCCTCGCGCTGGCTTTGCCGCGGGATTACACTCTGCACCGATGACGCGAGATTCGTGGCGGCTGCGCGATGTGATCGACTTCGAGTTTTTCCTCCACCTGGACGAAGAGGCCGAGGGCGACGTGCTCGAACGCCGGGATCGCACGCTCTATCAGGAGATCGGAGGGGAGCGGCAGGATCGGCGGGGGCTTTTCCGCAGGTGGCTGGAGAAAAGAAGGGCGATGGCGGGGGATGCGGAGGCGCTGCCGGGAGCGGCTTACGCCACGGCTTATGCGCTCGTGCTGAAATTGCTCGTGGTGCTCGGCTTCCTTTCGGGCGCGGCGGCGGCGGCGGGGCTGCTGCAATACGAGGGGCGTGAGCCGGTGAATGTGCTCGTCTATTTTGCTGTGCTCGTCTGCTCGCAGATGGGGCTGGTTGCGCTGGTGGTGTTGCTCTGGGTGACGCGGGCGCATCGGTGGCTGCTGCCGGAGCTGTCGCTGCTGGGCGGGCTCGCGCGCCGCGGGCTCGGTTGGGTCGCCGCGCGCGTGGAGACGCAGGCGGCGAGCCGCCTGCCGGCCAGTGACCGCAATCGCGCGCGGGCGTTCCTCGGCTGGGTCGGCGCGCGGCGGATGCTCTTCGGCGAGGCGCTGCGGTGGCCGGTGTTTCTGTTGTTCCAGGCGTTTGGCGTCGCTTTCAATGTCGGCGCTATCCTCGCGACGCTCGCGCTGGTGACGGTAAGCGATCGGGCGTTCGGCTGGCAGTCGGCGGTGAATTTCGACGCGGCGACGGTGCATCGCGCGGCGGAGATGGTGGCCGCGCCGTGGATGTGGGCGCGGCCTGATCTCGCGCCGACGCTGGCGCAGGTCGAGGGGACACGGATCATATTGAAAGAAGGCATCGCGCGGTTGAGCACGCCAAATCTTGTCTCGTGGTGGCCGTTCCTCGTCATGGCGCTGGCGGTGTATGGATTCCTCCCGCGCCTCTTGTTTTTCCTTGGCTCGCTCGCGGCGCAGGCGGTTGCCCTGCGGCGGCTCGATTTCCACTACGTCGCCTGCGACCGGCTCCACGAACGCATGACGGCGAGCAACCTCGCCACGCGCGCCGGTCCCGATGCGGGCGGGCCGCATCGACCGGCGGAGATCGTCGCGACGCCGGTGGAACTTGCGAGCGCGGAGGCGGGCGAGGCGATCCCGGCAGGCGGGCGCGTGGTGCTCGCTCCGGCGGAAATCGAGCACGCGGGAGCGCTGGAGATCGGCGCGGGGACGAAGCGCGACCGCGAGCAGATCGCGCGCGTGGCGAGCTTTCAGTGGAAAGACGAGCCGCGGGTGATAGTGCTCCAGCCCGCGTGGGAGCCGCCCATCGCGGAGTTCCTCAATTTCATCCGCCAGCTCCGCGCGACGCTCGGCGAGCGCGCGAAGCTCACCATCGGCCTCGTCGGCAAGCCGCTCGGCGGGGGGCGCAGCGACGCGGTGCGCGAGGGCGACTTCGGCATCTGGCGCGAGCAGGTCGAGATGCTTGGCGATCCGTATCTGCGGCTCGAAAAGGTGGAGCACCCATGAAGGTGCCGGTCTTCGCCGTGGAGGGGCATCCGAACGAGGGGAAATCGACCGTCCTCTCGACTCTCGCGGAGGATGACAGCGTCCGCGTTTCGCCTACCCCCGGGGAGACGGTCGAGTGCCGCGAATTCCCGGTGATGATCGACGCGGAGGAGGTGCTGCGCTTCGTTGATACGCCGGGATTTCAAAACCCCACGGCGACGCTGGAGTGGTTCGAGGAAAAGGCCGCGCCGGGGGTGAATCTTGCGCGCGCCTTCCGCGAGGCGCACGCGGGCCACGCTGAGTTCCGCCACGAATGCGAGCTGCTCGCGCCGATCGCGGAGGGCGCGGGGATCATCTATGTCGTCGATGGCTCGCGGCCGGTCGGGCGTTCGGATCGCGCGGAGATGGAAATCCTGCGGCTCACGACGAACCCGCGCATGGCGGTGATTAACAGCAAAAACCAGACGCCCGACTACAGCGCCGACTGGCGCGAGGCGGCGCGGAAATACTTCAACTCCGTGCGCGTCTTCAATGCCCACACGGCGACCTATACCGACCGCATCGCCCTGCTCGAGACCCTGCGCGGCATCGAGCAAGAATGGGAGCCGGCGCTCCAGCGCACCATCGACGCCTATCGGCAGGATTGGACGCGCCGGCTGGGGAAAACGGCGGACGCGATCTGCGATTATCTCGCGGCGTGCGTAACGCACGAGGTGAGCCGCAACATCGTCGAGAGCACCGACGCCGAGCGGACGATCCGCGAGCTGCGGCCGGCGTATGAAAAGGACATCGCGAAGCGTGAGCGCGACCTCCAGGGGCGCATCAAGAATATCTTCAAGCACACGCGGTTCGAGCGCGATCTCGGGGCGGCGTCGATTCTCGCCGAGGACCTTTTTTCGGAAAAGACGTGGCAGGCGCTCGGACTCACGCGCAATCAGCTCGCAGCGACGGCGGCCATCTCCGGCGCAGTGATGGGCGGGATCGTCGATGCGCATTTCGGCGGCGCGACGTTTCTCCTCGGCACCCTTTTCGGCGGACTGGCGGGCGGCGCGATGGCGTGGTTCGGCGGTGAGAGCGTCGCGGCGGCGCGGGTGAAAGGCATCCCGCTCGGCGGCAAGCGCGTGACGGTCGGCCCGAACCGCAACCCGAACTTCCTCTTCATCCTGCTCGACCGCGCGCTCATCTACCACAGCCACGCGATCAACTGGGCGCACGGCCGCCGCGACGATCCGGCGTCGGCGTCGCCCGCCGACGAGGGGAAGCAGGGCTTCACGACATCGTGGAGCAGCGAGCGCCGCAAGGTGTGCGCGCGCTTTTTGAAAGCGATGCACAAGGGCGGCGTCGAGGAGCGCGAGAAGGCGCGGCGCGCGATGGCCGCGATGCTGCGCGAGGCGCTCGGCGAGATCGGCTCCGGCAGCGCAAGCCGCTGATTTTTCCGCTCTCAACCCTCAACTCTCAACTCTCAACCTCCGCAAATGGCGCGCTTTCTCCTCGTCGATGGGCACAGCGTCATCTTCGCGTGGCCCGAGCTGCGCCGGATGCACGCGCGCCGCACGCTCCTCGCCCGCGAGGCGCTCGTCGGGCTGCTCACGCATTACCAGGACTACAGCGGCGTCCGTGTCGTCGCAGTATTCGATGGGAAAGGCGCGCGCCTCGGCGACGCGTCGGAGCCGGGCGGCATCCAGGTTTTCTACTCCGCGACCGGGCAGACGGCCGACGACGTGATCGAGCGCCTCGCCGCGCGTTACGCTCGAGAGCACGATCTCACTGTCGCGACCGACGACTCGCTCGAGCAGCAGACGGTGAGCGCCTTTGGCGGCTCGTGGGTGACGACGGAGGGCCTGCGCGGGCTCCTCGCGGACGAGAAAATCGACATCGCCCAGCGCCTCCGCTGACCCCGCCATCTCAAACCTGAGAGCCCGCGCACATTTTCCAGAGCGGGAGGGACGGCGGGCACTGATTGTGCTTTGCTCCATTCTCCCAATGGCAAAAGCTCCCAGCTCCGCAATCGGCATCGACCTCGGCCGCTCGACCATGAAGGCCGTGCTGCTCCAGCGCCGGGGCGGGAACCGCTTCATCCTCTCGCACTATGCCATGCGCGAGGCGGGCGTGGACTCGGGCTCGACCGACGATCTCGCCGCAAACGTCCGCGGGCTGCTCGCCGAGATGGGCGGGAGCGCGAAGCATTGCGCCCTGGCGCTGACGACGCAGGACTCGATCATCCGCATCATCGACCAGCCGGAAACGCCGGTGCATCTGCTGCGCGACGCGCTGCGGCTTAATGGGATCGCGCTGCTGAACCAGGATTGCAAAGACTACGTGCTCGACTGCGATCTGCTCGCCCCCACGGGCGAGCCGGTGCCGGCGGATGGCCCGGTGAAGCAGCGCAAGTATCTCGTCGGCGGACTCCCCCGCGCGAGCGTGGCCCGGGTGGGCGAGGCTTTTCAGAAAAACAGGACACCAATCAGCTCGATCCAGCTCGGCCCGATCAGCGGCTTCAACGCGTTCGAGTTCGCCCATCGCGAAATTTTCGAGAGCGAGGCTTTCCTCCTCGCCGATCTGGGGCATTCGGTCTCGACCGTCACGCTCGGGGCGCAGCGGGAGCTGATCCTCGTGCGCTCCATCGACTACGGCGGGAACGCGCTCATCGACATGCTCATCAACCACGGCGGCAGCACCGAGGACGACCCGATGCGCCTGCTGGAGATCGGCGACGAGCAGGCGGTCGAGGTGGCGCGGCTCTCGCTGAATGCGCTCACGCGGGAGATCAGCAGCTCGGTTGGGTTCCTGGAAGGGCAGCGCGAGGAGACGGTGCGGCGCGTCTTTGTCTCCGGCGGTCCGGCGCGCTCGCCGGCGGTGCTGCGGCTGCTCACCGAGGAGCTCGGGATGCCGTGCGAGGCGTGGAATCCTTTCCAGAAATGCGAGGTCACTCTCCCGGCGCCGCGCAAGGCGGCGCTGGAGATCGACCGGGTAAATTTGAACGTCGCGTGCGGGGCGGCGGCTGAGCTGTTGAAAGGCGTCTGACCCAATGGCCCTCCACCTCAACCTCTACCACGAAGTCCAGAAACAGAGCCGGGCGCGCCAGCGCGATCCGGTAAAACTGGCCATCCTCGGCCTGCTCGTGGTCACGATCGGGCTCGTCGTTTTCTACCTCTACCGCCTGCAGGAGTCGCGCCGCGTCGGCGAGCAGCTCGCGGGCATGCAGGCCGAGTGGAGCAAGCTGGAGCAGAAGGAAAAAACCGCAGAGGCGCGCAAGGCCGAATTGGAGAATTCGGTGGCGCTTGCCACCGCCCTCGTCACGCGCATCGAGGATCGTTTCTACTGGGCGCCGATGCTCGATCGTCTCCTGCGGGCGGTGCCGGCGGAGGTGCAGTTGACGCAAGTCCAGGGGCGGTTCGATGCAAAGTCTCGCCGTGTGACCATCGACACCGACGGGCTCGCCGCCGGTTCGCAGCCGCGCATCGTCGCCGAGGAGCTTCGGCTCGGGCTCGGGGAGAAACTCGGAGCCGGTTATAAGAACGTGAGTTCCACTTTCACCTCGCTCGAAGACGGCACCGCGACGGTCCCGCTCGATGGCGGCCCGGCGCGCACCGCCGTCTTCTCGATCTCCGTGAGCATGGAGCTGATCGATGCCGCCACGCCGGTCGAGGTGAAGCCACGCCGGGAGCGTAGAAAGATCGAAGGCCTATGAAACTCGGCAAAGAAGAAATCCAGAAGTTCATCCTTGGCGGGCTCGGCGTTGCCGCCGCGCTCTACGCCTTTTTTACCTTTCTCGTCGGGCCCATGACGGCCCAGACGGAAGCGAGCAAGGCACAGATCGACGCGCTCGGCCCGCAGATCGAGGAGGCGCACAAGCTGATCGCCGACACGGCAGCGCTGGAGGAGAAGGCACCCGAGGCCACCGCGATCTACGAGGAAATCAAGAGCATGATCCCGGCCGGCGCGCCCGTGGCCTGGTTTCCGCCGCGCATCGTCGAATTCTTTCGCCGCCAGGGCGTGGAGGCCGTGAACATCCAGCGCCAGGGCATCACTCCCCTCCCCGATCTCCCCGGCTTCCAGCGGATGACGTGGGTCATCGACCTGCCGAAGACCGAGTTCATTCCCCTCGCCATCGCCATCTCCGGTCTGGAAAACGAGGAGCCGCTCCTCAGCATTCCGAGCCTGCGGATCAGCGCCTCCGCCAGCGACGTCCAGCATCCGAGCGCCTCGCTCACCGTCGATACCATCATGACCCAATGAAAACATACGCCGTCCTCATCCTCGCCGCCCTCCTCATTTTGCCCGCGGCCCACGCGCAGCAGGGCACCGCCTTCAAGTTGAAAAATCGCTCCTCTTTTTCAAGCAACCGCGTGACGCGCGATCCTTTCTGGCCGATCGGCTGGAGCAAAAAAGGCCCCACGGAGCAGGCGGTCGCCAACGCGCCGGTGAAAGCGGAGAACTTCGTCGTCAGCACCATCATGATCGACCAGGGCGCGCCGCTCGCGGTCATCAATGGGAAGGTCTATGGCGAGGGCGAGACGATGTCGGTCGAGGCCGGCGGAGTGAAAATTTCCGTCCTCGTCGCGGCCATCGAGGATGGCCGTGTCGTGCTGCGCTACCAGGCCGAGACGATCACGGTGCCGCTGCGGCGGAAGTGAAGCGGGCCGGCGACGTGGTCGCGGGCGCTCGCGGCTGAAATGAGATTGTCGCCCGGCAGTCGCGGCGCAGGATGAGCGCCTGTGCAGACTCCAGGCCGCGATCCACTACAGCCACCGACGTTCCCGGCACCGGGGATGAATCAAGGCCTCCAGATTGACGCGCTGCCCTCCGCGCTGGCGACCAGCGGGCTGCGGAAGCGCTTTGGAAAAGTCGAGGCAGTCGCCGGGATCGACCTGCGCGTGCCGGAGGGGCAGGTCTATGGATTTCTCGGGCGCAACGGCGCGGGGAAGACGACGACGATCCGCATGCTCATGGGGATCGTCGCGCCCGATGGTGGGGAAATCGAGCTGCTGGGCGCGCCGGGGCGCAGGATCACGGCGGCGCAAAAACGACGCATCGGCTATGTGTCGCAGGGGCAGCATTTCTACCCGTGGATGAGCTGCCGCTATATTGGGCGCTTCGTCGGGAGCTTCTACCCGAGCTGGTCGGCGGAGGAATACGCGCGGCTGCTCGGCGTGCTCGACCTGCCGCCGGAGCGGAAGGTCGCCGCGCTCTCGCAAGGCATGAAAGTGAAGCTCGCGCTCGCCCTCGCCCTGGCGCATCGCCCGGCGCTGCTCATCCTCGATGAGCCGACCTCGGGGCTCGACCCGGTGGCGCGGCGGGAGTTCCTGGCGATGATCCGCCAGCAGGCGCGGGATCATCGGCGGACGACTTTTTTCTCCTCCCACCTCGTGGAGGAGGTCGAAAGGATCGCCGACTGCGTGGGGATCATCGACCGGGGACGGCTGCGCTATCAGGGCGGGATCGCGGAGCTGCGCGATGGCGTGCGGCTCGTGGCCGCGGACGCGGTGCCGGAGGGCGGAGATGTGCTCACGTGGGATGCGGCGGCGGGCACGGCGGTGGTGCGCGCCCAGCCGGAGGCCTGGGCCGGAGTGCCGGCGACGGCGATGACGCTCGAGGACATCTTCATCGCGCTCACGGGCGGACTCAGCTCCGGGCTATGATCCGGGCGCTCCTCCGCAAGGAACTGCGCGAGCACTGGCTCGCGATCGGTGTGCTCGTGCTGCTCTCGGGTGCCGGCTGCGCGATGATCGCGGCGGTCCAGCACCACTTCGGGAACGCGGCGAACGCCTTTGCACCGCTCACCGTGTCGCTCACGCTCTTCGCGCCGCTGCTCGCGCTGGCGCTCGGCCGCATCCTCGTCGCGAAGGAATACACCGGCGGCACGCAGCTTTTCCTCGAGGCGCTCCCGGTGTCCCGGCTGGCGATGGTGTCGGTGAAATTTTGCCTCGGTCTCGCGGTGCTGTTCGGCGTGGGCGCGGCGGTTTTCTCCCTCTCCGCGTTGGCGGTCTGGGCGCAGGGAATGATGACGCCGGGCCTGCTGGAGATCGTCGCGGCGAGGGTGGCGATGTTTCTGTTCTTCGCGCATTGCGTTTGTTTCGCCGCAGGTTTCCTCGGGCGCTATGCGATCCCGGCGGTGCTCGGGCTGCTCATCGCCTGGATGCTGCTGGGGAGCATGACCGACTTCGAACTGCGCCGGACTCCGCCGCTGCGTCTGGTCGATCGGTCGCTCGCGTATGAGAGCGATGACTTCCCCGCTCGCGATCTGGCGTTCACGGGAGCGCTCTGCGTGGGCTGCCTCGCGCTCACGACCGCGCTGGCGCTGGCGCGGGAGGGGTCGGTCGCGGGGGCGCTGGCGCAGCGGATGTCTTATCGGGAGAAAGTCTTCGTCGGGGCGATGGCGGTCGCGTTCCTCTTCGCCTTTTTCTTTTACGAGGAGAAAAAGCAGCAGGCACCGTTCGATCTGCCGGGCGCGATTGGGCTCGAGGCACCGGGCGTCTCGCTGCGGTTCGACCCGGCGAAACAGGACGAGGCGGCGCGGGCTTTCGCGGCGAGGATGCGGGATGAACTGGCCGCCGTGCGCGGGTACTTGGGCATCGAGGAAATGCCGCGCGTCTTCATCTCGGTGCGCGGCGATCTCGATGCGGGCAAGTACGAAGTCGGCGAGCTGAAGCAGCGGGATGCCCTGCTGGTGCGCGTGAACTATCGCGGCCCTGGCTGGGACGAGCGGGATTTCACGCGATGGCTCGTCGGCGAGGTCGTGGCGAAACATCACCCGAGTCCCGAGGCGGAGCGATGGGTGCTCGATGGCTTCGGCAGCTACTGGATGGATCGCGCGCAAGCCACAGCCTCGCCGCATACCCAGTTGCGCGCGTTGTACGGCACGCGCGAGGCGCTCACGGCGGACGACTTTTCCCGCTGGCTCACGTATCGGGAAAAGGTCGGCGACGACATCGCCTCTGCCGTCGGCGGATCGGTGCTGCGCGTGCTGGCCCGGCGGCAGGGAGCGGAGCGCTGCCAGGCATTCCTGCGCCGCATGCTCGGCGCGCCGCTGCCCGCCGACGCGCGCGCACTGGCGCGCTCCTGGCGCTGGCCGGTCGCGAGGGCGCTGCGCGCGGATGCCGGGATCACCTTTGACGAACTCCTCTCGGCCTGGCACGCGGAGCTGGCCGCGGCGCGCGGGGAGCGGGCGGAGGATCTCGCACGCATCCCGGACCTGCGCGGAGAGCTGCGCATCGAGCCGATCTCGACAGAAAGTCGCGCGGTGCATTACGCGCTCACGCTCGTGCCCGCGCCGCCCGCAGGCACGCCGTGGCATTTCCTCCACAGTCAGCTCCCGCCGCTCGATGCCGAGGTGCCGATCGAGAAAATCACCACCGAGACACATTTCTACGCCGACGAACAGACGCACGAGTTGCCGGGGAGTTTCTCGCCGGGTACGCGGCTGCGCTGGACCTTCGCGGTCGAGGAGCCGCTGCTCGGCTGCCGGATCATCTCCGGCTGGAACCGCGATACTTTCCCATGAGGACCGCCGCGCTTTGGCGCAAGGAGACGCGTTTCCTCGCGCCCTTCATCCTGCTCCTGCTCCTGCTGGCAGCCCTCGACCTCGCCGGCGACCTGATCACCGAGAGCCCGCAGGCATGGACGCTCGCGAACGGCATCAACGACGAAGATCGGCACATCGAGCACGTCCTTGGCGGAGTCGTGCTGGCCATCCTCGCGCTGGCGCTCACCTCCGGACTCCTCGTGCGCGAGTTCGACACGGAGACCATCGAGTTCCTCGACGCGCTGCCCGTCTCGCGGCTCCGCGTTTTCCTGGTGAAAAGCGGCGTCGCCCTCGCCGTGCTCGCGCTTTTTTTCGTCGCGACCGGCGCGTTGGATCTTTTGCTGCACGCTCTCTCGCGCACTTCGCTCGACCCGTCTTTTCATTCCCGCCTGCTCGGCACCCAGCTTCTCCTCGATTTCGCGCAGGCGTTCGTGTTCGTCGCGCTCGGGCTGCTGCTCTCGTATCTGCGGCGCTTTGCGTGGGTCGTCGCCGGGCTGCTCGCGTGGGTGTATTGGCTGCTCCAGCCGCATCTGCCGCAGATCGCGCTCGTGAACGTTCTCGCGCTCGCCAGCCCGCAGTTCGCCGGGAGCGAGATCGTCTTCCCGTGGCGGATGCTCGCGGTTCAACTCCCGCTCGGGGCCGCCGCGCTGGCGCTCGCCGGGGCGATCTATTGCGGCGCGGCGGGGCGGCTGCTGCGCTTCTACGCCTCGTGGCGGCACACGCTGCTCGGGCGCTTCATGCCGTTCGCGGGCATCGCGGCGATTCTCGGCCTCGTCGTCTCGCTCATCGCCGTCATCGCCCACAGCCTCCCCGACACGCCCGACGAAGACGCGCCGCAATTCCGCTCCTGGGCCACCTCGAATGTCACGACCGCCCACTACCGCTTCGCCTATCCCGGCTCGGAGGAAAAGCGCGCGCTCGAGCTGGCGGCGGTCGCTGATCCTGTCCAGGAAAGGATCGCCGCCTACTTCGGCGAATCCGACGCCCCGCGGCTGGCGGTCGATCTCAGCGGAGCGGGCGAGCAGCACCTCGGGCTGGCTTTTTGGAAAACGATGCGCCTGGGCCTCGCCAGCACGCGCAGCCTCGCCGAAGCGCGCGCCGTGCTCGCGCACGAGACGACGCATGTCTTCATCGAGATGGTCTCCGACCAGCGCCTCGGCGACAGCTTCGACTCGACGCAGTTTTTTCACGAAGGCTACGCGAGCTGGATCGAGCATCGCTTTTACCGCACGCCCGAAGAACTCGCGCGGGAGCGCTCCGTCGCCGCCGTCACGCACGCGCGTGAGCGGGTGCGCTTCGACGAGCTCATCGACAGCGCGGCCCTCGCACGCAAGCGCGACATCGACCTCGTCTATCCGCTCGGTGAGCTTTTCATCGCCGCGCTCGCCGAGACGGCCGGCGAACGCGCGCCGGTCGAGGTGGCGCGCGCCTTTGGCCGGCCCGGCGCGCCGCGCGACCTCGATGGAATTGCGCTCTGGCAGGACATCTTCCAGGCGGCAGGCCTCAACCTCGAGCGCGTGATCGCCCGCTGGCGGGAGATGCTCGACGCCGAGGTGAAAGCGAACGCCGCCCTGATCGCGCTCCTGCCGCGCCTGCGCGGGCGCCTCGACATGGAACAGGGCGAGCCGCTCATCCGGGTTGATGCGAATCCGCCGCCGGGCTGGATCGTCGTCTGCCGTCTGCGCCCCGCGCCCGACGCCCCACGTGAGGAATACATCTTCGCGCATCCCGGAAAAGACGACGCATTCGTCATCCCGGATTCGATGCTCCTCGGTCGCGGTTTCGGCTACGGACTCGGCCTGCTGGAAACAAAGACGCGCCGCGTCATCTACGAACCCTGGAGCCAGACCGCGCTGTAAGTCGCGCGCTGGAACTGTGAGATGAAGCAGCGGACCGGCGAAGGCCCGGGCGCAAGCGGGCAGTCGGAGCGATCAAGCAGCGAGCAATTGCTCGCGCGTGACGCCGCGCAGCTCGAAGAGCCGGATGATCGACTCCTCGATCAAGTTGTTCGGACACGACGCGCCGGCGGTGATGCCGACCAGCAGCGGGCCTCGCGGCAGCCATGAGTCGGTGGCGATTTCGCGTTTCTCGTGCAGGTCGAAATGCACGATCCGCACCGGCGATTCGAGCCGGCTGGCGTTACGGATGAAATAGGTCGGCATTTTTTCCGCGCCCATCTCCGCGAGGTGCGAAGTGTTCGAGCTGTTGTAGCCGCCGACCACCAGCAGCAGATCCATCGGCGTCGCCAGCATCTCGCGCAGCGCGTCCTGCCGCTCTTGCGTCGCCCCGCAGATCGTGTCGAAAAAGCGAAAATGCTCCCGGCTGCGCTCCTCTCCATCCCGATCCCGAATCGCCGCCTGGATGCGCCGCTGCACCTCCTCGGTCTCTCCGCGAAGCATCGTCGTCTGGTTGGCGACGCCGACTTTTTTCAAATGTATATCGGGATCGAACCCCGGCGAATAGCCGCCGCGGAACCGCTCGAGAAACGCCACCCGATCTCCGCCGCGCCGGATGTAATCGCAGACGTAATCCGTATCCGCGAGCGTGAGCACGATGAGAAAATGCCCCCCTCCCCCGCCGAGCGCGCGTGAGGCCGTCGCCTGCGTCTCCTCGTGCGAGGCTTTCCCGTGGATGATCGAAGTCGCCTCCTCCTTCGCGTATTGCCGCACGCGTTTCCACACGCTCATCACGTCGCCGCAGGTCGTATCAACGATCTGGCAGCCGCGCGCCTTGATTTTTTCCTGCGTGGCGACATCGGTGCCGAAGGCCGGAACGATGACTACATCCTCCGGCTCGAGCGCGGCAATTTGCGCGCAGGTCTCCGGGCCGGCGATGCGGACGATCCCGAGCGCGGCGATTTGGTCGTTCACCTCGGGGTTGTGGATGATCTCACCCAGGATGAAAAGGCGGCGTCCGGCGAAAACTTTGGCCGCGGCGTAGGCGAGGTCGATGGCGCGCTCGACGCCGTAGCAAAAGCCAAACTGTTTCGCGAGGCGGACGGTCAATCCATCGGCGGTAATCGCTCCGCCCCCGGCGCGGATTTTTTCCACCACCTCGCTCCGGTAGTGCGACTCGACCTGCGCCTGCACGGCCTCCATCACCTCCGGCGTGCGGAGGTTTACGCGCTTCGGCGCGGCGGGCGGCGGGGCGGCGGACATGCCGGGGCTAGCCGTCGATCAGCAGCGGGCCGGCCGGATCTTGGAACCACGAGGGCGACATGAGCGCGGACATCGGCGGATCGGGATCGCGCGACTGGTCGAGCGGCTGGACGCGGGTGCCGTAGGTGGCGTCCTCGGGCTGGGAGTTGGCGATGTTCACCGGCGTCCCGACTTTCACGAGCGCGTAAAAACGGGCGGCGGCCTCCTTGTGCATGCGGACGCAGCCGTGCGTGCGCGGACGGGGATGGACGAAGCCCTCGTGGAATCCGTAGGCGGGCTTCCACGCGCACCAATAGGCCATCGGGTAGCCCGCGCCGGGCTGGCTGATGCGCCGCTTGTTTTTGATCTTCTCGATGATTCGATACTGGCCGGTGCCGGTCGTGCCGTTCTCGCCGACGTTCCCCTGCACGGCCATGAGCATCCGGTCGCCTTCCATCACATAGACGTTCTGGGTGGAGTTGGAGACTTTCACTTTCACAGCGTCGGGATTGCGCGGTTTGAGGGCGGTGACCTTATAGGAGCCGGACGAATGCGGGCTGGAGGAAGTCGCGCAGCCGGAGAGGAGCGCGAGCGCCGCGAGGGCGCAGGAGAGGGCGATGGGTATTTTCATGAAGTGCGCGGATGCAAAACTCCATTGCGCGCGGTTTGTCAACTGCCGCTGCGGAAGTTCGCGGCGTTTGCGCATCATGAATGCGGGATGGCGCGGTATTGAATGAACACCAGCAGCCCCAGCGCGAGCGCGATGATCCACACCACAACGACGAACATTCCGATCACCAGCGCCGCCGTCGCCTGGCTGGAGCCGCCGAGGCGCGGGTCGTCGGCGATCGTCCGCTTCGCGCTCAATGCTTTCGAAATGGCGAACGGTGCCACCAGGATGCCGCCGCAGAAAATGCTCACCAATGCCAGAATGAGCGCGGTCTTCGCCTCCGGGCACACCGGAGGCCGATCGTGCTCGAGGAGCACCGGGCCGCTGCCCTCGGCCATCACCTTGCACGCTGGACAGTATTTTTTCCGCCGCACTTCCGTGAGGCAGTCGGGGCAAAAAGACTCGCGGCACTCCGCGCATCGCTCCTCGGCCACGCGGTCGGGATGACTCCGGCAGTGCATCTTTGCGATCTCGGGCGGTGGCGGCTCGGTTTCGTCCTCATAGACAACCTCGATGGGGCCAAACTGAATCCGATCGCCGTGGCGCAATCGCGCCGTCTCGATGCGCTCACCATTCACCTTCGTCCCATTGCTCGAGGTGTCCGTGATCTCGTAGCCGTCGTCAGCGCGATTTAGCCGCGCGTGGTACGCGGAGACGTTCACGTCATCGAGCGGAATCTCGTTGTCCGGGTGCCGCCCGATGCCGACGTCCTCATTTTCAAACTCGTAGGCGACCTCGTTCCCATCCTCTTTCGTAAAGATCAGGCTCGGCATGACTGCGCTCAGTGCTAGCAAATCGCTGCGGGAGAAACAATCGGCATCTGCGCGGTCACACGAGTGGCAGCAACGGAAATTGCCGCCCGAGCACCGCCTTGCTCGGAGCTTTCAACCAGCGCTCGAGCACGGTCGCATAGACGCTGCGGAAATCGACGTTGTAGATGAGGTCGCCGCGGTCGAGCTGCGTGAGGCTCGGGTGTTTGCCGAACATCCCGGCCTTCGCGCCGCCGCCCATGACAAACATCGGCGCGGCCGCTCCGTGGTCGGTGCCGTTGCTGCCATTCTGCGCGACGCGCCGGCCGAACTCGCTGAAAGTCATCAGCATCACGCGGTCGAAATTCCCCTGCGCCTGCAAGTCCTTGCAAAAGGCCGCGACCGAATCGTTGAGGTCACCCATGAGCCGGTCGTGCGCGCCGAGTTGGTTGTTATGCGTGTCGTAGCCGCCCTGGTGGACGTAATAGACGCGCGTCGGCAGTCCTCCCGCGACCATCCGCCCGACGAGGTTCAAGCTGTCGGCCAGTTTGCCGTTCGGATACGGCACGGTGGAGGCGTTCTTCTTCGCGATCTCGCGGATTTTGTCCGAGCTGAGCTGCGCATCGAGCGCCGTGCGCTGGAGGAAATCGAGCGTGCTCATCCCGGGCGCGACGCCGCCGCTGATCGCCCCGATGCTCCCGCCGGCGTTATCACCCTCCATCGCTTCGGACTCCGGCTGATTCAACTCCCGGTAAATCGCCTCCGACCCGCTTGCCCCCGGGCCTTTCTCGCCGTTCACCCAGCGGTATTGCTCCGGCTTGGAAAAAGAGACGCCGGTCGGCTCACGCGCCACGAAAGACTGCGGCATCTCCCCGCCGATGCTCACGCCCACGGTCGGATCGGCACCATTGCAGCAGTTGTCGAAATAGTTTCCCAGCCAGCCGTAAGCCTCCATCCGCTCGGCATCCGCCGCCGTCTGCCAGATTTCCGTCGAGCGAAAATGCGACCGGTTCGGGTTCGGATATCCCACTCCCTGGATGACCGACAAATCCCCCGCGTCGTAGAGCGCCTTGAATCCCGCCAGCTTCGGATTGAGCCCCGCATAATCGTTCAGCTTCAACACCTCACCCGGCTTGATTCCGAGCACCGGCCGCGCCTTGTAGTAGGCATCGTCCGCGTAAGGGATGATCGTGTTCAGCCCATCATTGCCGCCCGCCATTTGCAGCACCACGAGGATAGTATTGTCTTTGCCCGTCGCCGTCTGGATCGCCGCACCCGCCGCCATTGCATCGAGCGCGAGAAAAGTCTTTTGCAGAAACACCGGCAGCGTCCAGGCCGCCGCCGCGCCGAGCATGGAGGTGCGCAGGAATTCCCGACGGGTGTGCAACGTGCGCGTGTGGGGTTCGTTCATGGGTTTGTTAGGTTAGCTGAAATTGCGGCGTGCTCATCATCAAGTGCAACAAACCCGCGATCGTCTTGTCGTCCGTGTTGTCTTTCTCCACGAGATAGCCGGCAAAGCTGCGCATCTCGCGATCTCCCGGTGTCGTCTGGAACAGCCGGAAACTTAGTTCATCCAGCAGTTTCGCCGGGCTCTTTCTCAACTCCGGCGGTGCCAATTTCGCAAAATCCACCGCCGCCCGCACTTTCATATTACGCCCCGGCCCTTTGGCTTTTTTCGCCATGTCCATCTGCGAGTTCCCGACGACGAAACTCGCGACGTTGTATCTAAACAGCAGCGTCGAAGTCGTGATCCACGATTTCCCACCATCCCATCCCTTCACGCTCGGCGGCTGGAACGGCACCTGCCCCAATTGCCGCAGCGCGTTCATCAGCATGATGTCGCGCGGCAGCTCCGCGTCGAAAATCTTCGCCGTCTGCACGAACCATTGCACCGGACTTTTGACCTGCGAACGGATTACCGCCGGGGCGTAAAACGCCTCGCTCCGGAGCATCTCGCGTATCACCGGACGTACCTCGTAATCCGCCGCGCGGAAGCTGTCAGCAAGCGCATCGACCAGCGCCGGAGCCGGGTTTTCCGCTGCGAAAAACGTCCACAACTTCGCCGTGATGAACTGCGCGCAGGCCGGCCGCGTCAGGATGATGTCGATGATCCCATCCCCATCAAAGTTCCCCGTCTTCTCAAGGAACTTCTTCTCCCCCGCGTCGTGCTGCTTCGGCGAGAACTGGAACGTCTGATCGCGCGGGTCGATCTTGTAGCCCGTGAACGCCCGCGCCGCCGCCGCGATGTCCTCCTCCGTGTAGTTCCCGATCCCGAGCGTGAAGAGTTCCATCAGCTCCCGCGCGAAATTCTCGTTCGGCTTCTCCTTCCGGCTCCTCGCCGTATCGAGGTAGAGCATCATCGCCGGGTCGCGCGCGATCGCCTTCGTGAGCGAGCCGAAATTTGCAAGCGCCCCGCGCCGCAGCGTCTCGTTTTGCGCCAGCATGAGGTACGGATCCTTCGCCTTCTCCAGGCTCGTTGCGAAGTGCCCGTGCCAGAAAAGCGTCAGCTTCTCCCGCAGCGGATTCTGCGTCGTGCGCATCCGCTCCAGCCAGCCGCCCGTCATCTCGAGCGTGTTCCCGCGCGCCGTCTGCTGCACCTCGCGCTGCTTCATTCTCCGCTCCTCCTCGCTCAGCCCGCGCATTCCTTTACGCATGGCGAAGAACGCTCCCGGCACGGCCCAGTCCGGCTGCGGGTAACGCGCCGAGTCATCCGGCGCATCGACGAAGCGCGCGACGGCCTTTTCAAACCCGAGCGCATGCAGCGCGCGAATCTCCTCCGGCGTCCCGCCGAAACCGGCGCGGTTGAGCAGATGCGCCGCTTTCGCGACATCCCAGTCGTGCGGGTCGAGAGGCTTTAGCATGGCAGGCTTAGTAAACCCAGCGTCCCCGGAGGAGTTGCCGTATTTTTCATCGTGCCCCGCCGACCGCGCGTTTGAACACTCCCCCGCCCTCTCTGTCTCACCCGTCGCCCGCGCATGAAGCTCCTCCGATTTTGGATTTTGACCTCTAGCCTCGCGTTGCTCTGCGCCCACGCGGCGCTCGCTACGGATGTCTCCATCCGCGCGCAACTTTCCAGCGCCGAGGCCGCCATCGGCCAGACGGTCGAGTTGCGCGTGACGGTCACCGGCGCGAGCAGCGCCAATGCCCCGGATTTCGCCGTCGATGGCTTGGTCATCGATCCCGCCGGGCAGCAGAGCCAGACAATGATGAGCCTCGATGGCGGCCGTTTCACCCGCTCAGTCACGACGGTTTTCACCTATCGGGTGGTCGCGCAGCGCGAGGGCGATTTCACCATTCCCGCCGTGAAAATCGACGCCGGGAGCGGGAAGGTCGTCGAGACGAATCCCGTCTCGCTCCACGTCACCTCGGCACCGATGGCGACCGTTCCCGGTGCCGACTCGGCCAAAGCCCAAGGCAAGCTCGCCTACGCCGAGCTGATCGTCCCAGTCGAGCAGGCCTATGTCGGCGAGGTGATCCCGGTCGAGCTGCGCTTCTTTTTCAGCAACGCCGCCCGCTTCCGCTCGAACGGCGCGCCGGTGCTCCAAGGCGAAAGTTTCACCGCCCAGAAATTCCCCGACGCGCGCAAGGACGAGGTCACGCGAGGCGGCCAGCCCTACGTCATGGTCACCTTCAAGAGCGCGATCACGCCGGTGAAAGCCGGCGACTTCACCATCGGCCCGGCCGAGCTCGATGTGACCGCGCAGATCCCCGAGCGCCGGCGCGGCGGCACACGGCTCGACAGCCTTTTCGATGATCCGTTTTTCCGCGACAACCCGATGTTCGGCGGCTACCGCGAGCAGGCGCTCACCGTCCGCAGCGAGCCGGTGAAGCTGAAGGTGAAGCCGCTCCCCGCCGCCGGCCGTCCCGCGGACTTCGGCGGCGCGGTCGGGCGCTACACGATGTCGGTCGAGGCCGCACCGCTGAAAGTCGAGGTCGGCGAGCCGATCCAGGCGCGCGTGAAGATTTCGGGGCGCGGAAATTTCGACCGCGTCGATGCGCCGAAGCTGGCCGATGAAAAAGGCTGGCGCGTCTATCCGCCGACAAGCGATTTCCAGGCGGACGATGCCGTCGGCATCAGCGGCACGAAGACCTTCGAGATGTCGCTCATCCCCGAGGAAAAAAAGGAGACGCTGGCGGAGATCGAGTTTTCGTATTTCGATCCGGTCGGCGAGCGCTACGTGACTTTGCAGGGGGAAAAAGCGCCCATCACCGTAACGGGCGCGCCAGCACCGACGCCGGCTCCGGCAGCCGCGGCGCTCGCCGAGCCCGCCGCGACTCCCGAGCCGGAGCGCGACATCCACTATATCCGCACCAGCGCAGCGCGCTGGGGCCGCTCGTTTGAGCCCATCTATCGCAGCCGGGTTTTCTGGGTCGCGCAAGGCGCGCCGCTCGCCGCGCTCATCGCGCTGGTCGGGATCGGTTTTGCCCGGCAGCGTCGCCACGATGCTCCGGCGCGGCGGGCAGCGGAGTTGCGTGCGGCTCAGGCCGAGGCGAGGTCGATCTTGAAAAACGCGTCGAGCGGCGGCGAGAGTTTCTACGACGCCGCAATCCGCTGGATCCAGCTCGACACCGCCCTCGCGACCGGCCGCGAGCCGGAGACCGTCGATGCCGCCGATGCTGTGGGGTTGCGCGTGCTGCCCGAAGATCTCGCCGCGCGGGTGCGTTCGATTTTCGCCGCCCACGCCGAGCTGCGCTACGCCCACGCCGGCGGCGGCGAGGCGCTCCCCGCCGCGACCAGCGGCGAAGTGCTCGCGACCATCCGAGAACTGGAGGCGCACCGTGGGTAGCCGGATGGGAATGATGGGAGCGATGGGACTCATGCGCCTGCTTCCCATACTTCTCATACTTCCCATCCTACCCATTTCCGCAGCCGCCCCCGCCGAATACGAGAGCGCCAACGAAGCCTACGCCGCCCAAAATTTCGCCGAAGCCACCCAGCTCTACGAAAGCATCGTCGCGAGCGGCGACTACAGCGCCGACCTTTTCTACAATCTCGCCAACGCCCGCTACCGCCTCGGCGAACCCGGCCAGGCGATCCTCGGCTACGAGCGCGCCCTCGTGCTCGATCCCGGCCACGCCGAAGCGAGAGCCAACCTCGATTTCGTCCGCGGCCAAACCGGCTCGAAAATCTCCGCCCGTGACTGGACGCGCTACCTCCTTCCGTCGTGGAGCGTGAGCGCCTTCACCCTCATCGCTACCGTCGCCGGCTGGCTCGCGGTGCTCGCGGTCGCGGCGTGGTCCTTCGGCCTCATCGCGCGCGGCCCCGGCCTCGGCGTCACGGTGCTCGCCGCGCTGCTTTGCGCATGGAGCGTGGGCGGCCTCCTCCTCACGCAGGGAAACGGCGACCCCGCCATCGTCACCGCCAAGCGCGCCACCGCCCGCTACGCTCCCGCCGAGACCTCGCCCGCCGCGGAGACCCTTCCCGCCGGGAGCCGAGTCCGCGTGTTGGTGCGCCGTGGCGAGTGGTTGTATTGCGACCTGCCCACCGCCGGTTCCGGCTGGATGCCCGCCGGCACCGTCGAGCCCGTCGCGCTTTGATTAGACGACTTTCTCACTCCTGAGAAATCTGCGCCGTCCACGGCCTCGCGAAGCGCCTCACAGACGCCGGCGCTCTCATTCGTGCGACTCGTTGCGGCCTTTTCCGCATGCCGGAAAAAAGATCGGCACCTTCCCCGCCCCAAGGCACGGATATAGCTAAACGAGAGGCACCCGCAATCCGTATGAGTGCCATCGCCACGTCCGAAGAAAAAGAACAAATCCTGCAGACCATCGAGATGTTCGAGGTCATCACGCAGGCCAATCCGCATGACTGCCAGTCGCTCGAGATCCTCAAGGAGGCGTATTGGAAAGTCGGGCGGCAGGCCGAGGCGCTGAAAGTCACCCGCACCCTCGCCGACACTTACTACGCGCTCGGCCAGTATTCCTCCGCCCTGCTCGAATACGAGGGCATCCTGCAAAAACAGCCCGACGACGAGCAGGTCGCCGCCATCCTCGTCGAGGTCGAGGAGCGCCTCGCCCTCCCCGCCGCCCACGGCGTCAACGCTCCCGCGGCCGCGGATAACATCGCGATGGATTTCTCCACGGTCACCACCGAGGACGCCACCCTCATCACGACGAACGCCACCCGTCGGGATCAGAACGCCGCCGCCGCCTCCGCGAAGGGCGACGACGGCAACGGCTCGCTCGCCAAATTCCTCGTCCAGCACCGCATCGTCGCCGAGGAAATCGTCAACGGCGCCCTCGAGCGCGTCCAGCATCACAACGAGCATCTCGCCGGCGGCAAGCTCGCGCTCTCCCTCATCGGCGAGATCCTCGCCAGCCGCACCGTGGAAAGCGACACGCTCCTCTGCGGCATCCTCGACCGGACGAAATTCGCCTACATCCCGCTCGACGCCTACGACGTGGATCGCCAAATCGTGAAAATGCTGCCCGAGGATCTAACCCTAGGCCGCCTCATCGTCCCGTTCGATCTCCTCAGCCGCACCGTCATGATTGCGATGGCCAATCCCTTCGACGCCCAGGGGAAGGAAGCCGCGCAGCAACTGTTCGACTATAACATCCAGTGGCACCTCGCCGAGCCCGGTGCCATCGCCAAAGTCCTGCGCGATACATACAAAATTCAGTAACCCATGAGCATCAAATCCTTCGGAGAACGCATCGCCGATGTCCTCATCGAGGACGGCCTCCTCCTGCCCGCGCAGCTCGAGGAAGCTACGGATATCCAGAAGAAACAAGGCGGGCGCCTGCTCAAGCTCCTCACCGACAAACAATACGTCACCGAGCAGGACATGGTCATCTCCATGGGCCGCTGCCTCGACACGCCGCCGATCAATCTATCTAAAGTTCGCGTCCCCGAGGAGGTGATGGATCTGGTGCCCAAGGAAATGGCACGAGCTTACAAACTTTCCCCGATCTGTAAGCTGGGAAACAAACTGTTCGTCGCGATGGCGGACCCGCTCAATGTCCTCGCCCTCGACGATCTCCGCCAGCGCACGAAGCTCGAGGTCGTGCCGATGATCACCACCGAGCGCGCCGTCACCGAGGCCCTCAGCGGCGTCGGCTCCGCCAGCGCCGCGATGGATCAGGTGATGAAGGACGTCGCCTCGAGTTCGGAGAACGTCGAGGAGGTCAGTCAGAAGCGCGAAGAGATCGATCTCGACCGCCTCGCGCATCAATCCGAAGACGCGCCCGTTGTCAAAATCGTCAACCTGATCCTCGTTCAGGCGCTGAAGGAAAAGGCGTCGGACATCCACATCGAGCCTTTCGAAAAAACGCTGAAGCTCCGCTACCGCGTCGATGGAAACCTCGTGGAAGCCAGTTCGCCGCCCAAGGCCCTTCAGCTCCCGATTTCCTCCCGCATCAAAATCCTCGCCGGCCTCGACATCGCCGAGCGCCGCCTGCCGCAGGATGGCCGGTTCCGCATCCGCGTCT
>PPFU01004260.1_pt1 | contig 22656 bp, 11 predicted proteins | sample 1535991 | NCBI WGS metagenome assembly PPFU01 (sample SAMN04901290, study PRJNA319586) | Hypolithon metagenome, whole genome shotgun sequencing project. | isolation source: Antarctic Hypolithon | place: Antarctica: Miers Valley | collected 2014
TCAGCTCGCTATGTGTGGTGGCCGGTTTTCAGGTGTCCATCGATGGCCGGAATTGGGTGTCCACCGAGGCGTCAACCGCCGGTCCAAGGCCGATCAAAGGGCGTAGGGAACTCGCCGAATATTGAGCCGTTACGTAATCTCCCTCTGATCGATGGGATCATAGCGCGAATAGGGCGAAGCCCAATTGTTGGTCATTACCGATCCCGGTGACGCTCCACCGCCAGTGCCTTGAGCCGAGGCCGGAACGTGTTCACGTACGCATTAATCGTAGCCGATAGCCACGCTACCATCGCCTCATCATCAGCGAAGTCTGAGGCAGGACGCCTGGTGATGATCGAGAATGACCGACGGCTGTCGGGCTCCCGGAACTCGGTGTCCTCGGGCAACTCTGTACGGATCGCATCGATGTGTGCCGCGAGCATCGGCACGATGTCCGGCGAGTTGGAGTCACGAAGGTACACCCCCGCCTCGTCACCGAACCGATAGGCGGTCACCCACACCTTCGGCCAAGGCAACGCTACCCGAACATTGTTGGGATAATACAGCCGTGGCGGTTCTTGGTCCGGATCATCGAACTGCATTCCGATGATGGGCGCCCACCACTGTCGGTACTCTGCCTGCTTGGGGCTACGGCCGGGGTGATCCTCCGGTGCCGCCGCCGCATCGAACTCAGCCGACCCATCGACATCATTGCCATCCGTCACTTCTACGGTCCCGCCGTCGCCCGACTGTTCGACGATGATGACGGTTCGTTCGATGATCTGCGTTTTTGCGATGATTCGAGGCTGCACTGCGATTCCTCCGTCATCGAAGCCGTACAACGCCACCTCGACCAAGCCAAATGAGAACGCCGATGCCGCGTTCCGGTTGATCAGATCGGCGATCCCGCTGACATCCTCCCGAATACCGTCCCCCGCAATCATCAACAGAAAGCGCCCAGCACGTAGCGCGCGTGCGGTATCGTCGACGAACCGGTTCTCGATGAGCTCCGGGTGCCGTTCAAGGGCGATCTCGAAGGGAGCATTTCCACTGCGCCCCGACACCGCTGCGACGCTGCGTTGTAGGTCTGAGTAGGTCCAGCGGCTTATGGAGCGTGCGTAGTCCAGTGCTTGGGCAACGACCTTTCTCCTCGCCTCTGGGTTTCGCCAGAGCTTGCACTCTACGAAAGTCAGCCGGCCAGACGCATTGATGAACGCGATGTCCAAAGGACCCGATATCGTGCGCAGCTCTGTGCACAACGGAATGAGCGGGCCGAATGAGGGGTCAATGTCGCGTATGGGTAGTAGGTCGGGATGCGCAAACAAGGTGTCTCGTAGCCATGCTTCGTTGCGTCCCGCAGTCGCTCCGAACGCCAGCCGTTCCGCACGGCGCGGTGAGCCGTCGCGCTCCAGCAGGAATACATCTCCGAACACTCGCTCCCTCCATCGTTGTGCTGATCTGCCGCCTTCGGCCCACCAGTATTGCTAGCTCGCCAAAGGCTTGAAGCCGCGCGACCGTGTCTACTGCGGTAGGGCACTATATTCCCCGAGAACTCATTGCGCCAACAAACCCGCTAATCCCGGGCAAGTCCGGATCCTCGTCTTCCCAGACGCATGGGAGGAGGAGACCGCACGTGAGGCCACCAGCGCTCATCGAGCCTCATCCCTCAGGCTAACGGGACGTACGATGTGAGGAGGCACGCAGGTGCTCAAACCTCGCGAGTGCTATTCGAACGCAAACATCACAATCACGCCATCACAGACCACTTGTGATCATCTGCCATTCTCTCGGAGAGATCGTAAAAGTGACAACCGCCGCTTGTAAAGCTATCGTGGTAGGCGGATACTCTCGCGGAGCTGTTGACAAGCGGCGCTCGGATGGCGGAGCGAAACTGGGCCCATCCCGCCACTGCTAGCACTAAACCCACCCCCTCGCGACAGCCCCGCGCAGGCGACGCAGACAACAAGGTGTTCACGCGCTTGACGTCTGGCGCGGACCACCGAGCGGATAGCGATCGTGGAAGGCTTGCAGGATGTCGCGCATCTCCTCGGGAAGTCGCCGCAGTGCCTCGTCCTCGAGGGCTGGCGCCACCTGTCCGTCGTACGCTGCGGCGATGCTCCCGGCGATGGCCGCCTGGGTGTCGGCGTCCCCGCCAAGCGAGATCGCCGCTCGAATCGCGCCATCGAGGTCGGGCGTGTCGAGAAACGCGATGAGCGCTTCGGGCACCGACCTCTGGCAGGACACGTCGAACCCGTAGGTCGGCCGAATGTCGGCGAGGGATCGGCTGATGTCGTAGCCGAATTGATCGGTGAGCTCCGCCCGGATCTCCGGCTTCGAACGCCCGATCCGCGCCAGATAGACGGCGAGCGCCGCGGCCTGCGCACCCTTGATCCCTTCCGCGTGGTCGTGCGTGACCGCCGCGCTTCGGGCCGCCTTCGCGAGTACATCCTCGACCGAGTCGCGCGCGAATCCCACCGGGCTCACGCGCATGGCCGATCCGTTGCCCCAGCTCTGGTAGGGACCGGCATCGTCCTGCCGGAGCCAGCCGCGGAACGCACGCCCGTAGCCGGCACGGGGGTAGCGTCGCCCCCACCGGCGGTAGGCGCGGTCGTACGGCTCGCCCGACAACAGTGCATCCGCCGTCGCGACGGTGAGGACCGTGTCGTCGGTGAACCGACACTCTGCGCCGAAGAGGGATAACTCCGTTGACTTCACGCTGTGGTGCTCGTAGACCGAGCCGGCGATGTCGCCGATGATCGCACCGATCACGGGGCAGGCGGGGAGAAGTGTGGCAGGGCATGGACACGACACGTTCGTACGTGGTACTGACGAGCAGCGCCAAGATGATGAGTGGTTTCTCTATCTCCGACCGTCGTGGAAACACTCTCCGGTTACGCCACGGGGGGCACCCCCCGTGAAGTCGAACCCCGACGACCGCCAGCGGATCGGGCCCTGGCGCGTATGTCACCCCTCATCCCGCCCCGTCAGCAAGTACTCATACCGATCACACGCCTGGGCGAGACAGTTCACATAGAACGTCCACTCCGTCGCCGTGGTCGGCCCCGGCGGCACCCAAAGCTCGCCGACCATCCGTCCTCGCCGGTCGATGGCGAAGCCGACGAACTCCGACAGCCGGTTCCGGTACCAGGCATCGAGCAACGGCGTGGCCAGCGTGCGTACCACGTATGGCCGCGCCACGGACGACCAGAGGCGGATGGCACCATCCCGGTGCTCCTCGATCCGTATGACCTGACGCCGCCCATCGGCAAACTCCACCGTGATCGCGTCCGCATCCAACGCGAAGCCCGAGAGTAGAGAAAGCTCCCGCCAGTCCGCCATCGTCTCAGCGTGCATAGCTCGCCTCCCCCGCCAGATCATCGCGGAACGCCGCCATCGGCTGATCCTTCTCCAGCACGGCCTCCTCGAGATGATCCGCAACGGCGGTGACCTGCTGCAGCAACCATTTGACCCGCTCCGCGTCGTGCCGGCGGTCGCCAAGGACTACGTCACCTTCGATCGTTAGGTTGTAGCTCGACATCCGCTCATCGTACTCGGCGCCGATCCGAACACCGGTGCCGCGAACGGCGCCGGCGATCTCCTCTCCCTCCAGGTCGAGATCGACCTGTCCGACCGGGCTGACGCACCGCACGGTCGGCAGGCCGTGTGTCGATCGCAAAATCAGGGTGAACGGCTGCGATCGCGTCCGGAGCGGGATGGTACCGAGCAGCGCGTTCTCGTTGATGCAGTCTTCCCAGGTGACCAGCCCCTCATCACACACGCTGTGGGGGAGCGCCGCGAAGCGAGCGCGGAGGTCGGCCGCCGTATCCGGCGTTACGGCGAGCGGACGATCAGGAGCCTGAACGAACTCGTCCCGGACCGGGAACGCGGTCATGAGCGGCTCGCTGAGTTGACGCGTATCGCGCCGCTCACGGAGCATCTCCTTCGACATGTCGAGCGTCCGCTCCTCCGCCTCGGCGCCGCCGAGGTTCTCGTGCATCAGCCGCACGAACCGGTTGATGCGCTCGAGCACACGATCAACCTGCAGGACCTCGATCGTGTCGCGGAGGTGGGGGTAGTAAACCTGGAGGAGTTCATCGCCTCCGGAATCTGCGCCGGCCCTCGTGAGCCGACGATCGGTTTGCGAACTGACCCGATCGACGCGGCCGACGCGCTGCTCCATCGAGGACGGCATCCAGGAGATGCCGTAATGGTAGACCGACGAGCAGAACGTGTGCAGATCCTCCCCTTCCTGCAGCAGGTCTGTCGTGACGAGGACGCAGGGGTAGCCGGGCATGCGGAACTGCCTGACGAGCGTCTCGTTGATCTGACCAAACATGCCGCCGACCGGCTGCTGCGACCGGAGCAGGCGGCCGAATGCCGTGGCCGCGGAGGCCAGCGGCGCCGTGCGCGCCTTGGGCTCGTTCACGGTGACGATGAGCTCGAAGTTCGCGGCCGCCTCCCGGAGCTCCTTGTAGGCCGTGTAGCCACGCGCCGGCGCGACTGCCTGACGCTCCAGGAGATCGAGGAAGGCCGAGACGAGATCGATGCTTCCCTCGTCGCTCTGATCGCGCGCGCCGAGCTCCAGACTGCCGATGCGATTGACGCTGAGCAGGTACAGATCGATGAACGGGTGACCTAGCCGAGTCATCGCCGACAGCAGCTCTCGGCGAAGTTCCCGCGTGCGATACGCACACCGGAGGTCATCCGCCGCCCCAGCAGAGGCGGGCCAGAGCGACTCGCAGAGCGCCGGCCGCGCACGAAGCTCCGTCCAGAACGTGCGGATCTCCAGCCAGTCGTCCGCTCCGGGTGCATCGGGCGGGTGCCGGCTCGTCAGCTCGCCGTCGAGGTAGCTCTCCTCCTGTACGATCCGAGCACGCTCGCGAAGTGGGCCGTCACAGCTGGCCAGCATCGACACCGCCGCGGCCTGAAACGCGCGAAAGAGGGCGCCCCGCGACTGCTTCTTCACGACCGGCAGGTACGGAGCTGCGAGTCGGGCCAGCTCGGTCCCCATGCGCGACAACGGCATCCCGAGGTAGTCGGCGAGGGCGCGGGCGACGCTCCGCGGTTCCTCGCCGGGGCGGACGCCGAGCAGCCAGGCCACGTGATTCTCTTCGAAGAACGTGGAGTAGACGCCGCTCTTCTGGCTGAACCGCCGCTGCAGGATAGCTCCGCTCAGCACCTGACCGCCGGGGCCACGACCGCGGAGGAACCAGGCGAAGAAGCTCTCGTTTCCGCCCGCATCGTCGACGATCTCCGGCTCGACCACGGTTTCGTCGTCGAGCATCGGCAGATCGACATCGACGACCGGGGATCGAGGTGTCCCGGCAAGCCGCGCGGCCTGATAGTCGACGATGATCCGCTCGAGTGCGGGGAGCAGAACTGGACTCAGCTCCCGTCTCAACCGGGTCAACAGATACTGGTTGTAGTGCTCCTCCAGCTTCCGCTGGAGCTCCTTGACGGATGCCACACGCCGCACGAACACCAGCGACTTGTCACCGGTCTCGAACGCGCTGGCGAGCTGCCGCGCAACGCCATCCATCTTGGGGTGCGGGAGCTCCGCACCGAAGCGGCGGCGATAGTTCCGCGCCAGTCCATTCACCGACTCGACGTCGATACCGAGGCGTTCATCGGCGTTCTCGGTCTGGTCGGTGTCGTCGAAGTTGGATGGGTCCACGTCGGATGTGCCGCGCTCCCTGACCCGCGATGTCTCCAGAAAGCTCTCGAACGACGCCAGCATCCCAATCTGGAACGAGTTGTTGAACTTCGCACCGCCGAGGACCTCGGTCACCTTCTTCTGCACCAGTGCGACGGTCAGCCGTTGCCGCTCGTCGGGGACGGCGAGCGCATCGTCGTGCAGGTCGACGCCGCCCTTTCGCCACTCGCGGCGGTAGAGGTTCTTGGTGAGCTTGCGTTCGCCGACGGGAAGGGAGGTGACGCGCCGGATGAGGAATCTCCGTGCACAATCGCGCTTCTCGTCGTCCGTTGCTTTCGGATCGATCAACGTTCGAACCGAATCGCCGAAACCGAAGACGTCGAGCTGATTCCAGAGTTGGACGTAGTCGTTCTCCAGCGGCGTGGCGGAGAGGAAGAGCACCCGCCTGGCGCGCGCGCCGTACTCCGGGAACGATCTGGCATCCACGTCATCCCCGCCGGCTCGGCCCATCGCGAGCGCGAGCACACGATTGCGAGAGGCCGCATCGAGTCGGTAGCCACCCTTGATGTTGTGCCCCTCGTCGAAGATGACGAGGTCGAAGACGGGCAAGCCGCAGTTGGCGGCACGGGCGAAATTGTCCTTGAAGCTGCTCCGGCTCCGGAGATCGAACAGGCTGGCATCGAGCCACGGGAGGTGCCGGCGCATCTGGTCGCGCTTCGTTTTCCATCCCTCGGAATCCTTGCCGAGCGGCAGGCTGAAGCTCGTCAGGCGCGCGAAGAAGTCGCGGTCGGGATCGACCGACGTTTCGCGCACCAGCTCCAGCAGACTGCTGCACATGATCGTTGCACGCGCCGGTGCACCGTGGACGGCTTTGACCCGGAGGTCGGCGAACCGCACGTTGTTCGCCGTGAAGTTCCCCAGTTCCTTCACCCATTTCTTCTGGATGTTCTCTCGCGGGGCAATCACCAGCACGCGGAAGGTGGGGTCGAAGTGCCGGAAGAGCGCGAGCGCCCCGAGCGCGACGTACGTCTTCCCCATCCCGACCTCGTCGGCGAGATAGGCGAACCTCTCGTCCTGGAGGATGTTGTGCAGCGCGACCGCGCCCCGGAGTTGCTCGTCGGCCACGTGCGGCGTGATCGTCGTGCTGCTCCCTCCGCGGAAATCCAGAAGCTGCGAAGCCGTCTCGATGCCGATCCGCTTCGTTCCCGAGCCCCGGACCGTCATACGCTCACCTCCGCCCGCTCGGCGCGGGCGAGAAACCAGTTGTCGAACCAGGAGAGGAATGCCTCACGCTCATCCGGCGTCCCGAAGCTGAACCGCGTGCGGACCTTCTCCCCCCGCACGATCTGTCGCTGCAGAGCCGCGAAGGCTTTCCGATGCGCGCCGTGGAACTCCGGATACTCCCGCTTGACGCGCCGGACAAGCTGCTTCGCGCAGAGGACGATGACGTAGTCGACCACAACGTCGCGTTCGCCCTCCTTACTCTCGCCGTCCTTCCTGAGCACGCGATCGAGCAGCGCGGGAAGGGAATCGTACTTCTTGCCGAGGAGCCGGTACTCGGCCGTCTTGTCCCGCCCCTCCTCGAGCGCATCGATGACGCACCGTTCGAGGGCACCGAAGCCATGATAGACGCCGGCGAAGCTGTCGAAGATCGACGAATCGGTGCGTGCGAGCGGCGCCGACGCGGCGCCGTCTCCCGTGAGCAGATCGGGCATGGGGCCAACGAGCCCGTCGATGAATGCCGCACGCTGCTCGGGCGTCAGGAGCGACCAGTAGCGCAGGATCTCCGCCGCCGAGAGCGACTGGAGAAGTGACGGCTTCTGCGCCATCCCGTCCTCCTGGACCAGGATGACCGCTTCCGGCCCGCCGTCCTCCGCGACGCCGAGGAAGGACGTGTTCGCCAGCACCCGCTCGAGCGTTGCTGCATCGGCGGAGGACAGGGGCTGCCACGTCTGCGGCGAGAGCGAGGGCAGCGTGAAGAGCGGTGATCCCTGCGCATGGACGACGAGCGTCCCTGGCGTGCGCGGGGAATCCCAGTAGGCTGCGCCGGAGCCCCGACTCCAGTCATATCGGACCGACAGGGCGGTAGTCGTGGCGGATGGGTCGTCGACCTGTCCCGGATCGAACGCGGGCGGCTTCTTCACGTCGACCGCGAGCCAGCCATCGGGCGTCCGCTTCGGCTCCGTCTCGACCAGAATGCCGGACTCGAAATTTCCCCCTTTCGAGTGTCCTGCCGTGGTGAGGTTGACCGAGCCCACGAACAGCGCCTCGTACCGTTTCCGGGGATTGAAGAAGCGGTACACCTTCGCGTGAACGGTGCGGCGCTTCACCTGATCACCCTTGCCGGCGCGCAGCAGGTCGGGCGGAAGCTGCGCCCAACTCGCACCGGGAATCTTCCGGACGGCCTCGTAGACCGCGTCGCTGCACAACGCCGCCCCGTCTTCCCCGCGCGGCAGGAACACGCGGACGTCCCGAGGGGAGAACCGCTCACACAGATCGCGGAGCGGGGCGACGTCCGTGTCGTCGAAATAGGGCGAGATCACCTCGAGGGAGAGCCCGGCTATCCTGTTCCCGGCCGTCGCGTCCAGGAAGTCCGGAACGCCGGTCGCTCCCGTGTAGAGGCGCGGATGGAGGGGATCCGCCGGTCGCTGCGGCCGCGGGCGAAGCTTCTTCACGAAGGCGCTGATCGGTCGCAGTGCATCATGGTCCTCCTCCATTGGTGAGGACGCAATGACCCGCCGGATCAGGTCGAGGAGGTCGCCGCGGAACGCGCACTCAGCGCGTTCGTCGATCTCCTCCACATGGCACACCTCGACGTTCTCCCACCATCCCGCTCGCGTGAGGTTCGCCGACATCGTGGCGACAGTCAGCCGCTGCGCCCGGTGGCCGTCGCTGTCCGCCTCCTTCGCCTCCGTTAGCAGCAGGACGTTTTTCGGATGGAAGTATCCAGTTCGGTGCGTGATGGCGATTCGCCGCACGTCGAGCTTTGCCGACGTCCCGCCCGGGGCGAGCACGCGCCTGTCGTAGTAGACCGCGACGTGATCGACCTCGCTGCGCAGCGCGTCCTCCAGTTGGAGGAGGCGAATCGCCGGCGCGTGGCTCAGCGGCAGATCGAGTACCGACGCGAGGATCTCCTGCTCGAAGAAGTCGGGTTCGAAGCGGAAAGTCAGGAACACCGCGCTGATGATCCGGCGGCCCTGCACTCGTGCCTGGAGATGCTCCGAGAGCACCGCGTGCGGAATCTCCGTGGTATGCGACGTCATCATGCGTCCAGCTCCGTGACGACTGCCTTCAGCGAGTTGAGGAAGTAGGTGTTGCGCCAGACGTGTGGGAGATCCTCGCCGGGGATGAGGTGACCCGACTCATCCCGGTAGCGCACATCCAGCCGGGAGCCATCCAATCGAACCCACGGCTGGGAGCCGTGCCGGGCCTGCATGACGAATGCATTGTGCTCGAGGATCAGCCCGAGTGCGTCGCGGTAGGCGCCCGATGCGAACGCGATGCTGATCGCGGCAAACCGCTCCGCCGCCGCTTCCCCGTGGTTCGACTCGGCAAGCCGCGGACGCAGCGCATCGATCGCGTCCGGGTCGATATGGGCGAGTCGGGGTCCCCAGGTATTCCGGACTTCGCTCGCGACGTCGTCGATCTCCTGCTTGTCCCGGCTCAGCATGAACCCGAACGCCGACTCCATCGGTACGAGGAGCGCTTCGAGCGTTCCGATCGCTGCGAGGTCGTCGGCCAACGCCTCGCCGCCGTGGAGGCGTGCGGCCTGACGGGTAATCTCACCCAGCTGGCCGAAATCGAACTCCAGGTCCGGCGGCAGGTCCGCGAGGAGGGACGCGACGACAGGCTGGTGCCCATGCGTCCTGTCGTCAGGGCCGCCATGGACGAGGTGCTCGCGGTAGAACCTTCGCTCGGCTTCGGTGATGACGGGGGCGAGGATGGCACCCAACGAGGCTGCCAGCGCCTTGTCGCGGCCGTCGAGATGCACCGTGGGATTCTGCCTTAGCAGAAGGTCGCGAATCGCCGTACCCCCGCGAAATCCATCGGCGGTCAGGCGGGCGATGTAGTGCCGCTCGACGAACTCCCGAGCTACGGGGGTGAGTACCGGCCGGTCGCGGCCGAGCAGGCCGCTCGAGCGGGAAGCGACGGAGAAGAGGCCCCAGAGGCCATAGATCTTCTGGTCGCCGAGGATCTGGTGTTCGGTGTCGACGCCGAGGGTGACCTTCGGCCCCTTCTGGCCGTGGCGCAGGACGACGCGATCGCGACCTCGGAAGGTCTGGTCGCCGTTGACGTGAAGCCGCACGTGGGCGGCGAGCTGCTCGAACTTGAGGAAGAGTTCGAGCGTCGACTGCTCGGCTCCACCGCTGCGCTCCTGGGCATGCTCGGCGAAGTAGTAGCCGAGGAGGAGGGTCGTGAAGCCGCGGACCGAGTTGGTGACCGTCGTGAGGTTGCCGACCACGCGGCGACCGAAGCGGGACCAGACCGGGACGAGGCTCAGGGGGTCTCGGGAGCCCTTGATCGCGGCGCGGGAGTCGATGTCGGTGAGGAAGGGCAGGCGGGTGGGGGCTTGGGAAGCGTGGCTGCAGCTGTTGATTAGCGGGGAAGGTTGGGGCCCGGTGAGCGGCGAGGGGCAATTGTACGCTGAGGGCGTGACACTGGCTAGGCCCTTACTGACCGGGGGGCCGCGCCCCTGAGCGGGCGAACCGGCCCTCATTTCGGAGAATGCAATCGGACGAACGTCCCCTATCGGGGTAGCGGGCTCGAGTGCAGCTTACCGCGATAGGCAGGCGAGGGAGGCTCCAGGTAGGCGGGCCGCCAGCTACGACCCGACGTTGACCCCTCACGCGTCAATCGGACCGCCGAGAATCCCCGGCTTACCAATGCTTCAACTGCGTGGGCTGCGGCCGCCACCCAGGGGCGCTGTCGGTAGGTGGTTGTATGCTGTTTCCGATCGGGTACCGCCGGGCGGCTATATCAACGCACGGGGATGCAGAGAGGATCGGCCCGCGACTGCACCATTTCGGAGAAACGACTCGTGGCGACTACATACGTTCCCGTCGGTACGGGGGATCTTCCGGTCAGCACGTCTGAATGCCTCCAAGCCTTCTTCGAGCGAAGGCGGTTGGCCGGACCGGATGGAAGGCCCCTCTATGCCTACCGGTGCAGTGCTGGAGAGGCGGATGCACTGGCCGGGTCGCTGCGTGCCGTGTTCGGCAGCTATCCGACGGCCGTTCCACGAGTCGTGGCGCAGGCGTTTTGCTTGTGGGCAGCCAATTACTGGCGGCAGCATTACGGAGGAGGCGCATGGAGCTGGGCCGATCTACTTTCGACGGTGCGGGCCGATTACCTCGCGCCCGGCCAGAGCGGTTACCCGACCCTCTGCCGCACCGTCGCCAGCGGTCTCCAGGCATGGGACCGAAAGCTGCTGCGAGGGGTGCATGCCAGGCTGTTCCTGGTCACGCTTGCCTGTGAGGGCGGGCTTCCGCTGCAGCTGGTCACACGTGAGCACGCACATTTGCGCTCGTACTTCCGTGCGCTCTTCGAGGAGATTCGGCTCCACGAGTTGACAGGGACGCTCGAGCGCACCCCCGTGCATGAAATCTGTCGACAAGTGAGTTCACTACTGCCGGCCAGTCTGCGGCAGGAAGTGGTGTTCGAACTGAGCGGCCGACTCGCCACCGACGTGTGGCACCTGCTTCAGCAGGTAAGGGACGAGAAGGACCCATTGGCTGCACTCAATCAACGGCAGCCCGCGTGGCGCGATACCCTCCCCGTCGACCTGCCGGACAACATTGCCAGTGCGTTCCTCAACGGGCTGTTGAGCGAGGCCACAACCGCTGCTCGAACGCAGGGTGGGACGATACGGTGGAATCGGGCGCTGAGACCGCGTCGGGGAGCGTCGAACGATGCCCCGGCGGGTGCAGCTATCGACCGATCAGCTTCCCCGATTTATGAGCTCACCGGGCGGCTTCACCTCCCCGCGACCCTCCAAACCGAGCAGCTGGCCGGCCTGATCGAAGGGGCCGACGTGCCGGGCCGATTCGACATCGGCATGCGTGCGGAATCCGGAGACTTCGAGCTTGCCGCAATAGGAATGCGCCGTCCGAAGGAAGGGCTCGTAACGCTCGAAGGCACTCGGCGGGGATTGCCGCCGGTGCGCGGACTGCGAGCAGCGGAAAGTCGCTCGGTCGTAATCCGTAGTCATACGGGGATCTCGGCCCCTTGGGCCGATTTCGAGGGTGCGCTGCCTCTTTCACCCCTTCCGTGGGTCTTCGCGGACAGCAGCACGTCGGCTCCGACCGAATACCCATTGACTGGTGAGGGGTCGGTGCGTGTCAAAGCTGAATCGGCGCTCGTGGCGGTCCCAACCGGTTGGCAGATCCACGTTCTGGATGGTGCCAGCTGCGAAGCGGTTGGGGACATGCACGAGATACCCGACCGCAACGTCGTGAGAGTTTCCGGAGCGGTGGTCTTCGCAGATGCAGCGGGCGCACGCTGCACCGTGAAGACGAACGTCCCAGATGCGGACATTGTCGACTACAGGCTCAAAGGACGGCGGGCTGATTTACCGCACCGCGGCACGCCCATCTTCGCAGGAGCTCCGGGAGTTGCAACGGTCCGCCAGCAGGGCTTCACCACGACGATACCCGCACACGAGCTTCGCTGGCGGTCGGATTTGCCGAGCGCAACGCAGACGACAGATCAAGCGAAGTGGTTGGGCGACGGAATGTTGCGTCATGTTGCAAATGGCGAAGTGCAGTTCGCGACGCGTATACGCGTGCTGCCGCCGAGATTTGCCGTACGCTTGCGGCCGACGAGTGACCGAGAAGGCCAGATCGAGTTCAGCGGAACTGCGGGTGCCGCGATCGCGGTGGAGCATGCCGCCGGTCCGGCCACCCTGAGCTGGCACTGCCCGCCGAGTAAGCCAGACACTGTCTCGCTCCACGTCAGGGCGGACGGCCCGGTCCCGGAGCAACTCAAACTTCGCCTACTCTGGGCGGGTAAGGGGACGCTGCTACTGGAGCTGCCCTTTCCGGCTGATTGTGCCGGGTTCGTCACTGCTTCCGGGCGTCGCCTGCCGTACGATGCGAGCATCGCCGTTAGCCAACTCGGCTCCATTCGAGCGACGGCACTCGTGCCGAAGAAATGGGCCGATTTCCGGGTCGAGGGCAAGTATGACGGAGCCAGTAGTGGCAAGGGCGCGGTGAGCACAACTGGCTTGATCATGCACGCGCTGAGAGAGGGTGTCACCGGGAGCTTTTCGCTCGAGATGGCTACGGTGCAGCGTGACGTTGCCGCCCAGCTCCAGTCGAGTAATCATCTGGATGGCGCGGTCCGGCTGCATCTCCGCAGCGAGTCTGTGAAAACTCTGCAGCCAATCGCGATTGCCGTCACTCGCTATGACGTCAGGCTCGAACGCGACGACGGCGGTAGGCTCCTGCGGCTGGACACCGATGCACTCACCCGCCTTGCGCCTGAGGAGATCGAAGCACTTCGGTGCGAGGCGGTCGCGATGCTCGATCCGGGGTCGGAGCCTGTCCAGTTGGAGCGAGCAGGCAGCGCGTCGTGGTTCGCTCCGGGCGACAGCTTGGCTCCGGGTCCGTGGCTGGTCGTCGGGTGGCACGGCCGCTGGTGCCGCGTGCGTCCAATACTGTGCGACGTTGCGGGCGAAATTGCTGAGGTGCCAGTGGGTGGTCTCAGGTGGGCATGCTTGCAACCGTTTCCGGAGCGAGAGTCCGCTATCGAGGAAGCGCTGGCATCGCTGTCGACAGAGCCGGATCATCCAGACTGGCAGCTCATCGCCGGATTCGTGCGGTGGACCAGCGATGTGCCGACCACGACGTTCGACGTGCTCCGTATCCTGGGGCGCACACCCGGAGCAATTGCCCTGGCCGCCATGTTACTTCCAGAAATTGATCGAGGACTGTTTGCGCTCCTCTGGAGGGCGCTCGAGGAGTTGCCGTTCTCGGCCTATTCCATCACTCGGTCGGATTGGAAGAATGCAATGGCAGTGGTGCTCGCGTCACGTTACGACGCCATCCGCGCGGTGGGTGCAGACGCTTTACTGGGTTGGGACCCGTCCCGAACTGTAGAAGAACATTGTTACACCCCCGCACTGCAGAGGCTTACAGTTGATCGGGAGATGGAGTGGCTGGCGCCTGTGCTCGACGAGGCGCGTTGCGACATTCTTGGGGTCATGCCCAGCGCCCAAAGGAGTGCACTGTCGTGGAGCGACATTCATATCCCACTCATAAACAACTATTGGGATGCCTTCGCCACGGCGCCGAAACGTGATCCCGACTCTACGCCATTACCGCACGCACAGCAAATCGGCACCTACGCGAAGCACGCTCGCATTGGAGATGGGATTGAGTCCCTCCTCCCCCGAACGGTGAAAGATACCGACCAGGAGACCTATCAATTCGTTACTGCACCTGCTATCGCTGCCGGCTGCGCGGTTGCGGGAATAGCGATGTCGTCAGGTGCTCAGATACAGCTTCGACATGTGCATGATCATGATCCCGAATGGTTTCGTAGCACATACACGGCTTCGTATCTCTTTCTTCTTTGGCATGCGGTATACCGTGCGTCTCCATCTTCCGAGTAATTCATGTCCCTGACGCCTTCCACCTCGCCGTTCTTTCCATCCCTTATCGAGGAGCTTGGCGACCGCGCAGCCGCCGCGCTCATCGGAACCCTTAGCCCTGTATCCGCGCCGCTTCGCAATCATTTGCGGAGCACCCTGGGGGCTGCTGCGGGCGAGGGGGCGAGCTTCCTCGCCGATCCCGTCTTCGAGGCGATCTTCGATTGGCAAACGGGTGAGGACACGATGGACGATCTCGCGCGGAAGGGGCTACTCAGCGAGCATCTGGTCGATGCGATGGCAGCGCCATCAACCGATCCGGAGCTGCGCGAGTACGTCTTCCCGCGCGAACGCTATCCGTTCGTTCACCAGGTGGCGGCCTGGCAACATCTGGCGCAACCGGAGGCGCGATCGGTTCTCGTCACGAGTGGTACGGGTTCTGGAAAGACCGAGTGCTTTCTCGTGCCCATTCTCGACCGCCTCGCGCGGGAGCGGGCGCGTCTGGGGCGCTTGCAGGGAGTCCGGGCGCTGTTCCTGTATCCGCTGAACGCGCTCATCAACAGCCAGCGTGATCGGTTGCGCGCGTGGTGCGAGCCGTTCGGTGGCGACATTCGGTTCTCCCTCTATAAGGGAGACACCCCCGACATCCTGCCGAACAAGTCGAGAATCGGTACGCCGGAGGAGGTGCGTGACCGAAAGACGCTGCGCAGCGACGCGCCGCCGATTCTCGTCACGAACAGCACGATGCTGGAGTACATGCTGGTGCGGCGCGAGGACCGGTCGATCATCACACAATCGCAGGGGCTGCTCGAGTGGGTGGTACTTGATGAGGCCCACACGTACCTGGGATCCGGCGCGGCCGAGACCGCGCTGTTGCTGCGGCGGGTCCTCCACGCGTTCGGAACGAGCGCCGATCGGGTTCGCTTCGTCGCTACATCGGCCACGATCGGGACGGATTCCCAGAAGGCGAACGACGAGCTCCGACGCTTTCTGGCGGATCTTGCCGGTACCCCGCTCGAACAGGTGTATGTCGTGCGGGGGCGCCGAACGATTCCAGATCTTGACGCCCGGTACACGACGCAAGACAAGGCGCTTCCCAGCAGCGATACGATACGAGGGTTGGCCCCCGAAGCGCGATTCGAAGTGCTGGCCGCGAACGCGGGCGTGCGGCATATGCGTGATCAGCTCACGCGGCGCCAGGCGATGACGCTTACGTCGTTGACTGCGGCTCGACTTGGGATGAACGAGCAGGAGCTTCCTGAGGTAGTCGGGAGTGAGGCAAGCATCGATTCTGAGGGGCGTCAGTTGTCGCTGGAGCTGCTCGATCTTTGCACTACGGCGGAGCACGACGGCGAAGCCCTGTTGCGTGTACGTACGCATCTCTTCCATCGGACCCAGGGTGGCCTCTGGGCGTGCATCAATCCCGCCTGTTCTGGGCGTCACACCACGGACCTCGACGTCCGCGACTGGTACTACGGTGCGGTTTACTACGAACGTCGTGAACGATGTGGCCACTGCGACAGCGTGATTCTCGATCTGCTGCTCTGTGATGAATGCGGTGCCGAGTACCTTGCCGCGGATCTGGTGTCCGTTGAGGGTGCGCACCGATACATCGCGCGGGCAGATGACCGCGACGTAGTGGACGACGAAGCAGTCGACGTCGAGCTGGGAGTCGAGGGTGAGAGTGATAACGAAGTACTGAGCGCCCCCGAGCCCGCCTTCCGCTGGCCCCGGCTGCTACAGTGGGTCGCCGACGACGAGGCCGATGCCGAACGCGTTCGTACCTCAGATGGCAGCTTGTTGGCAGACGATGCCAAAGGCGCGCAGACCGTCAGGCTGAAGGAGTTGCGCCAGCAGACGGCGGGTGGTCTGTGCCGTTGTGCCAGGTGTGGCACGAGTGAAACGAGACCTGACGAGCTGTTCCGGCCGGGCCGGCGAGGTGCGCCGTTCTTTTTGCGGAGCATCGTTCCAGTACTGTTGAAGTACGCACCACCGATCTCGATCAGCCCAGGCGTCTTGCCAGCGGGAGGACGACGGCTCCTGACGTTCACCGACAGTCGCCAAGGAACCGCTCGCTTTGCGCTGGACGCACAGTTGGATGGCGAACGGAACTACATTCGCAGTTTCGTCTACCATCAGGTTGCGGCGGCCCGCCCGTCCCGCGCCGACATGGAATCGAAGATCGCGATTCTGCAGGAACAGGAGGATGCACTGGTTGGCGCCAATGCCGAGTCCAACTCCGCGCTGCGGCCTATGCTCGAGAGTGTCAGGCGTAATCTAACGGAGCTGCGTGTACCACCTGTCGGGCAGCTCCCTTGGGAAGGGGTGATCTCCGCACTCACGGGACGCGAAGAGTTAACGAAGTGGATGTTGAAACACTGGGGAAATCTTCCGCTCGCCGAGTTGGAGGCCAGAGACGCGGCACACTTCTGCTTGCTTCGGGAGTTCGCTCGCCGACCGAAACGCGCGAACTCCCTCGAGACGCTCGGCCTTGTCGCCGTCGAGTACCCGGGCCTCGCCCAGAAAGCGAGTGCTCCGGACGCTTGGCGCCAGCGTGGACTCGATGACGCCTCATGGCTCGATTTCCTTTCCACGGCGGTGACGTTCACCGTCCGTGCCAATAGCGCAGTCCAGGTTGACTCGCGATTCCTCAACTGGATGGGATCGCCCATTCGTCCGAGAGAGATCGTAGGTCCGGATGCTCGGGAGGTCAGCGCGCACGTCGTTCGTTGGCCAACGGTTCACTCACCGGTCTCCCGCAGTCGTCTCGTTCAGCTACTCGCCAGAGTGCTCGATGTCTCGATCGCGAACCCAGTGGGAAGAGCAACGATCAATGAGTGTCTCTACGCGGCGTGGGATCAGGTAACCGCTATCCTGTCGGTTACTCAGAACGGCCGTGTGCTCGATCTCCGGTCCCAGGTCGTGCTTCGCGAAGGTGCCTCTGCCTGGCTGTGCCCGATCACGCGCCGGGTGCTCGACCGGACCGTCAGCAAGATCACACCATACGCGACGTCCCAACTGCCTGCCTCGATGGCTGAATGTCGCGCCGTTCAGATGCCCGCTCTGCCGGAACCGTTCTGGCGTCGTCCTAGCGGCGCTAGTTTCTCGCCGGAGGAGATCAGAGAGTGGCTGGGGGGTAATGAGGAAATCGCAGCGCTGACGCGCGATGGGGTGTGGAGCGACATCAGTACTCGCGTTGTGGAACGCGCCGAGTACTACCAGGTCGGTGAGCACTCGGCGCAGCAGAGTTCAACGCGGCTCCAGCAGCTCGAAGGTGAGTTCAAGGCCGGGCGAATGAATGTCTTGAGTTGCTCGACGACGATGGAGATGGGCGTCGACATTGGGGGATTGTCGGCCGTAGCGATGAATAACACGCCGCCGAGTCCATCCAACTATCTGCAGCGGGCCGGACGAGCTGGTCGGCGCCGCGAAGCGCGTGCCTTCAGTCTGACGCTGTGCAAGAACACTCCCCACGGGGAGTGGGTCTTTCGCCGGCCAACCTGGGCGTTTACGACTCCGCTCTACGTCTCCGACGTGGCACTCACGAGCGAGCGGATCATCCAGCGCCACATCAACTCGTTGGCACTGACGCGCTTCTTTGAAGTGGTCATTGGGCCGGGAGACCTCCCAAAGCTGATTGCGGGAGCCTTCTTCGCCGGTGCCGAAAGTGAGCATGCTCCACCCGTCGCAGAGCGGTTCGCTCTCTGGCTGCTGACGGAAGCCCCCGACGACAGCTGGCTCTGCGACGGGGTTACTGCCTTGCTTCGGCACTCCATCCTGGAAGGTACCAGCGTTCGGAGATTGTTACATGCGACGGCCGACGGCATCCGTGACGCTCGTACGGCATGGCTGTCCGAGGTCGATCCGCTCCAGCGCCACCTTGCCGCGCTGGGGAGCGACAGGGACTCGGGACCAGAACAGCGGGCCGTCGAGATTCAGTTGCGCCGGATGATGGAGGAGTATCTGCTTCGCGAACTTGCGCTGCGCAGCTTTCTCCCTGGACACGGGTTTCCCACACAGGTCGTCCCGCTCGTTACGACGACAGTGGAGGATCTCAAGGCGCATTCGTCGCCTCAGTCTCAGCGAGATGATAACCTCTCGAGGTCACGTGGCTATCCAACACGGGATCTGGCACAGGCCATCCGGGAGTATGCCCCCGGATCGACCGTCGTACTCGATGGCCGTGTACTGCAAGTAGACGGGGTAACCCTCAACTGGAAGATCCCTGCGAGCGACACGCAGGTTCGCGAGATTCAGGCTCTACGGTGGGCATGGCGGTGTGGGACCTGCGGGGCGGCGGGCACCAGTATCCAACTCCCCGAGACATGTGACGATTCCGCGTGTGGCGCTCCGATCTCGAATCCTCGGCGATTCCTCGAGCCGTCAGGATTCGCTGTGGAGATCTCATACCGGGCATCCAATGACCTCAGCCAGAACGTGTTCGTTCCCGTCGAGCAACCATGGGTGTCTGCCGGCGGGGGCGTATGGCATCCGCTTCCCGTGGCTCAATTGGGTCGCTTTCGCACGAGTGGCGCGGGCCGCGTGTTCAACTACTCCGGCGGACAGCACGGCGCTGGATACGCGATCTGCCTCCGCTGTGGTCGCGCGGCCTCCATGGAAGGACGGAACTCCGAGCTCCCCGCCGAGCTCGTGGGGCACACGCCGTTGCGGGGTGGAAAGGGCCGCAACGCCAGCGGGCAGTGTACGGGTAACGACTCCGAGTGGAGCATTGTTACGAACATTGCGCTCGGTGTGTCACGGGTCACCGACGTCCTGGAACTACAACTTCGCCCCATTGTACCGCTGCCACCTGAACAGATAACCAAGGCCGCCGCGTCGGTTGGTGTCGCATTGCGGCAGGCCCTCGCTCAGCGCATCGGGGTTGAGGACCGGGAGATCGGGTGGACCTGCCAGCGGTCGAAGATCGCCGACACCGGAGGAAGCGCTACCTCAATCCTGCTCTACGACACGGCGACAGGTGGGGCGGGGTTCGTCGGCCAGGCGGTTCGCCATCTGCCTGAACTGCTTCAGCGTGCTCGCGTGATCCTCACCTGTTCGAGGCAGTGCGACTCGGCCTGTCACGCTTGCCTCCTCACGTACGACACGGCCTCGCGAGCCGACGAACTCGATCGCCACGCGGCGCTCCAACTCCTGACTGAGGAGTTTCTCCTGGGGCTCGCGATCCCAAAGGCGCTTCAGGCGTTCGGGCCGACGACCGAAGTAGAGTACGACTCAATGCCGTTTGCGCTGGCGCGCGAGCTTCGGAGCGGTGCGACCGTACGCATTCACCTCGGTGGGGCCTCACCGGATTGGGATCTGGACGAATGGTCGCTGCGGTGGCCGATCGCTCAATGGGCAGCCGAGGAGACCCGGGTCGAGCTGACCATTCCGGGAAAGGTGCTGGATGGGCTCGACGAGAGTGTCCGGAACCGGCTTGCAGCCTGGGTAGAGGCGGGGCAGCTCCACGTAGCGCGCGTCTCCGATGCGCCTGTTGTCGATGGGGCAGCGCACCTGCTCGCCGAAGTAGGGTCGGCCGCACGACACGTGAAGTTTGCCACCTACGAGCCTGCGGCGTGCGTACCGGGCCCCACCTGGGGGTTTGGTCGCGGAGAATCGGCCGTGATGCGCGCTCGGCTTTCCACGCCGATGGAGAGTATCAATCTGGGAGGAAGCCTCCTCGCCGCGGCGGACCTCCGGGTCAAGCCGCCTGGCTCCGTCGCCGACGTGACGATCGTGGCGTCGGATGTTAATGGAACGATTGTCGGGTTCGGCGAGCGATTCTGGGCACGCGTGCTTAAGGCCGATCCCGCGCTCCAAGCGAAGCTCGCAACCGGGGCGCCGGTCAAGCGAGTGATCTACAAGGACCGATACGTCGCCTCGCCGCTTGCGATGCGGCTGGTCGTCGAGGTGATGGCAGCACTGCGGAGGAAGACGAAGGCCATGGCGGAGGCAGAGGTCTCGTTGCTTACCCGCGAAGTGAAGCGCGATAAAGGGCTCAATCCTCGGTACTTCAGCAACGACTGGGAGCAAGGCGTCCGCCGATCCGAAATCTTCAGCACGTCGCTCGCCGGGGCAGGCATGCGAGGTGATCTGGTCGAGGTGGGGTACTCGCAGGCCGAACATGCCCGTGAGCTGTTGTTGGAGTGGGTCGATGGGGCTCGGTGGAAAATGCGGATGGATCAGGGTTTTGGGTTCATGCACGCCCCGAACAGCCCCACCTTTCCCTTCCGTGCGGTCGAGCGTGACCAGGGGCATACGCTTACCCAAATTGTATGCAACGTGTCGGTCCGCAATGAAACGTATCTCTACCTGTTCCCCCTGGAGGCTGGTGTGCGATGACGCCAGCTAAGCCAGGGGCTGATATGGAGCAATCCTCTGCATGGTAAATGATGCCTTAGCGCGATGCGGCCACGGGTGATCTCATCACGCAGATGGGGGCCGATCCCGACAAGGCCGCCCGACAACACGAATCCCACAACCAGCTCGTGAACAGCTTCACCCGTCCGGGAGTCGCGATCACTCGGGCGATCGACGACAGTTCGCCGCTCCACGCGCAGCGTTCTGACCGACACCTGTTGGAAGATGACCCTTGACCGAGGGGCTAGAGTGGGTTCAGCGGTATGAATGCGGGGCGCTCTAGGTCGCGCGGGCGTCTCAGCAACTGGCGCTGTTGCGCGAGACGGGGCTGACGTACGTGCGGGTGGGGTGACCAGCGGGCGAGAGAGCCGGCCGACGGACCGAGTTCAGCTCCGCCAATTTGCAGGGCGAAACCGAACCGATGCTCCGGGAATCACCCCAAGTGCAGTGAGGGTCTGACTCTCACTCGCGACCAGTGATTGCCCACGGATCGTCGGTGTCGGCGACGGTTCGATGCACGCCTCCCAACCTTCCCGCGCCCCGATCCCGAGCTGAGCCGCTACGCCTCCCATGGTGGTGTGCTGGGGACAGAGCATCGGTTCGGCTGGCGAACGATCCTCGTCATGACCCTCGACGACGGTCCAGATCCGAAGGTCGTGTGCCGTGAGGAGTTCCTCCGCGTCCAGCCGCCCGCTCTCGAGTTCGAAGATCGCGGACGGTTCCACCACGTGGACGGTCACGCCGAGCGAATGCGCAGACCGGTCATACCAACTGCGGTGAGCACGCAGGATCTGGGCAAGTGCGACCGCGGCAGGGAAGTGGCGGCTGCGGCCGGCTCCGATGAGTGGCATACGGAGATGCATAGCGTCCTGCCGTACCGCCCAATCGAGCGCGGCCTGTGCGCAGTCGGCAACGAGTCGCACATCTCTCGTATGAAGGTTCAGCCAAGGCCGGACGGCGAGTACCCGACCGGTTCCGCCGTCGATGCTCGCTCGAACGGGTTCGATCCGGTCGACCAACTCCGCCGGTACCTCGCCTGGAAGGACGAGGGGTACTGGTCCAGTACGGGCGCTGCTTCGACATCGGGAATGTCGTCTGTGCTGCGCTATCCGAGTTCAGTCGCACGGGTGACGGCTTCTGTGGTCCGACCGACGAGAACACGGCGGGCAACGGATCGCTGATGCGCCTCGCGCCGATTCCGATGTACTTCGAGGACGACGGGGAGCAGGCAAGCGCAATGGCAGGCGAGTCGTCCCGTGTGACGCATGGTACCCCGATGGCCGTCGATGCCTGCCGCTTTTTGCCGCCCTACTCGTTGGCGCGCTGCGCGGCGAGCTGAAGGATCTGCTACTCGGCGCTCGCTACACGCCGGTTCCTGGGTTGTGGGATCGTGAGCCGTTGCACCCCGCTATCGCCGCAGTTGCTGCCGGATCGTTCGCCCGGAAGCAGCCCCCGGAGATGCGCGGGACGGGCTTCGTCGTGCAGTCGCTCGAGGCGGCGCTCTGGGCCTTCGCGACGACGGATGATTTCGAGACCGGCGCGCTCGCCGCCGTCAACCTCGGCGATGACGCGGACACCACCGGTGCCATCTACGGCCAGTTGGCGGGGGCGTTCTACGGAGCCGGCGCGATTCCCGCTCGATGGCGCGCAACGATCACTCGCGGCGGCGAGATCGCGGAGATCGCGAAACGACTCGAGTGGGGACGCGATCGTCTCCCTGCGAGCTCACGCGCCGACGAACGGAACGCCGCGCGGCGATGCGTCGCGAATTCGAATGGGGATCTCCGCAGAGCACTCGCGTTCATCGATGAGGCGATCCGCGATATGGGGTTCGGCGGGTCGATGCGCCACGGTACGCGCAGCGTTTGATTCAGCACTGGATGGAGGCGGGGGGCGAGCGTCCCGAGTCCCGGCCAGTACGCGGCGGGTCTGCGCATGCTGCGGCCGTCGTCTAGTTCGCGTCTGGGAACCATCGCGCGCGTCGGACAGTCTCCGTACAGCGGTTGCTGCTGCGAAGAACGGATGCGGTATGCCGATGACACGAACTGCCTGATGCTGCTCGGGTGGTGCTTTTGCCCCC
>PPFU01001467.1_pt1 | contig 22640 bp, 20 predicted proteins | sample 1535991 | NCBI WGS metagenome assembly PPFU01 (sample SAMN04901290, study PRJNA319586) | Hypolithon metagenome, whole genome shotgun sequencing project. | isolation source: Antarctic Hypolithon | place: Antarctica: Miers Valley | collected 2014
TCCCCCCCTGCCACAAGACCTACCAGTTCCATGTCGGGAGCGGCACCGAGTCCACTGGTGAAAGGCGTTTGAACTGCCTCCTCTACCAGCGCAGCTGCGACGTCGCACTGGGCTTGCCCTTCAACCTGTTCGGCGCCGCGCTTCTCACCCGCATGATCGCCCAGCAAGCGGGGTACGAACCGGGCGAACTCATCTGGATGGGCGGCGATACGCACCTCTACCTCAACCACGCAGCGCTCGTCGCCGAGCAGCTATCGCGCGAACCGGCAGGGGAGCCAAAGCTCGACATCCTGCGCCAACCACCCTCGATCTTCGACTATCGCTTCGAGGATTTCGCGGTAAGGGATTACGCACCGCAAAGCGCGATCCGCGCGCCGGTGGCGGTATAGCGCGGCTTGACCGTTTCGGGCCGGGCCAATATCCGCGCCCGTGCAAGGGCTTGGGAGATAAGGATCAATGGCTGAGGAGGATGCGGCGGCGCGGCGCAACCGGCCCGGTCTGGCGCTGCATGTGCCCGAGCCCAAATTCCGGCCCGGCGACACGGTCGATTTCTCGCATCTCGGGGTGCCGCGCGCCGGTGCCCAGCCGCGGCCCGACGAGGCCTGCGCCCCGATCGAGACTAACCCGCTCACCACCGACCTGGTGCGGGTGCTAGGCGAGGATGACCGCGCGCACGGACCCTGGAACCCGCAGCTCGAACCCGAACGTTTGCGCCGGTTTCTGCGCGAGATGGCGCTGGTGCGCGCCTTCGATACGCGCATGTACCGGGCCCAGCGGCAGGGCAAGACCAGCTTCTACATGAAGTGCACGGGCGAGGAGGCGACGAGCGTCGTCGCCACTCACGCGCTCGACTTCGACGACATGATCTTTCCGAGCTATCGCCAGCAGGGCTGCCTGATCGCGCGTGGCTATCCGCTGGTCGAGATGATCAACCAGATCTATTCGAACCGGGCGGACAAGCTGAAGGGTCGCCAGCTGCCGATCATGTATTCGAGCCGTGAGCACAATTTCTTCAGCATCTCGGGCAATCTGGCGACGCAATTGCCGCAGGCCGCCGGCTTTGCCATGGCTAGCGCGATCAAGGGCGATTCGCGCCTCGGCGTGACTTTCGTGGGCGAGGGCTCGACTGCCGAGGGCGATTTCCACTCGGCGATGACCTTCGCCACGGTCTATAATGCGCCGTGCATCGTCAACGTCATCAACAACCAATGGGCGATCTCGAGCTTCTCGGGCTTCGCGGGGTCGGAGCGGACCACGTTTGCGGCGCGTGCGGTGGGCTACGGCACCGCGGGGTTGCGGGTCGACGGCAATGACGCGCTGGCGGTCTATGCCGCCGAGCGTTGGGCGGCGGACCGGGCGCGGATGAATGCGGGACCGACGCTCATCGAATTCTTCACCTACCGCGCGGAAGGGCACTCCACTTCGGACAACCCGGGGGTCTATCGCAGCGCCGAGGAGCGCGAGGAATGGCCGCTCGGCGACCCGATCGCGCGGCTCAAACGCCATCTGGTTGCATTGGGTGAATGGACCGACGAGGCGCATGAGGCGATGGATGCCGAGCTCGACGCCGAGGTAAAGACCGCGATCAAGCAGGCGGAAAAGAACGGAATCCTGGGCCATGGCATGCACCAGCCGTTCCGCACCATGTTTGAGGACGTCTACGAAGAAATGCCCTGGCATCTCAAGGAACAGGCTCACCAGGCGATCCACGAGCGGCAGGTAAAGTATCCCGACAGCGACCCCGCGGAGCTTTCCGAACAGGAGAAGCAGAGCTGATGGCGACCGCGGCGCAGACGCGCGACGAAGCGCCCACCAAGGGTGCCGCCTCGCGCGATCTCAGCATGATCGAGGCGATCAATGATGCGCTGGCGATCATGCTCGAGCGCGACCCCTCGGTCATTCTGCTCGGCGAGGATATCGGCTATTTCGGCGGCGTGTTCCGCTGCACCGCGGGGTTGCAGGAGCGGTTCGGCAAGACGCGCGTGTTCGATACGCCGATCTCGGAGAACGGCATCATCGGCGTCGCGGTGGGGATGGGGGTCTATGGCCTGCGTCCCGTCCCCGAGATCCAGTTCGCCGACTATATCTATCCCGGCCTCGACCAGTTGATCAGCGAGGCGGCGCGGCTGCGCTATCGCTCGGCGGCCGAATACATCGCGCCGATGACGGTGCGCTCGCCGTTTGGCGGCGGCATCTTCGGCGGGCAGACCCACTCGCAGAGCCCCGAGGCGATCTTCGCCCATGTCTGCGGGCTCAAGACCGTGATCCCGAGCACGCCCTACGATGCCAAGGGTCTGCTGATCGCCGCGATCGAGGACAACGACCCGGTGCTCTTCTTCGAGCCCAAACGGATCTACAATGGCCCGTTCGACGGCTACTATGACCGGCCTGCAAAGCCGTGGAAAGGGCATCCCGACGCTTCGGTGCCCGAGGGCTATTACCGCATTCCGCTCGGCAAGGCGCGGGTGGTGCGCGAGGGCGAGGCGATGACCGTGCTTGCTTACGGCACCATGGTCCACGTGGCGGAAAGCGTGTGCCGCGAGAAGGGGGTCGATGCCGAGATCATCGATCTGCGCACGATCGTTCCCATCGACATCGAGGCTGTGGAAAAGTCTGTGCGTAAAACCGGGAAATGCATGATCGTCCACGAGGCGACCCGCACAGCCGGGTTCGGCGCGGAACTGTCGGCCCTGGTGACCGAACGCTGCTTCTACCACCTCGAAGCGCCGGTCGAGCGCGTGACCGGTTTCGACACGCCCTATCCGCACAGCCTCGAATGGGCCTACTTCCCAGGGCCGGTGCGGATCGGCGAGGCAGTCGACCGGCTGGTGGCTTCGGTCTGATTTCGGGCGATTGTTGAGGATTATCGAATGGCGCGTTTCACCTTCAACCTGCCCGATATCGGCGAGGGCATCACCGAGGCCGAGATCGTCGAATGGCACGTGAAGCCGGGCGACGTGATCGAGGAGGATGCACGCCTTGCCGACATGATGACCGACAAGGCGACGGTCGAGATGGAGAGCCCGGTCGGGGGCAAGGTGCTCGAGGTGGCGGGCGAAGTCGGCGACATCGTCGCCATCGGCTCGGCGCTGGTGGTGATCGAGACCGAGAGCGAGGCTGACGGGGATGGTGGCGGCGAGGCGGCGGCTCCGACGCCGGCACCGGGGCCGAAGTCCGGCGCGATGGAGGAGCGGATCGAGGTCGAGAACCCTGATCCCAGCGATGCGGAGGATGCGGCAGCGGCGGTCTCCGGAAGCGATATGCCCGCCCGAGAAGAAGACGGGGCGAAAGCTCAAAAGGAACAGGCCAACGAGCGTCCGAAGGGCTCCGCCCAGTCTTCACCTCCGACCGGCTCAGGACGACCGGAGGTAGATGACCAGGACCAAGGGACGCACAAGGTGCTTGCCAGCCCGGCCGTCCGCCAGCGCGCGCGCGATCTGGGGATCGATCTCGCCGAGGTGAAGGCCGCCGAGGAAGGGCGCATCCGCCATGGTGATCTCGATGCCTTCCTTTCCTACGGAGCGCCGCGGGGCTTCGGTTCGGCCGGGCAGACGCGGGCGGACGAAGCGATCAAGGTCGTCGGCCTCCGCCGCCGCATCGCCGAGAACATGGCCGCCTCCAAGCGCCACATCCCGCATTTCACCTATGTCGAGGAGTGCGATGTTACCGCGCTCGAGCGGCTGCGTGCCGAGCTGAATTCGCAAGCGGGCGGCGAACGGCCCAAGCTGACCGTGCTGCCGCTCTTCATCGGCGCCATCTGCCGCGCGCTGCCCACCTTCCCGATGATCAATGCCCGCTATGACGAGGAGGCCAATGTGGTCACCCGCCACGGCGCGGTCCACATGGGCATCGCCACCATGACCGATGCCGGGCTGATGGTGCCGGTGATCCGCGACGCCCACGCGAAGAACCTGTGGCAGCTGGCGCGCGAGATCGGCCGGCTGGCCGAGGCAGCGCGCTCGGGCAAGGCGAAGTCGGACGAGCTTTCAGGCTCGACGCTGACGATCACCTCGCTGGGGCCGCTCGGCGGGATCGCCACCACGCCGGTGATCAACCGGCCCGAAGTGGCGATCATCGGGCCCAATCGGATCGTCGAACGACCCGCCTTCGTGCCCGACGGAATGGGCGGCGAGCGGCTCGAAAAGCGCAAGCTGATGAACATCTCGATTTCGTGCGATCACCGGGTGGTCGATGGATACGATGCGGCCGCTTTCGTGCAGGCGCTGAAGCAGCTGATCGAGGCGCCGGGGCTGATCCTGGCGGGTTGAGTGTCGCGGCCAAACGGGGCGCTCGCGGCCTCATTGACACCGCCTGGCACGCGCCCTAGACGCGCCGCTCCCGATACGCGGGTGTAGCTCAGTTGGTTAGAGCGCCGGCCTGTCACGCCGGAGGTCGCGGGTTCGAGTCCCGTCACTCGCGCCATTTCCTTGGTGATGATCGCGGCTGTCCCTCCGCTTCGCTTCAGGGTCGCTGCGGGCGGTCAGTAGGCCTTGCGGACCTTGGCGGGTTCGGGGTTCGGCCTGCGAATTTCTCGCTCTATTTCTGGTGCGTATCGCAGAAATAGGACGTGCGGCTGCCGATCTTGCGCGTGGTGATCGTGCCCTTGCAGCGCGGGCAATCGGTGCCTTTTTTGCGGTGTTGGATCAGCCAGTCGTCGGGCAGCTTTGCGCGGTCCGATCCTGTTTCGATCAGCGTTTCGAGCCCTTCGCACATCGTATCGAACATCGTGCCGAGCTGCTTCTGGGACAGCTCATCCCCGGGATGGGTGGGAGCAATGCCGCTGGCGAAACACAGTTCGTCTGACCAGAGGTTGCCGATGCCAGCCACCTGCTTCTGGTCCATCAGCCGCGCTTTCACCATGCTCCCCGTATCGCCGACGATCGTGGCGAACTGCTCCTGCGACACCGCCAGCGCATCCGGCCCGTAGCCCTGCCGGGCGATGAACTCGTCGGGATCGTCGATCACCCGCAGCCAACCCAGCTTGCGCTTGTTGAGGAAGTAGAGCCGCGTACCGCCCTCGAAGGTGATGATGAACTTGGCGTCGTCCGGCGGCTCCTCGCCCTCTTGACGCGGGATCAGGCGGCCGGTCATGCCCAGATGAACCGCGATCCAGGGGCCGCTCCTGCTCCCGGCAAAGACCAGCTTGCCGTGCCGCCGCGCCTCTGAAAATTGTCGCCCGATCAAGCGCTTGCATTCGTTTCCACCCGGCAGTTCGAGATGGGTCACGTTGGCGCCCGGCGTCGCATCCTCGATCGTGCGGTTGAGGCACTTCGCCTCGATCCGCCGGCGATTGGCTTCAGCTTCGGGCAGTTCGGGCATCGGCGGCTCTTACTCCTGCGGCGGACGCGTGCGGCCGGTCTCCATCCAGATGAGGAAGCGCCGCAGCGGCAATAGCCAGACCAGCCCGAGCACAAGATAGGTGATCGTCTGGACCCAGAACGGCAGCCGCTCGATCAACGGGGAGAGCATCATCACGCCTATCGCATAGAGCAGGAGGCCCGCCAGCAGCCCGAGTATGCCGACGGGGATACGCCAGGTCGGTTGCTCGCGCATCTACAGCGGCCCGTACAGGCGGGTAGGGGTGATGATGGCGGCGAGCTTCATGTCGTGCTCCTCTGTCGGCAGCTCCTCGACCCGCTGCACGTCCCAGGCAAGGCCGATGGCGAGCGTGCCGGGATGCGCGGCCAGCCAGCGGTCGTAATGCCCACCGCCCTGGCCGAGCCGGCGCCCGTCGGCGGTGAAGCCGACCAGCGGGACGAACAGCGCCTGCGGAACGCATGTCGGGGCTGTGGCAGCGGGCTGCAAGATGCCCATCGGGCCGGGCTCCAGATCGGTTTGCCCATGCGGATCGGTATGGCGGTGGAACCTCATCGAACCGCCGCGCGCGTCGACGCGGGGGAGGGCGATCGGGTGACCGGCGTCATGGAAGAAGCGGGCATAGGCTGCGGCGGGCGCCTCGTTCGAGAGCGCGTGGTAGAGGCCGATCGACGCGCCGGGCGGGATCAGCGCGCGGATGGGAGAGGGGGGCGTGCGCAAGACGAGCGCGCTGATCTCGGCGGGCAAGCTCGCTACGTGCGCCTGCCTCGCCCGAAGCAGGGTGCTGCGAAGCCGCGCCTTCTGCTCGGCGATGGTCACTATACCGGGACGCTCGGCTCGCTCATGCGCGAGTACCCCGGATGCGAAGTGACGGAACCATCATGGGTCGTTGGCCGCGAAATCCTCTGACGCCTAACGTCAGGTGGGCGCCGTGTGCCCATGCCTCCCGGACGAACCAGCAGACGCGGGCAGGGACGGCTCCCTTTGGATTGCTTATAGCCTCAGGGATGTTCGAAGGGCTCGTACCGGACAGTCCCGCCACCAGCCTATCTAGGCGCTTGCCGTCGCTTGCTCAAGCTCGTCGGCCAAAGCTTCGAGCGTATCGGCGAGGTTTTCGAGAGGCAAGGCGGTCTCGGGCGCGGCTTCGATCGTCTGCGACTGCTGCACATTGCGCTCGTGCAACTCGTCGGCCAGCAGTAGGCTCGCATAAAGCAGCGCCTGCGCCTCGGACTGGCGGGCGAGCGCGGGATTGGCGGCGAGGCGCTCGTCGATCGTGGTGCCGAGCCGCGCGATATGCGCCTCCTCCCCGGCCGCGCAGGCGAGCTTGTAGCGCCGTCCACCGATCGAAAGGGTGACATCGCTCATCGCTTGCTCCTCGAGCTCGGTTTGCCGGGCAGCGGCTTCGGGCCTCATGCGTCGAGTTCCAGGATCAGCTGGTCCAGTTCGCCCAGCGCCTCCTCGGTTTCGGCCCGCAGGCGCGCGTGGCGACCGGCGAGCGCTGCGTCGGGGCGCGCGACACGGGCGATCCGCTGCGAGGCGGCCTCGATCCGTGCGAGGGCGGTCTGGAGACGGTCGTCTTGCATGACCCCATGCATAATGGTGAAATGGCTCGCAGGGTAAGCACTTGCAAGCGGTTCCTGTGAATAAATCTAGCAAAGCGCCTTGCTTCAAGGCCTTGCCCTGGCCGCGGCCCGCTGCGCTTGACGCGCGCGCCGGCGCCGGTGAAAGGGGTCGCGCCCCCGAATCAACCTTCCTGTCGCCTGCCGGAGAGCCCGCCGATGAGCCTTGCCGACGACCGCCTTGCCCCAATGGCCAATGCGGTGCGGGCGCTGGCGATGGATGCGGTGGAGGCGGCCAGTTCGGGCCATCCCGGCATGCCGATGGGCATGGCCGACGCCGCCACCGTCCTGTGGGGCGAGTACATGAAGTTCGATCCGGCCGCGCCCGGTTGGCCCGATCGCGACCGGTTCGTGCTCTCCGCCGGGCATGGCTCGATGCTGGTCTATGCGCTGCTCCACCTGACCGGCTTCGAGCGTCCGACAATCGAAGACATCCGCAATTTCCGCCAGCTCGGCTCGCCTTGCGCCGGGCATCCCGAGAACTTCCTGCTCGACGCGGTCGAGGCGACCACCGGGCCGCTCGGCCAGGGGCTGGCGATGGCCGTGGGCATGGCGATCGCCGAGCGGCACCTGAACGCGGTCTATGGCAATGCGCTGGTCGATCACCGAACCTGGTCGATCGCCGGCGACGGCTGTTTGATGGAGGGGGTCAATCACGAGGCGGTGGGACTGGCGGGGCATCTTAAGCTTGGCCGGCTGACCGTGCTGTGGGACGACAACCGGATCACCATCGACGGCTCGACCGACCTTTCGACCAGCGAGGATATTCCGGCGCGCTTCGCCGCCTCCGGCTGGCATGTCGGGTCGTGCAACGGGCACGATGCGGACGATGTGCGCCGTGCCTTGGATGAGGCGGTGGCGGACGAGCGCCCCTCGCTGGTGGCCTGCCGGACGGTGATCGGCAAGGGAGCGCCCAACAAGCAGGGCACCGCGGCGACGCATGGCGCGGCTTTGGGCGAAGCCGAGGTGGCGGCGGCGCGCGAGATGCTGGGCTGGCCGCATCCGGCGTTCGAGATTCCCGAGGAGGTGCTGGCCGATTGGCGCTCGGTGAGCGAGCGGGGGTGTGATGCCCGGAAAGAGTGGCAGGAACGCCTCGCAAACCACGAAAAACGCAACGAATTCGAAGCACGCATCGCCGGCAAGCTGCCCGAGCTCGCCGACTGGGCTGATTACAAGGCGAAGCTCGCCGTCGAAATGCCGAACATGGCAACGCGCAAGGCGAGCGAGGCGGCACTCGGCGTGCTTACCCGGTCGGTGCCGGCGCTGCTCGGCGGCTCGGCCGATCTTACCGGCTCGAACAACACCAAGACGCCCTCGACCACTCCCCTGACCGCCCAGGATTATGCCGGGCGCTACCTTTATTACGGCATTCGCGAATTCGGCATGGGCGCGGCGATGAACGGCATGGCGCTGCATGGCGGCATCGTTCCCTATGGTGGCACCTTCCTGATTTTCTCCGACTATTGCCGCCCCGCCATTCGCCTCTCCGCGCTTCAGCAGGTGCGCGTAATCTACGTGATGACGCACGATTCGATCGGGCTCGGCGAGGATGGCCCCACGCACCAGCCGATCGAGCACCTTGCCTCGCTCCGCGCGATGCCGAACCTGCTGGTGATCCGCCCCGCCGATGCGCTGGAATGCGCCGAATGCTGGGAGATCGCGCTGCTGCAGGAAGGGCGGCCGAGCGTGTTGGCGCTGACGAGACAGAACGTGCCCGCGGTGCGCGACGATGCTTCGGAAAACCTGTCCGCGAAGGGCGCCTATCGCCTGCGGGCCGCGCGAGGCGAGCGGCGGGTGATCCTGCTGGCCACCGGCTCGGAAGTTGCATTGGCGCTCGCGGTGGCCGAAGCGCTCGAAGGGCGGGGCATCGGGGCCGATGTCGTCTCGATGCCGTGCTGGAAACTGTTCGAGGAACAGAGCGAGGATCATCGGCGCGACCTGCTGCCCGATGTGCCGCCGAGCGAGATCCTGCGCGTGAGCATCGAGGCGGGTGCGACTTTCGGCTGGGAGCGTTACACGATGGTGAACGGCCTCCGGATCGGGCTCGACCGTTTCGGCGCCTCGGCCCCGGGCGATGTGCTGATGGATCATTTCGGCTTCACCGCCGAGGCGATCGTTCCCCGTATCCTCGAAAGAGTGAACGTCTAAAAGGAGTTAGAGCCGATGCCTACTAAGGTTTCGATCAATGGATTTGGCCGCATCGGCCGCCTCGTCGCCCGCGCCATCCTCGAGCGCGACGACCATGATCTCGAACTCGTCGCGATCAACGATCTTGCCGATGCCGAGGCCAACGCACTGCTGTTCGGCTTCGATTCGGTCCACGGCCGCTATCCCGGCACGATCACCGCGCAGGGCAACGCGCTCGAGATTGACGGCAAGCGCATCGCGGTTACGTCCGAGCGCGAGCCCGGCAAGCTGCCGCACCGCGACATGGGCGTTGAACTGGTGCTCGAGTGCACCGGCTTCTTCCAGTCTCATTCCGCCGCCAAGCCCCATCTCGATGCGGGCGCGAGCCGCGTGCTCATCTCTGCGCCGGCCAAGGAGGTCTCCGCGACCATCGTCTACGGCGTCAATCACGATACGCTCACCGCCGAGGACGTGATCGTCTCCAACGCCAGCTGCACCACCAATTGCCTCGCGCCGGTGGCCAAGGTGCTGCACGATGCGGTGGGAATCGAGCGTGGTTTCATGACCACGATCCACTCCTACACCAACGATCAGAAGATGCTGGACCAGATCCACAAGGATCCCCGCCGCGCGCGGGCGGGGGCGCTCAACATGATCCCCACCACCACCGGAGCGGCGCGCGCGGTGGGCCTGGTGCTGCCTGAATTGAAGGGCAAGCTCGACGGGTCCTCGGTTCGCGTGCCGACGCCCAACGTGTCGCTGGTCGACCTGGTGTTCACGCCTTCGCGCGATACGTCGGTCGAGGAGATCAATGCCGCGCTCCGGAAGGCCGCCGAGGGGCCGATGAAGGGCGTGCTCGACTACACCGAGCAGCCGCTCGTCAGCTCGGATTTCAATCACCAGCCGGCAAGCTCTACGGTCGATTCGCTCGAGACCGCGGTGGTCGAGGGCAAGCTGGCCCGTGTCGTTTCCTGGTACGACAACGAGTGGGGATTTTCCAACCGGATGATCGACACCGCACAGGTGATGGCGCGGCTGATCTGACCGGCTGCGCGCCGATGGCCGGGCGGCTCGGCGGGATCGCCATCCGCGCCATCTCGCGCGGCGACATCGTGTTGCCGGGGCGGGCGACGATCTCGTGCGAGGCTGGGGTCGAGGGCGATTTCCGCGGCGCGCTGGCGCAGCGCAAGGGCCGGCCGGGCTACGTGGTGACGCTGATCGAGGCGGATAGCTGGCATGCGGCGATGGCCGAGATCGGCGGCAACGAACCATGGTGGAAGCGGCGCGCCAACCTGCTTATCGAAGGTCTTCGCCTGCCGCGCGCGGTGGGCACGCAGCTCCGGATTGGCGGCGAGGTGGTGCTCGAGGTGAGCATGGAATGCGACCCTTGCCGCCGGATGGAAGAGGTCGCGCCGGGCCTCCGGGCGGCGCTCAAGCCCGATTGGCGAGGCGGGGTGCGCGCGCGCGTGCTGGTGCCGGGCGAGGTGGCGGTGGGCGATCCGATCCGCCTGGCGTAAGCGTGACCGCTAGCTTCATGATCGCTTAGCTGCGGCCCTGTTCGGAGATTTCCATGCCCGTTTTCAAGACCCTCGACGACCTCCCCGCCGACCTCGCCGGCAAGGTCGCGCTCGTGCGCGTCGATCTCAACCTGCCGATGAGCGAGGGGCGCGCGAGCGATCTCACCCGCGTCGAGGCGGTTGCGCCGACCATCCTCGAGCTTGCCGATGCCGGAGCCAAGGTGCTGCTGCTCGCCCATTTCGGCCGCCCCCAGGGCCAGCGCCACTCGACCATGAGCGTGTCCCTCGTCCAGGGCGATGTCGAGAAGGTGCTTGGCCGGGAGGTCATGTTCATTTCCGAGGTCGCGGGCCCGGTGGTCGACCAGTCGCTCGGCATCATGCGGCCGGGCGACATTGGCCTGCTCGAGAACACCCGCTTCTGGCCCGGCGAGGAGGCGAACGATAGCGATTTCGTCCGCGCCATCGCCGCGCATGGCGACCTTTACGTCAATGACGCCTTCTCCGCCGCGCACCGGGCGCACGCCTCGACCGAGGGGTTGGCGCACCTGCTGCCGGCCTATGCGGGCCGCGCGATGCAGGCCGAACTGGAGGCGCTCGACCGTGCGCTCGGCAATCCGGAGCCGCCGGTCTGCGCGGTGGTCGGCGGGGCCAAGGTTTCGACCAAGCTCGACGTGCTCGGTCATCTGGTCGGCAAGGTGCAGCACCTGGTGATCGGCGGGGGCATGGCCAACACCTTCCTCGCCGCCCGCGGGGTGGCCATCGGCAAGTCGCTCGCCGAGCATGAGCTTGCCGGGCAGGCGGGCGAGATCATGGAAGCGGCGGACAGGGCGGACTGTACCGTTCATCTGCCCTACGACGTGGTGGTGTCAAAGGAGTTCGCCGCCAATCCGGCCAGCATGCGCACATGTCACGTCCATGATGTCGGGGCGGACGAGATGATCCTCGACATCGGCCCGCAGGCGACCGAAGCCTTGGCCGACGTGCTCAAGACCTGTCGCACGCTGGTGTGGAATGGCCCGCTCGGCGCCTTCGAGACACCGCCTTTCGAAGTTGCCACCGTTTCGCTGGCGCGGACGGCGGCGGCATTGACCAAGGAGGGTTCGCTGGTCTCGGTCGCCGGGGGCGGGGACACGGTGGCCGCGCTGGCGATGGCGGGGGTGGTCGAGGATTTCACCTTCGTCTCGACCGCGGGCGGCGCGTTCCTCGAGTGGATGGAAGGCAAGGAGCTGCCGGGGGTGGCGGCGTTGAGGCGCTAGGGGCGCAAAGGCCCGGTCAGGCCGAAACCAGCCGCCCCACCAGCCCCTCGAACAGCGCCCGGCCGTCGGTTCCGCCAAGCTCCTCCTCGATGGCCCGCTCCGGGTGCGGCATCATCCCAAGCACGTTGCCCTCCGCATTGAGGATCCCCGCGATGTCCCGCTGCGAGCCGTTTCCCGCTTCGCAATAGCGGAACGCCACTCGCCCCTCGCCCTCAAGCCGATCGAGCGTCTCCCGGTCGGCGAAATAGTTGCCGTCATGATGGGCGAGCGGGATCCGGATCACCTGACCCGCCTCGTAGTGCGAGGTGAACAGGGTCTGCGCGTTCTCGACCCGCAAGGGCACCGTGCGGCAGAGGAACGTCTGGCCGGCATTGCGCATCAGGGCACCCGGCAGCAGACCCGCCTCGGTCAGCATCTGGAAGCCGTTGCAGATGCCGAGCACCGGCACCCCGTGTTCGGCCGCCGCCTTGATGCTGCGCATGATCGGCGCATGTGCCGCCATCGCGCCCGAGCGCAGGTAATCGCCATAGGAGAAGCCGCCGGGCAGCGCGACCAGATCGAGCCGCTCGGGAAGCTGCGCATCGCCATGCCAGACACGGATCGGGGCGGTGCCCGAGACCTTCTCCAGCGCGACCGCTAGGTCGCGATCGCAATTGGAGCCGGGCAGCGTGACCACGGCCGCGCGGAACGGCATCAGGCGGGTTCCTTGTGCTCGATGCGGAAGTTCTCGATCACCGTGTTGGCGAGCAGTTGCCGGCACATCGCCTCGAGCGTCTCATCGCTCGTCCCGTCGGCCACTTCGAGTTCGATCAGCCGGCCTACGCGGACGTGGGCGACCTGATCGAAGCCGAGCCCCTCGAGCGCATGGTGCACCGCGCGCCCCTGTGGATCGAGCACGCCGGGCTTCAAGCTGACATGGACCTGGACTTTCATCGGCGGGTGCTCCGGCTTTACGGCGTTCGCTATGGCGATTGGTCAAGGCAACGGCAAGAGGGGTGCCCCGCGCCTCCCCATCCGTGCCACAAGGGGCGGGGAGCATAAGGCTCCACAGCCAGACGGAGGCGTCCAATGATCGGCGTGGAAAAGTTCACCTTCACCAATGCCCGCGGCGTTGCGCTCGACGGGCGGCTGGAGAAGCCGCTCTACCACAAGCCGCGCGGGGCGGCGCTGATCGCCCATTGCTTCACCTGCGGCAAGGCGAGCCGGGCGGCAACGCGGATCGCCTCGGCGCTGGCGGCCAAGGGGCTGGCGGTGCTGCGCTTCGATTTCACCGGGCTCGGCGGCAGCGATGGCGACTTCGCCAATGCCGGGTTCGTCTCCAATATCGAGGACCTGGTGGCGGCGGCACGTGCGCTGGAGGAAGCGGATCTGGCGCCGCGCATCCTCGTCGGCCACAGCCTGGGCGGCGCGGCCATGATCGCGGCGGCGAGCAAGATCCCGGCGGCCAGAGCGTTGGCGACGATCGGCGCGCCTTTCGACACCGCCCATGTCTTCGCGCATTTCGGCTCCGCGCTTGAGCGTATCGAGACCGACGGCGAGGCCGAGGTGACCCTTGCCGGCCGCCGCTTCCGGATCGCGCGCAGCTTCATTGAACAGGGCCGTGACCAACCCCAGGCACAGCGTCTCGCCGCGCTCGGATTGCCGCTACTGGTGATGCATTCGCCGACCGACGAAGTGGTGGGGATCGACAATGCCCGCGCGCTGTTCGACGCGGCCCGGCATCCCAAGAGCTTCATAGCGCTGGAGGATGCCGATCACCTCCTGAGCGGCGCGGGTGCCGCCGAACAGGCCGCAGCGGTCATCGCCGCCTGGGCCGCGCCTTATTTCCAGCCCGCCGAGCAGCGCGCCGGCACGCCTGCGGGCACGATCGAGGTGTCGAGCGCAGGCGGCAAGTTCGCGCAGTGGGTGAGGACGCCGAGCCATGCCTTCATCGCCGATGAGCCCGAAAGCGTCGGTGGTGCGGATCATGGGCCGACACCCTATGATCTGCTGCTGGCCGCGCTGGGCACCTGCACCGCGATGACGATCCAGATGTATGCCGCAAAGAAGGGTATGGCGCTCCACAATGTGCGGATCGAACTGGAGCACAGTCGCGATCATCACCTCGATTGCCTCGATTGCGAGGATGGCGGCACCGCGATCCAGGCGATCGACCGCGCGATCGAGTTCACCGGCGCGCTGAGCGAGAGCGAGCAGGCGAAATTGCTCGAAATCGCCGACAAGTGCCCGGTCCACCGCACGCTCGAGGGTGAGCTTCACATCCACACCACCGCGATCCCCGGCGGGCCGGGGCGCTGATCTGCCACGCCAGGCGGCGCTACTCCCCTTCGCCCAGGCTGCGCAAGGCAATGCGCGCTGCCGCGCTCTCAATCGCGAATTCGAGTGAGCGCAGCAGCTCGGCCCCTTCGGAAAAATCGGGCGCGGCGAGGTTCTCGACCCGCTCGCCCTGCGTCTGCTTGTCGGCGTGCTTGAACTTGGCGCTCTTGCTCACCGCCAGCGCCAAGCCGCCATGGCTCGTGACGAATTCGAAACTGTCGAGATCGGACAGGCCATCGCCGACATAGATCAGCTGGTCGAACGGCACGTGCATGTCCTCGGGGTCGAAATTCGGCTGGCCGACCTCGGGCGCATTGGCGGTGTCGATGTCGAGCCCCTTGGCCAGCGCCTCCAGATAGAGCGCCTTGGCGGGATGCGAAACGATGCGCTTCATGGTCAGCGCCTCGCCGTTTTCGTCGAAATGGAAGGAGCCCGCCCAGGTCCGGTCGAAATGCTCTTCCACCTCGCTGCGCTCGATGATCTCGGTGAAGCCGGACGAGAGCACGATCAGCTCGACCTCGATGTTATCGTCGAACGCCCTGGCCTTCTCCGACAACCGGCCGCGCAGATCGGTGACGCCGGGATAGATCTCGATCTCGCCCGCGGCCCGCTCGAAGAAGTCGAGCGTCAGCGGATCGCCCCGGTCGCGGCCGCACTGGATGAGCGCCCAGCCGCGCCGCGTGATATCGTCCCAGTGCTCGCCCAGCGGGTCGCTGTAGCGTTGCTCCCACTCTTCGCGCTCAATCCCCCAGGCGGCGCACACGGCATCGATCGTGTCGCTCGCGAGCGTGCGGTCGAAATCGAACACGGCGGCGACGCGCGGAATGTAGGGATGGGTGGCGGGCATCAAGGCGTTCCTTCTGCGGCATCGCGGTAGCCGGTGAGGCGGATGGGCATGCAGGCCCGCCCCCCCAACCGATACGCGCAGGCCCGCTAGCGGGTTTCCGGCACCTGCGAACGCGGCAGCGCGAGGATTTCGACCCGCGCATCGGGATTAAGGTAGCGCGCGGCCATCGCCTGGAGATCCGCGGGGGTCAGCGAGAGCGCGAGCGACCTTCCGTTGACGAACCGCTCGATCCGCTCGGGCTCGCTATGCGCGCGGTCGACGAGGTTCATCCAGCCGCCGCTGGTCTTGAGCGCATTGTCATAGGCCTCGACCAGCGGCTGGCGGGCGCGCAGCAGCGTGTCCTCGTCGATCCGCTCGGCGGCGAGCGCGCGGATCGTCGCCAGCATTGCCTCGCGCGCGGGCTCGACATCGGCGATATCGACCGCGGCGGAGAGGGTGAAGGTGCCGTAGCCCGGATGAACGCGCGACTGGCTGGCGCCGGCGGCGGGCGAATAGGTCTGGCCGAGGTCTTCGCGCAAGGACTCGGTGAGCTTCAGCCGCGCGACGCGCTCGAGCAGTTCGAGCGTGAGCGAGGCGAGCGGGTCGACATCGTCGGTGGTCGGCCAGGCCATGCGGATCAGCGCCTGGTCGGGCGGGCCATCATGGGGCAGGATCCGGGGCGTGAGGTCGGCGGTGAAACGGCGCTCGCGATTGTCGGCATAATCGCGGAACTCGGGCTCGCGCGGCGACAGCGCGCCGAGCGTTCGGGCGACCAGCGGGATCGCCTGTTCCGCCTCGAAATCGCCCACCAGCGCCAGTTCGAGCGCGCCGCTGGCCAGACGATCGGCGATGTCGGCACGCAGTTGGCTGAAGGTGAGCGCGAGATAATCGGCTTCGGACTGGATGGTGTAGCGCGGGTCGTCGTCCGCCAGGATGCCGCCGATCGCGTGCTCGACCGCGGCCGCCGGGGTCGCCTCGCGCCGCGCGAAATAATCCGCGATCTGGCGCCGGTACTGCGCTTCGCCCTGCGGCCGGTATGCGGCGTCGGCGAGCGCGGCGGTCATCAGCTGAAGCTGCAATTCGAGATCGCGCGGCGTGGTGCGGGCGGTCATGCGAAAGGTCTCGTCTGCCGAGCCGAGCGCGAAGGCCACCTGCCGGCCGGCGAGGATGGATTGCAGCTCGTCGGTCGTGTGCGCGCCGAGGCCACCCGAGACGAGCGAGGCGGCCATCGCGGTCACCAGCGGGTCGGATGCGGTCTTGAGAAGGTCGCCGCCATCGACATTCAGCTCGACCAGCACGCGGTCACGCTCGATGGCGGTCGGTTTCAGGTTGAGCTTCAGGCCATTGGCGAAGGTCAGCGTGCGGATGCCGAGCAGCGGCTCGGTGGTATCGGCGATGATCGCGCCGGCCGGGCCGAAATCCGTATAGGCCCACCGAGCGAGGTCGGCGGCTTGATCGGGCGCGAGGGCCAGCCGCATCCCCTCGTTCCACGCCGCGCGCAGGGCCGCTTCGCCGCCCGCGGGGGGCGTGCGGCCCTGGAAGCGGATCAGCGGGTCGGCGAGCGGAACGAGGTCCTCCTCGAGCGCCGCCAGGACGGCCTCGGGCGTGATCCGGGGAGCGAAGGCCTCGAACCGATCGAGGGCGCTTCGAGGCGTGGTCGGCACCTGCTGTTCCTCGAGCAGCGCGATGGCGGATGCGACGAAGCCCGCATTGCTACGCGTCGCCGCGCCCGCCGCGGCGTTCTCGAGCCCGGTGCGCAGATTGGCGACCTGCTCCGCCAGCTCGGCCTCGGTGAAGCCGAATTCAAGCGCGCGGCGATAGGCCTGTTGCGCTGCGGCGAGCGCCGCCTGCCACTCGCCGTCGCCCGCATCGACGACGAGACTGGTCGTGCGCCCCTCCTCGAACACCTCGCCGGTGCCTAGGCCCGCGCCGCGGAAGGGCGGGGAGTCCACCCGTGTAAGGCGCTGGAGGCGGCGGTTGACGATGCCGTAGCCGATCGTGCGCAGCAGCCTTGCCTGTCGCGCGGCGACCGAATCAGGTTCGGCGATGTAGGGGCCATGGCGCGAGACCGTCATCCGCTCGGACAGGGCCGGGTCGAGATGGATGTCGGTGGCGCCCGCAAAGGTGGAGTCCACGGGTCCGAACGAGGGTGCGGGGGCAGGATCGGCAGCTGCAGGCCAATCGGCGAAATGCTCGGCAATCGCCGCCTCGACGAGATCGGCCTCGAAATCGCCGACCACCACGAGCGCCGTGTTGCCCGGCCGATAGGTGCGCTGCCAGAAGCCGCGCAATGCCTCGGGCGTCGCGCCGCGCAAGGCTTCGAGCGTGCCGATCGGAAACCGCTCGGGGAAACGCGCGCCGGGGTAGAGAAACTCCAGCGAATCCAATGTATTTCGCAGCGCATAGGTATCACGCACGCGCCGTTCGGAGAGGATCACGCCCTTCTCGCGCTCGACCGCCTCGGGGGTGAAGCTGAGCTCGCTCGCGGTCTCGCGCATCAGCATCAGCGCGGTGTCGAGCAGCGCCGGGTCGGCGCGCGGAAGGTCGAGCTTGTAACGCGTCACGTCGAAGCCGGTCGAGGCGTTGGTGTCCGCCCCGAACGCCAGCCCTTCGCGCTCGAGCAGGCGGACCATTTCGCCCTCGGGCACGTTGGTCGAGCCGTTGAAGGCCATGTGCTCGACGAAATGAGCAAAGCCGCGCTCGGCCTCGGTTTCCGCCACCGAACCGGCATCGATCCACAATTGCACCATCGCCTGGCCCGGAGGGGTCGCGTTGGGCCGGATGACGTAACGCATGCCGTTTGCGAGCGTGCCGATCCGCCAGGCGGGATCGAGCGGCAGGTCGCTCTGCGCAAATGGCCATTCGCGTGCCTGCGGCAGCGGCTCCTGCGCGGAGGCGGGAAGCGCGGCGAGAGAGAGGAGAAGGGCGATGAGAAAGCGGCGGACCATGCGCGGTCCTCTTGCCGCGGCTTGCTGAACGGGCAATGGCTTGCGCGTGCGGGGCCGATGCGAGGGGGCGCTGGCGATCGAGTTCTGCCGCGCCTGCGACCTGCAGCGCGTGCGACGCGCCGTTGTTTATCCCTTTGCCTTTGGCGGCGGGCGAGCGGTCATCCAAGCACCCCCTTCGCGCGATCGGCAAGGGCCGCCTAGCCGAGGCCGAACGAGGCCAGCGCCTCCTCGATCTCGTGCAGGCGATAGGGCTTCTTCACGAACACGCTGCCGGGAACGGGCTGCGGCTCGTCCGCCGAATAGCCGCTGATGTAGATGACATCGAGCTGCGGGTGGAGCTTCCGCGCGCGGCGGGCGAGCTCCCAGCCATCGCAGGCGCCGGCCATGCGAATGTCGGTGATGAGGACCCTCGGATCCTGTCCGTTGCCGAGCACCGCGAGCGCCTCGTCGGCATCGCGCGCACAGACGGGCTCGTAGCCCAGATCCTCGAGGTCGTTCTTCGTCATCTCGCGCAGCAAGGGCTCGTCCTCGACGAGCAGGACTATAGGTTTCATGCGTGCACCTCCCGTGCCAGCGGAAGGAGAAGCCGGACCGTTGTTCCCGCGCCCTCCTCGGAATCGATTTCGACATGACCGCCAAGCTGCTCGACGGTGCCCAGTACCTGGCTGAGGCCCAGGCCCGAGCCCTTGCCTACAGGCTTGGTCGTGAAAAAGGGTTCGGCGGCCTTCTCGCGCGTCGCCGCGTCCATCCCGTGCCCGGTATCGCCAACCGCAAGTTCGATCGTCTCGGGTGCTGCGCGGCGTGTCGATATGCTCAGCACGCCGCCATTTTCCATCGCGTCCCGGGCATTGATGGCAAGGTTGAGGAGCGCGTTCTCGAGCTGGTTGCGATCGAGCGCCGGCTGCGGGAGATCGGGCTCAAGCGTGACCTCGGTCCTGATATGCCGACCCACCGTATCGCGGATGAGCCCTGCCATATCGACGACGATTGAATTGAGGTCGTGCGGCTGGACGTGGAGCGGCTGGCGGCGGGAGAAGGCGAGCAACTGGTCGGTCAGCTTGGCTGCGCGTTCGGCGCCGGCGAGCGCATTGTCGATCGCTTCCGAACCTGCCGGGCTGCCCGCGCCCTTGCGCTTGGCACGGTCGAGATTGCCGATGACCACGCCCAGCAGGTTGTTGAAATCATGCGCCACTCCGCCGGTCAGCTGGCCTACTGCTTCCATCTTCTGCGCCTGGCGCAGCATCGCCTCGGCCTTCTCGCGTTCCTCGGCCTCACGCCGCATGGCCTCGTTCGCGCGTTGCAGCGCGGCGGGGGAGGGGATCGCCACCAGCCGCGGAAGCAGGGGGACGAGCAGCGCCGCGGTGCCGAGCGAAGCGGTCGCGGTGACCACCTTGATTAGCGCCTCCCAACCATACGCCGGCACCCACAGCGTCACGACGCCCATGACATGGGTAACCCCGCAAGCGAGAATGAAGACTGCGAACAGGCCGATCATCCAGCCGAATTGCAGGTCGTTCCTGAGCGAAAGCAGGCGCCAAAGGACGAGCGGAATCGAGAAATAGGCAGATGCGATCACGATATCGGAAACGACATGCGTCCAGACCAGCCCGGGGTCCCACAAAAGGCAATAGCCGTGCGGCGGAAGTCCGCGGAAAGCGAGGAAGCGCTCCAGCCAGTCCATGATTACCCCGATTCGTCCGCCAAATAGATGCCCTATATCTGACGCGAAAGTGTAGGAAATTGACAGACGTTTAAGTCCGGGGCGATTGTTCGGTTTCCCCCCTCGTGACCTCCAGGGATACAAGCCTACTTCACGCAAGCGGCCTCTTCGCCTTGCGAACCGTGGCGAAGGGGACGCCAGGCCTCTTGGCAACTCGAGCAAGATCGTCCGGCCGACCCGAACGATGCGCGGGCGTCGGTACGAAGTGGCGGCGCTACTTCTTCCCCTTGCCCGGTCCCTGCCGAAGCCGCGAACGGTGCGCGCTCATGTCGAGCACCTCGCCCGGACCCGTATCGTCCTCGCCCTGCAGCAGGCCGAGCCTTCGCGCGACCTCCTGGTAGGCCTGCTCCTCGCCCCCCAGGTCGCGGCGGAAGCGGTCCTTGTCGAGCTTCTCGCCGCTGACCATGTCCCACAGCCGGCAATTGTCGGGGCTGATCTCGTCAGCGAGGATCACGCGGCTGAAATCCTCCTCCCACAAGCGCCCGAACTCGAGCTTGAAGTCGATCAGGCGGATGCCGATGGCGGCGAACATGCCGGACATGAAATCGTTCACCCGGATCGCCATCGAGGCGATGTCCTGCATCTCCTCGTAGCCGGCCCAGTTGAAACAGGCGATATGCTCCTCGGCGACCAGCGGATCGCCCAGTTCGTCGGCCTTGAGGTAGTATTCGATCAGGGTGTGCGGCAGTTGCTCGCCCTCCTCGATCCCGAGGCGCTTCGACAATTGCCCCGCGGCGACGTTCCTCACCACCACCTCGAGTGGGATGATCTCGACCTGCCGCACCAACTGCTCGCGCATGTTCAACCGACGGATGAAATGCGTGGGGATGCCGATCTGCGCCAGCTTCAGGAAGACGTGCTCGGAGATGCGGTTGTTGATGACGCCCTTACCGTTGATCGTGCCCTTCTTCTGCGCGTTGAAGGCGGTCGCATCGTCCTTGAAATACTGGATGATGGTGCCGGGCTCCGGGCCTTCATAAAGGATCTTGGCCTTGCCCTCGTAAATCTGGCGGCGGCGGGACATCGTGCTGTTACCCCTCGGCTGAGCGGCGCGCCGGGTTGGCGGCCGGGGCGAAAAATGCAAGCGCCCCGGGGCACGAGACAGGATGTCTCGCGGGGCCGGGGCGCGGATCGCAATTCTATACCCCGCGGGTCGCGGGCTGGCAATCGCGTCGCCTGCAGGCGATGGGCGGGGGGGGCGATTGACGCGAAGGCGAAGGGGCCGCTAGCGGGCGCGCATGAGGGACAGACGGCGGATCGGGCCACATCGCCGGCTTGCCGCCGCATCGTTGACCGCGCTGGCCTCGCTGCTCTGCGCCGCCCCTGCCTTGGCGCTGGATCCGGGTGATCGCCCGCCGAGCGTGCCCGAGAGCGACCGGATCATCGTCACCGGCACGCTGCTGCGCGGCAGCGCCGAGGATGGCCCACTTCCCGTCGAGGTGATCGACGCCGACGAGCTCGAGCGCCAGGGTTCGCCCACGCTGCTCGATCTCACCCGCCGCCTGCCCGCCTCGGCCGGCGTGCTGGGCGACAGCGCGCCGTTCGATGCGCGCAGCCAGTTCAACCAGGGCTCGGCGAGCATCAACCTGCGCGGCCTCGGCCCGCAGCGCACGCTGGTGCTGCTGAACGGCCGGCGGCTCGTCCAGAGCGGCGCGGGCAACGTGCCGCTGGTCGACATCAACCTCATCCCCACAGGCGCGCTTGGGCGGATCGAGATCCTCAAGGACGGCGCCGCCGCGACCTATGGCTCGGACGCGATCGCGGGCGTCGTCAACTTCATCACCCGCACAAGGCAGGACGGCTTCCTTGCCTCGGCCGATTACCGCCATATCGACGGCTCGGACGGGGACTGGAGCGGCGCGCTTTCATGGGCCGGGCAGGCCGGGCGGGCGCGGTTGCTGTTCTCGGCCGGCTACCAGCATCGCAGCGAATTGCGACCGACCGATCGCGACGCCTCGCTGCGCCCCTACCCCGAGAACCCCCAGGGCGGCTTTTCGGGCGGCGGCAATCCGGGCAATTTCGACTTCGATGCCGGGCAAGGCGGCATCGCCTTCACCGCTGACGAAGGCTGCGAAGCGCTCGGCGGCTTCCGCTCGCTGCCCGGTTCGGCGAGCGATCTGTGCTTCGCCAACTTCCTCGCCTTCTCCAATCTGGTCGAGCCCGAGGATCGCTTCCAGCTGTTCGGCGATGTCATGGTCGCCCTCTCCGCCCGCACCGAACTGCGCGTCACCGCATTGTTCGGCCGCACCGACACCGTGCTCAACACTTCGCCCAGCTTCCTGCCGACGATCGCCCCTTCCGCCAATGCCGCGTTCGGCGGGACGGGCCTGTTCACCATCCCCGCCTACGCGCCCGCATTGGCCGATTACTGCGCCCGCTTCGGAGCCGCGGCTGGCTGCGCATTGAATGCTGACGGGGCCCCGCTCCAACCCGCGCTCGCCTTCCCCGTGCGCTTCCGCCCGTTTCTCCTCGGCGGCAACCCGCTGTTCGATAATGACCGCGGAACCGCCGAGCTCGACCGCTATTCGGAGAGCTTCCGGCTGACGGGCGAATTGTCGCACATACTGGCCGACGGGCTCGAGCTCACCGCCGGCCTCACCTGGTCGAGCTATTTCCGCCAGTTCGAGGTTGGCGACGCCTTCGTCGACCTGCTGCAGAACACGCTCGCCGGCTTCGGCGGCCCAGCATGCGCCTTCGCCGACCCCGCCGCCCGCGCAGGACTCACGCAAGCCCAGCTCGCCGCCGTTGCGGGCACGCAGGGCTGCAGCTTCTTCAATCCCTTCTCCACCGCCACCCCGGCCAATCGGATCACCGGTGAGATCAATCCGAACTTCGCCGGCGCTGGCAGCCCGCTCGGGCTCTCCACCGCGCCAGGCGCAGGCCTCGTCAATGCCATCGTCACGATCGACGATTTCTACACCATCTCCGCGCGCACCGCGCATACCCGCCTGTTCGTCGCCGACCTCGTCCTGGCCGGCGGTAGTGGCTTTTGTTT
>PPFU01003724.1_pt1 | contig 22585 bp, 14 predicted proteins | sample 1535991 | NCBI WGS metagenome assembly PPFU01 (sample SAMN04901290, study PRJNA319586) | Hypolithon metagenome, whole genome shotgun sequencing project. | isolation source: Antarctic Hypolithon | place: Antarctica: Miers Valley | collected 2014
ATGAAGCTGCGCCGCCATTACGAGAAGCCCAGCGAGAAGCGCGCGCGCGAAAAGGCCGCCGCCGTCCGCCGCGCCCGCAAGATGGATCGCAAGCGCGCCGAGCGCGACGGGGTCCGCTAAGCACCCGCCACAGCCGATTTCCGCGGCCCTTGCGAGCCGCTTGCAATGCGCTTGTAAGCCCGATGCGCATCGGCCACAACGGCGCAGGATCGGCGGTTCTGTGCCGTTCATTTGATCGGATTGCCCCTTTGACCGAAATCTCCCGCATTCCGCTCCAGCCGCTGCCCGAAGGCTCGCTCACCAAGCTGTGGCTCGGCATTGGCGCGGCGGTGCTGCTCGCCGCCGGGATCGCCTGGGCCGCGGCGCCGTCGATCAGCGCACTGGCCGGCGGGGTGACGGTCGAGACGATCGAGGCGGGCGAGGGCGCCAGCCCGACAGCCAATGACTTCGCGCTCGTCAGCTATCGCGGCACCTTGCCGGACGGCACGGTGTTCGACGAAGGTGAGCAGGTGCCGATGGCGGTCGACCAGGTGGTGCCGGGCTTCTCCACCGCGCTGCAGGAGATGCAGCCGGGCGGCCGCTATCGCGTGCAGATCCCCGCCGAGCAGGCCTATGGCGCCGAGGGCGGCGGGCCGATCCCGCCCGATACGGATCTCACCTTCGAGGTCGAACTGCTCGAATTTCGCACCCGCGACGAGGTGATGCAGATGCAGCAGCAGATGTTGCAGCAACAGATGATGCAGCAGCAAATGATGCAGGGCCAGGGTGGGATGCCTCCAGGCGCCATGCCACAAGGCGCCCTGCCTCCCGGTACTATGCCGGGCGTGGATCCCGGCCAGGCACCGCAGCTTCCCTGATTCGCGCCGGCGCCATGCCGCCCGCCTTGCTTGAAGCGCATTCGGGCGGCTGCTAGCGCTCATTCTCCGCTGCACTCCTGAAAGGCCGTCTATGTCCCTCGACCATGTCTGTTGATCGGGCCATTGTGGCGAAGATCGCCGCGCTCGCCCGTATCCGCATGGACGAGGCCGCGTTCGAGCGCATGGTGCCCGAACTCAACCAGATCCTCGAATGGGTGGAACAGCTGGCCGAGGTGGACGTCACCGGCATCGAGCCGATGAGCGCGGTTATCCCCCAGCCCCTGCGCCTGCGCGACGATGTGATCGATGCCGATCCGCTCACCGGCGGCGGCGTGCGCGATGCGGTGCTCGCCAATGCTCCGGCGGCCGAGCACGGCTTCTTCGGCGTGCCCAAGGTGATCGAATGAGCGACCTCACTCAGCTCGGCGTCCGCGCCATCCGCGACGGCGTTGCTGGGGGCGAGTTCTCCGCGCGGGAGGTGGCCGAGGCCTGCAACGCGGCGGTCGCGGAAGCCGGCGCGCTCAACGCCTTCATCGTCACCACGCCCGAACGTGCGCTGGAAGCCGCCGACAGGGCCGATTCGGCACGGTCAGCCGGCGAGACGCTGGGCCCGCTGGCCGGCGTGCCGATCGGGATGAAGGACCTGTTCGCCACCCGTGGCGTGCAGACCACCGCCGCCAGCCACATTCTCGAAGGCTTCGTCCCCCAATATGAAAGCACCGTCAGCCAAAGACTGTGGGACGCGGGCGCGGGGATGCTGGGCAAGCTGAACCTCGACCAGTTCGCAATGGGTTCTTCGAACGAGACCTCCTATTTCGGCAATGTCAGCAGCCCCTGGCGCAGGGCCGGGAGCAACGCGGCGCTCGCCCCCGGTGGCTCCTCGGGCGGCAGCAGCGCCGCGATTGCCGCGCGGCTGTGTCCGGCGGCGACCGGCACCGACACCGGCGGCTCGATCCGCCAACCCGCCGCGATCACCGGCATTTGCGGGATCAAGCCGACCTACGGCCGCTGCAGCCGCTGGGGCATCGTCGCCTTCGCCTCCTCGCTCGATCAGGCCGGGGCAATGGCCCGCAGCGTGGAAGATTGCGCGATCATGCTGGAGGCGATGGCCGGCTTCGATCCCAAGGATTCGACCAGCATCGACATGCCTGTGCCCGGCTGGACAAAGGCGCTGGACGCCAGCCTCGCCGGCAAGCGCGTGGGCATCCCGCGCGAATACCGGATGGACGGCACCGACGCGGCGATCGTCGCAAGCTGGGACCAGGGCATCGCCTGGCTGAAGGATGCCGGCGCCGAGATCGTCGACATCTCCCTCCCGCATACGAACTATGCGCTGCCCGCCTATTATATCATCGCCCCGGCTGAGGCCTCGTCCAACCTCGCGCGCTACGATGGCGTGCGCTACGGCCTGCGCGATTTGCCCGCAGGCGCAAATCTGCAGGACATGTACGCCGCCACCCGCGCCGCCGGCTTCGGCGAGGAGGTCAAGCGCCGCGTGCTGATCGGCACTTACGTCCTCTCGGCCGGCTATTACGATGCCTATTACACGCAAGCGATGAAGGTGCGCACGCTGGTGGCGCGCGATTTCATCGACGCCTGGGCCCGCTGCGACGTGATCCTCGCACCCAGCACCCCCAATGCCGCCTTCGCGCTGGGCGAGAAATTGGCCGATCCGCTGGCGATGTATCTGAACGACGTGTTCTCCGTGCCCGCCAGCCTCGCGGGCCTGCCGGCGATGAGCGTTCCCGCCGGGCTCGACGAAGCGGGGCTGCCGCTCGGCCTGCAACTGATCGGCCAGCCGTTCGACGAGCAGGGCGTGCTCGATGCCGCCCTCGCCATCGAGCAGCGGGCGGGCTTCACCGCAAAGCCCGAGCGATGGTGGTGAAGAACCGGTAGGAACGCTGTCGCCGGTTCCGATACCGGCGAGTTCCCCACCTGCGAGAAGCATCCCGGCCCGAACAATCAGGCCCGATGCGGTGAGCCCCGTGGTCGAGCATGCTGTTTTGGACCTATCGCTCGCATCGATCACGGACTAGTCGCTGAACCATCAGGCCCGCCGGTCAGCGCGGAGCCTTCCGCTACGGTTGAATATTGTCCAAAGGAGAGTTACTTGAGCTCATCCGTCACCCCCGATCCGCCGGAACTCGCTGCATCTGGGCAAGGTACAGGCCGCTCCGCGGAACCGCTGCGCCTGCGCGTCGCGGTGATTGCCGGCGACGACCCGCTGGCGGAGGAAAGCTGGTCCGGCACGGCGCGCTCGATTACCGAGGCGCTGCAGAGCGTCTTCGAGAACCTCTATGTCGAGCGCGGCAGCTTTCCGCGGCTGTTCCATCGTCTTGACCACGGGCTGAGAAAGGCGAGCGGACGACGAATCACGATCGGCTCCGCGCTGTGGTTCGTGCGCATCCGCACGGCCATGGCGCGGCGCCGCATCCGCGCCTTTGCGCCCGATCTCGTGTTCGTGATCTCCGCCAGCGGACTGGCGCTTCTGCTGGCACGAGAGTTCCGGGTTGTCATGGTCGATGACGCCGGCCCGTCAATGATCGAGTATTATCCCGATTATGCCGCCCGGCCCGCCTTCATCAAGCGCCTCCGCAAGAGCGTCAACAGGCGTGCCATCCGCAGCGCATGGCTGGCGCTCTACCCTTCATCCTGGGCGCGCCATTCGGCGATCCACGACGCCGGCAAGTCACCGGCCGAAGCAGTACTGATTCCCTGGGGCAACAACATGCGGCACGCGCCCGAAGCGAGGGTGCGTGAACTGGGTACGCCGGTGCGGCTGCTGTTCGTCGGCAAAGAGTGGCAGCGCAAGGGCTTGCCCATGCTGATAATGGCGGTGCGGCGCCTGCTGGCCGAAGGTTTCGATCTGTGCCTCGACGTGGTGGGGTGTGACCGCCCGCGCGACGAGCCGGAAAACCCGCAAATCCGCTTTCACGGGGTGCTGGCGAAATCCGATCCGCAGCAGGGCCGCCAGCTGGCGCTGCTCTACGGAGAAGCGCATTTGCTGGTCGTGCCGAGCCAGGCCGAATGCCTCGGCATGGTCTTCTCGGAGGCTTCGGCCTACGGACTGCCGAGTATCTCGGTGCGGACCGGCGGCATTCCCACGGTTGTGCTCGACGGACAGACCGGATTGCTGATCGAGCCCGGCGACCACCCCGATGAGCTGGCTGCGGCGATCCGCTCTCTGATCACCGATCCACAGCGCTATGTCGCCCTCTCTCGCGCGGCCCTGCGTGACAGCGAAGAGCGGCTCAACTGGCAGGTCTGGGCCCGTGCGGTGCGCAAGCTGGTCGACCAACGGTTGGCCGCCGCGCTACCGGGAACCGCCCAAGTGGTATGAGGGAGGGGCCCGCTGACATCTGCCCCCTTTTCTCGACCTCACCTTCGTCCTAGGTCCCCCAATGATGAGCACATATCGCATCCACGGCGCCACGGGCGAATGGGAGGTCGTGATCGGCCTCGAGGTCCATGCGCAGGTCACCTCCAATGCCAAGCTGTTCTCCGGCGCGGCCACCGCCTTCGGCGCGGAGCCGAACGCGCAGGTCAGCCTGGTGGATGCGGCGATGCCCGGCATGCTGCCCGTGCTGAACCGCGAATGCATCCGCCAGGCGGTGCGCACCGGCATGGCGATCGAGGCGCAGATCAACCGCTGGAGTCGGTTCGACCGCAAGAACTACTTCTACGCCGATCTGCCGCAGGGCTACCAGATCAGCCAGCTGTACCACCCGCTCGTGGGCGAGGGCTCGCTCGCCATCGAGGCGGACGAGAAGGCCGGCATCGCCGAGGACAAGCTGATCGGCATCGAGCGCATCCATGTCGAGCAGGATGCCGGCAAGCTGATGCACGACCAGCACCCCACCATGAGCTATGTCGATCTCAACCGCAGCGGCGTGGCGCTGATGGAGATCGTCAGCCGGCCGGACATGGCCTCGCCCGCCGAAGCCGGGGCCTATCTGCGCAAGCTGCGCGCGATCCTGCGCTATGTGGGCAGCTGCGATGGCAATATGGAGGAAGGCTCCATGCGCGCGGACGTCAACGTCAGCGTGCGCAAGGCGGGCGAGCCGCTGGGCACCCGCACCGAGACCAAGAACGTCAATTCCGTCCGCTTTGTGATGCAGGCAATCGAGCACGAGGCGCGCCGCCAGGTCGAGGTGCTGGAGGATGGCGGCCGCATCGTGCAGGAAACCCGCCTGTTCGATCCCGGGTCCGGCACCACCCGCTCGATGCGTTCGAAGGAGGACGCGCACGATTACCGCTACTTCCCCGATCCCGACCTGCTGCCGCTGGAGCTGGACCAGGCGTTCCTCGACGAGTGCCGCGCCTCACTGCCCGAGCTGCCCGATGCCAAGCGCCGCCGTTACGAGAGCGAGCTGGGCCTCTCCTCCTACAACGCCGCCGTGCTCACCGCCGAGGTGGAGACCGCCCGCTGGTTCGAGGCGCTGCTGCTGGCCAGCGCCACCGCGCAGGGCAAGCCGCCCGCCGAGCTGGCGAAGCAAGCCGCCAACTGGCTGATTTCCGAACTGTTCGGCGCGCTCAACAAGGCCGGCCACGCGCTGGAGGACAGCCCCGTCACGCCCGAGCGCGGCGCCGAGCTGCTGGCGCTGGTGGGCAAGGGCACCATCTCGGGCAGCATCGCCAAGCAGGTGCTTGAAACCATGCTGGAAACCGGCGATGCTCCCGCCGCCATCGTCGAGCGCGAGGGGCTGGTGCAGGAGAGCGACACCGGCGCCATCGAGGCGGCGGTGGACGAGGTTCTCGCCGCCAATCCCGAGAAGCTGGCCGAATACCGCGGCGGCAAGGACAAGCTGTTCGGCTTCTTCGTCGGCCAGGTGATGCGAGCGATGAGCGGCAAGGCCAACCCGCAGGTGATCAACGAAGTGCTCAAGAGACGTCTGGGTTAGAGGCGCTCAGGGAGCGGCGGAGCGGAAAAAGACCATCGCCGTGTCACAGCGCTCGCCCTGCTCAAGGGGAGCGCGCTTCCGCTTGACCTGAAAAGCCGGCCCCTCTCCGCAAACTTCCCGTTAAAGCTCTTCCGCCGCCAGATATTCGATCGGCATATCCAGCCCCGCCAGCTGCTCGTCGATCGCGCTGCGGTCGCCCACCACCACGATCACCAATTGCTCGGGCTGCAGGTGCTCGCCCGCCGCCGCATCGATGGCGCCTGCATCGAGCGCGCGGTAGATCTGCGGCAGCTGCTCGTAATAATCCGCCGGGCGCCCCAGCCGCTCGTTCTCCAGCAATGCGCCCAGCACCTGGCCGTTGGTCTGAAACCGGTTGGGCAGGCCGCGGATGTTGCCCTCGGTCACCCGCTGCAGCTCGGTCTCGTCGACGCCCCGTTCTCCGGGAAAGGCGCGCATCTCGTCAAGGATCAGGCGGATCGAATCGGCGGTGCGGTCCGCCTGCACGGGGGTGACCACCGCCAGCGCGCGCGGGCCCGTAACGCCGGGCAGATTGCTGGAGATGCCGTAGGTCCAGCCCTTGTCCTCGCGCAGATTCATGTTGAGCCGCGAGAGGAAGCCGCTGCCGATCACCTCATTGGCCAGTTCCAGTGCCTCGGTCCCGCCGGCGGTGCCCAGCAGCGGCAGGCGCCGGCCGAGCATCAGCACGGTTTGCGGGCTCCCCGGCCGGTCGATCACCACCAGCCGGGGCTCGGCATCGGGGCTGGGTGCTGAGAGGTCCTTGGCGGGTGCCGGCGTGGCGGGCGCCTGCCAATTGCCGAGCGTGCGTTCGAGCGCTGGGACGAGTTCGGCCATGGTGACGTCGCCCACCGCCACGATCCGGGCGAGGTCGGGGCGCAGCCAGCGCTGGTGCTCGCTCGTCAGCACCGCCGGGGTCAGCGCCTCGATTACCGCGGGGCGCCCGCTCGCGCCGACCGAGCCGTACGGATGCGCCTCGCCGTAGATCAGCGGCCCCAGCGCGCGCTGCGCCAAGCCAATCGGGTTTGCCTGCTGCTGCGCGATCGCCGCCAGCCGCTGGTTCTTCACCCGCGCCACCTCCGCATCGGCAAAGGCCGGGTTGCGCACGATATCGGCCATCAGCGCCAGCGAGGGGACCAGATTGGCGCTCAGCGCGGTGAGCGTCACCGTGCTGGAATCGGTCGCCGTGCCGGTGCCGATCGCAGCGCCGAGCCGCTCCTGCTCCATGGCGATCTCCACCGCGCTGCGGCTGGTGGTGCCTTCCTCCAGCATCTCCATCATCAGCGATTGCGTGCCCGCGCGCGCCGCGCCATCGGCGGCCACGCCGGCGTCGAACGCCAGCGCGAGGCTCACCTTGGGGATCGCCGTGCGCCGGGCGAGCAGCACCTCGATGCCGTTGGAGAGCGTCGCGCGCTGGATTTCAGGGAACACCAGTTCGCCCACGGGGGCCACCGGCGGGGCCTGCCGTGGTTCACCGCGCTCCACGGTGAGCGGTTCGCGCGCATCAGGTGCCGGAGTGGCCACCGTGCCCTCATCGCCCCAGCCGCCGAGCAGCGCGCCATCTTCGGTCCGCTCGCCCGGCACCACCGCCAGCGTGTATGAGGGGCGCGAAAGCCAGCGCTGCATCGCCGCGCGCACCTCGTCGGGCGTCACGGTGGCCAGCCGAGCCAGATCGCGCTTGTAGTGCGCCGGATCACCCGCATAGAGCAGCCCCTCGGCGAGGGTGGAACCCTTGCCGCCGAAGCCGCCGACCTGCTCCAGCGCGCCGATATTGGCCGAGACGATCTGGGTCGCCGCCCGCGCCAGCTCGTCCGCCGTCGGCCCCTCGGCGAGGAATTGCGCGATTACCGCGTCGAAGCGGGCCTCGGCCACCGCCGCATCGACGCCTGGCCGCACCTCCATCTGCGTGGTGAGCATGCTGAGCTGCTCCATCTGCCGCGAACTGGCCGATACGCCGACCGCCAGCTCCTCCCCACGCACCAGCACATTGTCCATTCGCGAGCTGGCGAGCCCGCCCAGCACGTGCAGCCCGGCCGAAAGCGGCACCGCATCGGGGTGAGTCAGCTCCGGCCCGGTCCAGGCGCGCATCACCAGCGTTACCGGCACGGGGTCGGTCATCACCTCGCGCACCGGCGCGGCCAGCGTCACCGGACCGGCGGCGGGCTGCACCACCTCCGGCCCGCGCGGAATGGCGCCGAACCACCGCTCCACCGCAGGGCGCGCGGCGGCCACGTCGATATCGCCGGCCAGCGCCAGCACCACATTGTTGGGCCCGTACTGGTCGATAAACCATTTGTGCACATCGCCTAGGCTCGCCGCTTCCAGATCGGCCATCGAACCGATGGTGGAGTGGCGGTAAGGGTGGCCAATCGGCAGCAGCCCGTCGGAAAGCTTGTAGCGGATCAGGCCGTAGGGCTGGTTATCGCCCTGCCGCTTCTCGTTCTGCACCACGCCCCGCTGGCGATCGAGCTTCTCCTGGTCGACCGCGCCGAGCAGATAGCCCATCCGGTCGCTCTCCATGAACAGCGCGAGATCGAGCGCACCGGTCGGCACGGTTTCCACGTAATTGGTCCGGTCTGGGCTGGTCGAGCCGTTGGTGGAGGTGGAGCCGGCCGCCTCGAGCGGAATGTCGAAATTCTCGACATTTTCGCTGCCGGTGAACATCACATGCTCGAACAGATGGGCAAAGCCAGTCTTCCCTCGCGGCTCGTGCTTGGAGCCGACCCGATAGTACACCGTCACCCCCAACACCGGGCTCTTGCGATCGGTGTGGACGATGGTGGTGAGGCCGTTCTCCAGCGTGAAGGTCTCGTACGGAATGTCGACTGCGGCGACGAGTTGGGAGAGCGGCGCGGGCTCGACAGCGCTGGCAGCGGAGGCGCCCGGCGCGGCGGCCATCGGCGCCCGCTCGGTGGTGGTGGAACAGGCGGCGAGCGCGAGCGGCAAGGTGGCAAGGGCGAAGAAGCGGCGCATGGATGTCCCGTCCGTTGCGAATTGTTCCTCTTGCTATCACAGGCGCCGGTGAATGCCAGCGCCCGTGTTTCGCTCAACGGCCGATCCGCAGCAAGGGCTCCCCCATGCGGATGGTCTGCCCGGTTTGCAGCCCCGCGACCGGCGCGCAATGTGGCGGCGCGAGCACGATGATGGTGGAGCCGTGCTCGAACCAGCCCATCTCCGTGCCCTTGGCAAAGCGAGCGGCGCAGGGCTCCACCCGCGCGCCGCCGCTGCGCACCGGCTGCGCGCCGAGCCAGGGCAGGCGGATGCTGGCGACCAGCACCGCGGCCACCGGCACCAGCACCAGCCGGCTGCCATCGGCATCCAGCCGGACGGTGATCGGCGCGCGCTCGTTCTTGCAGAACAGCCGCTCGATGCGTTGCAGCGCGATGGGGTTCACGTTCCAGGTGTCGCCGGCAATGTAGCGCAGCTGCTCCACCGCCAGATCGTGCGGCGCGTGAAAGCGGTGGTACATGCCCGCGGTCAGCCGCAAGGTGACGAACCAGCCTTCCGCAAAGGCGTGTGCCTCCTCATCCGAGCCGAGCAGTTCGGCGACCGGGTATGGCGCGCCCTTCACTTGCAGCGCGGTGCCGGCCGCGATTCGCCCGAAGGCGCCGACGATCGCATCGCTGGGCGCCGTGATCACCGCCGGGTCCGGGTCCACCGGCCGCGCCCCTTCGCGCAGCTGACGGATGAAGGCGGCGTGGAGCGAGGCGAAACGCTGTTCCTTCGCATCGGCGAGGTCGACATCGCAGAACAGCCGCCACAGCCGGATCGAGGCGGTGCGCACCGGCGCCAGCTCGATCTTGCTGAACCAGCCCATGAAGCGGGTTAGCGCAAGGCGGGGGATCCGGTTGGTGAGCAGGAAATTGACATTGTCCTGTCCCACAAAGGTCCGAAGAGAGGATCTCAGGGTCATGCGGCGCGCGATCGCCGCCAGAGGAGGGAACCGCCATCGTGCGCGACAAATTGCTGGCCGGGCTGCTCAAGATCGGCGCCGGCGCGGCCGCCGCCGCCTTCGTTGGCAAGCGGGCGGACGAGCGGCTGCGCCTCTCGCGCGCCAAGCACCGCTCGCTGATCGGCCATGTGCGGATGGCCAAGCGCGTGGCGGGGCTGGTGCCGCACTATGAATTCGCGAGCGACGAGTTCTTCCGCGCCGATGGTGCCCCCGGCGAAGTGGTCGCGCGGCGCGAAGCCGGGTTCGAGCGGCTGGCGGCGCTTTACCGCGAGCGCTTCCCCAAAACCACGGCGCTGACCGCGGAAATGCGCGAGAGCATCCCCGATATCGCCTTCACCGGCCGCTACCGCGTGCCCTTCCCGTTCAGCCGGTTTGTGCGCGAGAACCTGCCAAGCGGCAGCTTCTACGAAAGCGCCGAGGGAGTGATGCTGACCGATCTCGACGGCAATCGCTTCTACGATCTCACCGGCTCCTACGGCGTCAATCTGCTGGGCACTGATGCCTACAAGCAGATGGTGGCCGAGGGCATTGCCAACACCGGCGCTTTGGGCCCGGTTCTGGGGGGGTTGCACCCGGTGATCGCCGACAATGTAAGGCGGTTGCGGGCGCTTTCCGGGCTGGATGCGGTGTCGTTCCATATGTCCGGAACCGAGGCGGTGATGCAGGCGGTGCGGCTCGCCCGCTATCACACGCGCCGCAGCCACGTGGTGCGTTTCGCCGGCGCCTATCATGGCTGGTGGGGGGACGTGCAGCCGGGCATCGGTAACCCGGTCCCGGCCGATCGCACCTACACGCTGGCGGACATGAGCGAGCAGACGCTCGAAGTGCTCGCCACCCGCAGGAACATCGCCTGCGTACTGGTCAACCCCCTGCAAGCGATGCACCCCAATTCGAGCGCGCCGGGCGATTCCGCGCTGGTGGCCTCGGGCGGCCGCAAGGGCGGCGTGGCGCGCGAAGATTATTCGCGCTGGCTCGCCCGGTTGGCGGAGGTGTGCCGCAAGGCCGGCATCGTGCTGATCATGGACGAGGTGTTCACCGGCTTCCGTCTGGCGCCCGGCGGGGCCTGCGAATATTACGGCATTCGGCCCGATTTGGTCACCTACGGCAAGACGCTGGGCGGCGGGTTGCCGGTGGGCGTGCTGTGCGGCCGCGCCGATCTGATGCGGCGCTATCGCGAGGATCGGCCGGCCGATATCTGCTTCGCCCGCGGCACCTTCAACTCGCACCCCTATGTCATGGGCGCGATGGACGCCTTTCTGCGCTGGCATGCGAGCGCGGAAGCCGAGGCCGCTTATAACGGGCTGGATGAGCGATGGAACGCTCGCGCCGCCGCGCTCAACGCGCGTCTTATAGCCGAGGGGCTGAGCCCGCGCGTGGCCAACCTCGGTACGATCTGGTCGATCGGCTATACCAAGCCCTCGCGCTACAACTGGATGCTGCAATATTACCTGCGGGCCGAAGGGCTGGCGCTGGGCTGGACCGGCAGCGGCCGGCTGATCTTCAGCATGGCGATCGGCGAGGAAGAGTTCGCGGGGATTGCCGACCGGATCGTCGGCGCCACGCAACGTTGGGAGCAGGATGGTTGGGTCTGGGCGCCCGAGGGCGGCGGCAATCGCGCGCTGAATGGCCAGTTTCTGCGGGAGACGCTGGTGCGGGGGCTGCTGGGCCGGCGCTAGCAACGGGGCCGGGGCGCTATGCCCGGCCCCGTTGGCCTTGTCGACCGAACTATCCCGCGGCACTCCTGACCGCAATCAGCCCCGCGTCGCCGGGCGCCAAGCGAGGGCGCTGCGCAGCAGCTGCACCGGCGCCTTGGCGTAAAGCTTCATGTCGTGGAACGGATCGGTGATGATCTTGGTCGCCCAGACGAGGCCCGTCTCCACATCGCGGATGAAGAACAGCTGCACAGTGCGGAACAGCAGCGCGCCGACACCGATCACCAGCCACAGGATGCCGAGGTTTTCGAGAAAGCCCAGCACCGTGGTGTGCGGATCGGCGAAGATCCCGAAGAAGCTCGGATCCACCAGCAGCGGCAAGGGCGAGAGCGCCCACAGGCTCATCAGCACGACCTTGCGCACCAGATTGTAGCCGACCTTGATCTCTTCCTTGTGCCGGTGGGTCGCCTCGTTGACGTGGTCGTAACCCTTGGGCTCGAAGAAGAAATGGCCCGCTTGGCGGCTGGTCATCGCGAAGCCCCAGGCCAGCAGCGCCGCCAGCCAAGGATAATTCCACACCAGCGCATAGCAGAGCACGAAGGTGGCGGCGCTGAAGAAGTGCAGCGCCTGGTTGATCACGCTGTGATGGTAGAAGCGGTGATCATCCCAGCGCTGTTCGGCCAGCTGCTCGCGGAAACGGCCCATCGTGAACTCCGTGCTTGAGAGGTGTCGATCCAGGTTCGCGCTCAGGCGGGAAAGGTCTTGCGATAGCGAACGAGGGAAAAATGGCCCATCGGCGGCAGCGGCCGGTTCTCCACCAGCTCCACCCGCGCATTGCTCGCCGCCCATGCTTCGTAGCGGCTCCAGGGGAACTCGGTGCGCCAGCCCAGCCGGCTGGTGAGCGGCATCAGCCGCCGTTCGATCTGGCCGCGCAGGCCCTTGCCGGCGCCGATCCGGGTGGTGATGATAATCTCGCCGCCCGGGCGGATGACCCGCACGAACTCGTCGAGCGCCGCTTCGGGATCGGGCACGGCGGTCACCACATATTGCGCCACCACCACATCGAAACTGTCGTCGGGATATGTAAGGTGCTCGGCATCCATCACCGCGATCTCCTCGACATTGTCGAGCTTCAACTCGCGAACCCGCTCGCGCGCCTTGTCGAGCATGGCATCGGCAATATCGATGCCGACGAGGCGAACGTGGCGGCTGTATTGCGGCAGCGAGATGCCGGTGCCGACGCCGACCTCGAGCACACGCCCGCCGATCGCCTCCGCCCGCTCGATCGATTCGGCACGGCCAGTGGTGAACACCTTGCCGAATACGAAATCGTAAATGGGGGCCCAGCGGTCATAGGCCGCCGCCACCCCTGCCGTGCGCAATTCGCCGGTGCTTGCATTTGATGCCATAGACACGCGGTAATGGTGGAGCTTGGTTACAACCGGAAGACATCCATGTGGCACGTACGCATCCGTTGCGTCGGGCCTGGTGAATCGGGCTTGTCACCGCTGTTTTGCCGCAGCAAAGGTTTGCTTTCGTTTGCCCGGAGTACCTTGCCATGACCACCGCGTCCGTCCGCCGCCTCGCAGCGGCCCTTCTCGCGCTCGGCCCCGTCCTGCCGGTTGCGGCGCTGGCGCAGGGTCAGACGATCGGCTCGGGCGTGGCGCCGGGCGAGGTGGGCAACAGCGAGCCGCGGGCGATCGCGTTCGCCGCTTCCGCTCCGGCCGAGGCGGCGCTGGTGGTGCTGGTGGCGGCCGGCGCACAGCCGGTTGCGCCCGGGCTCGATGCCGAGACCGGGCGCGCCATCGCCCAGGCGGCCACCTCCGCGCGCTTCACCGGCGCGGCGAATGAGGTGCTGGCGCTGCGCGGGATCGGCGCGCGGCCGCTGATCATGCTGGTCGGCACAGGCGAGGAGCCTGGCGGCATCGCGGAGGCCACCGGCACCGCGGCCCAGCGGCTCGCGGCGGAAAATGCGGCAATCGCCATCAGCGGCACACCCAACGCTGCTGCCGCCGCCGATGCGGCGCTGGGCTTTGGCCTCGGCCAATGGCGTTTCGACCGCTACCGGACTCCCGGCGAAACCGCGCCACCGGCATTGCCCGTCACGGTAGTGGTCGACGATGCCGAGGGCGCCCGTGCCGCTTACGGCGCCCGCCACGCAGGGCTGGTGGAAGGGGTGCGCTTCGCCCGCGACCTGACCAGCGAGCCGGCAAACGTGATCTACCCGGAGAGCTTCGTCGAACGCACCCGTGCGGCCTTTCGCGGCGTGCCCAACGTGCAGATCGAGGTGCTCGACGAGGCAGACATGCGCCGGCTCGGCATGGGTGCGCTGGTGGGCGTGGGGCAGGGCTCGCCCCGTGGATCGCGGCTGATGCTGATCACTTACCGGGGCGCAGAGGGGCCGCCGCTGGCGCTGGTGGGCAAGGGCATCACCTTTGATACCGGCGGCATTTCGCTGAAGCCCGGTGCGGGTATGTGGGAGATGAAGGCCGACATGGCCGGCGCGGCGGCGGTGGTCGGCAGCGCGCTCTCGCTCGCCCGCACCCGCGCGCCGGTGCACATTGTCGCCGTTGCTGCTCTGGCCGAAAACATGCCGGGCGCAAATGCGCAGCGCCCCGGTGACGTGGTCCGCACGATGGGCGGCAAGACGATCGAAATCCGCAGCACCGACGCCGAGGGGCGCCTGGTCCTCGCCGATGCGGTCGAATATGTGGCCGAGCAGCGCGATCCTTTTGCGATCGTCGACATCGCCACGCTGACCGGCTCCGCAGTGGCCGCGCTGGGACCGCAATATGCGGCGCTGTTCGCCCGCGAGGATGCGGTTGCCGAGCGGGTGGAGCGCGCGGCCGAGCAATCGGGTGAGGCGGTGTGGCGCCTTCCGTTGCACCCCGCCTATGCCAAGGCCATCGAGTCCGAGATTGCCGATGTGAAGAACTCCGACGCCGCCCCGGCCCCGGGCGCCAGCGCCGGCGCGCATTTCATCGGCGCCTTTATCGCCGAGGACATGCCCTGGGCGCATATCGACATGGCACCCACCATGTGGACCGACAGCGCCGGTCCGCTCTCGCCGGCCGGTGCCTCGGGCTATGGCGTGCGCCTGCTGGATGCGCTGGCCCGAGAGTGGCGGCCGTAGAACGAGAGGCTCGAACCCAATCGCGTGCAGGGCCGATCCTGATCTCGCGACGCCCTTAGAAGCGACCTTCATCAGCCCCCTTGGGTTGCCCATCGGCCACACCCATCTGAGTGGTTGAGAGAACAAGGGGGATGAGCATGAATCTCGAGAAGTTCACCGAGCGGGCCAAGGGCTTCCTGCAGGCGGCGCAGACCGTCGCCATCCGCATGAACCATCAGCGGATCGCGCCCGAGCACCTGCTCAAGGCGCTGCTGGAGGATCAGGAAGGCATGGCGAGCGGGCTGATCCAGCGCGCCGGCGGCAATCCCCGAGCGGCGCTCGATGCGGTCGACCAGGCGTTGGCGAAGGTGCCTGCGGTCTCCGGCTCGGGTGCGCAGGCGACGCCGGGGCTCGACAATGATGCCGTGCGCCTGCTCGACCAGGCCGAGCAGGTGGCGCAAAAGGCTGGCGACAGCTTCGTGACGGTCGAGCGGCTGCTGCTGGCGCTGGCGCTGGCGAGCACCACCGCAGCGAGCCGCGCGCTGCAGGCGGCGGGCATCACGCCCGAGGCGCTCAACACCGCGATCAACGATCTGCGCGGTGGTCGCAGCGCGGACAGCGCCAATGCCGAGCAGGCCTATGACGCGATGAAGCGCTACGCCCGCGACCTCACCGAGGCGGCGCGCGCGGGCAAGCTGGACCCGGTGATCGGCCGCGACGAGGAGATCCGCCGCACCATCCAGATCCTCGCCCGGCGCACCAAGAACAACCCCGTGCTGATCGGCGAGCCCGGCACCGGCAAGACCGCGATCGCGGAGGGCCTGGCCCTGCGGATCGCCAATGGCGACGTGCCCGATTCGCTCAAGGGTCGCGCGTTGATGAGCCTCGATCTCGGCGCGCTGATCGCGGGCGCCAAATATCGCGGCGAGTTCGAGGAGCGGCTGAAGGCCGTGCTCGACGAGGTGAAGGGCGCCGGGGGCGACATCATCCTGTTCATCGACGAGATGCACACGCTGATCGGCGCGGGTGCCTCCGAGGGCTCGATGGATGCGGGCAATTTGCTCAAGCCCGCGCTCTCCCGCGGCGAGTTGCACTGCATCGGTGCGACGACGCTCGATGAGTACCAGAAATATGTCGAGAAGGACGCCGCGCTGCAGCGCCGCTTCCAGCCTATCTATGTCGACGAGCCTAGTGTGGAGGACACGATCAGCATCCTGCGAGGGCTGAAGGAGAAGTACGAATTGCACCATGGCGTCCGCATCACCGATGCGGCGATCGTGGCCGCGGCGCAGCTTTCCAAGCGCTACATCGCCGACCGCTTCCTCCCCGATAAGGCGATCGACCTGATGGACGAGGCCGCCAGCCGGATCCGCATGGAGGTGGAGAGCAAGCCCGAGGAGATCGAGGGGCTCGACCGGCGGATCATCCAGCTGAAGATCGAGGAGCAGGCGCTGCAGAAGGAGATTGATCAGCCCTCGAGGGACCGGCTCGCCGCCCTGCGCGAGGAGCTGGCGAATCTCGAGCAGCAATCGAGCGAGCTGACCACGCGCTGGCAGAACGAGCGCGACAAGATCAACGCAGAGAGCCGCCTGAAGGAGCAGCTGGACGCCGCGCGAATCGAGTTGGAGCAGGCGCAGCGCGAGGGCGATCTCGCCCGTGCCGGCGAGCTCAGCTACGGTCGCATCCCCGATCTGGAGCGACAGCTGACCGACGCCCAGGGGCTAACCGAGAACGCCCTGCTGCGCGAGGAGGTGACCGAGGACGACATCGCCTCGATCGTCAGCCGCTGGACCGGTGTGCCGATCGAGAAGATGATGCAGGGCGAGCGCGAGAAGCTGCTGCGGATGGAGGAGGTGCTCGGCCGCCGGGTGATCGGGCAGAGCCAGGCCGTAGCCGCGGTGTCACGGGCTGTGCGCCGCGCCCGCGCGGGCTTGCAGGACCCGAACCGGCCGCTAGGCTCGTTCCTGTTCCTCGGCCCCACCGGCGTTGGCAAAACCGAGCTGACCAAGGCGCTCGCTGCGTTCCTGTTCGATGACGATGCCGCCATGGTGCGGATCGATATGAGCGAGTTCATGGAGAAGCACGCCGTTGCCCGGCTGATCGGCGCGCCACCGGGTTACGTTGGCTATGACGAGGGGGGCATGCTGACCGAGGCGGTGCGCCGCCGCCCATATCAGGTGGTGCTGTTCGACGAGGTCGAGAAGGCGCATTCCGACGTGTTCAACGTGCTCCTGCAGGTGCTCGACGATGGGCGGCTGACCGATGGGCAGGGGCGGGTGGTCGATTTCTCGAACACTCTGATCATCCTGACCTCGAACTTGGGCAGCCAGTTCCTCACGAGCCTCGATGCGGGGCAGAGCGTGGTGGAGGTCGAGCCGCAGGTGATGGACATGGTGCGCGCGCATTTTCGGCCGGAATTTCTCAACCGGCTGGACGAGATCATCCTGTTCCATCGGTTGGCGGCCGAACACATGGCGCCGATCGTCGATATCCAGGTTGGGCGGGTCCAGCGTTTGCTGGACGGGCGCAAGATCACGCTAGATTTGACTGATGCGGCGCGGCGCTGGCTGGGTCGGGTCGGCTATGATCCGGTCTATGGCGCGCGGCCCTTGAAGCGCGCGGTGCAGCGCTACCTTCAAGACCCGTTGGCCGAGAAGCTGCTGGCCGGCGAGGTGCCCGACGGCAGTGTTGTGCATGTCGAGGAAGGGGACGGGGCGCTGGAGATTACCACAAGGTAATCGAGCGCTGGTCGGTTGAGGGGCAGCCGGTGCGTCCACGCCGGCGCGCAGAAGCCAGGGGCAACGCGGGACGTGCTGCAGTCGATGCGCCTATCCGTTCGGGCGGTCAGCCCCCTTGAACGAGCGCATCGATTCGGCGTCCTCCCGAGCGGCATTGCCGATGTTTGTCCACTGTGCGCGGGTTCGGCAGTCACGCCGCCTCTGCGTCAGCGAACCGGTCACGCGGCTGGTGCGGCAGATGACTTCGTTCGGGTCCTTCCCATCGCTCGCCGCGTCGACGATTGCAGGCGTGCCTTCGGTATCCTTCACAGCGGCGGCTTCGGTTGCAGGTTGGCTGTCGTCGATTGGAGCCGGGTTGGCGGCGGTCTGCGCGGCGAGGACGAGGATTGCGGCAAGCAACATGGGTTCTATCACCTTGACTGGGCGCCAGCCATCCGGCGCGGAGGGCGTTTCTGTCTCGCGCCAACCCGCGGACGGGCCGGAGCAGATACAATCTCCTTGCTAAGCGTGAACACGCCGCAACGAGCTACAGGGATACAGACCGACCGGCAAAGCAATACCCGTCTTTGCAGGAGCACAAAAGAGAAAAGGGCGGATTGCCGAAGCAACCCGCCCTCTATCATTAACCCCGATCAGGTGATCAGAATGTCAGGTTCAGCCCGATGCTGTAGCGACGGCCGATGGCGTCATAGGTGCTCGGATAGGTGTTGCCGCTGTTGTAGGCGGTTGCACCAATCGTGTTGCCGACAATCGGCGGATCCTTGTCCAGCAGATTGCTGACCGTGAACGTCACGCGGGCCATGTCGTTCAGGCGCTGCTGAAGCGACAGGTCGAATGCGTCGTAGGCCGGAATCGTCCGGAAATCTTCGAAGATGTTCGCCGGGCCACCCTGGTCTGCAGGCTCGACGCTCACCGAGGACAGGTGACGCCAGAGCAAGGAGATGTCCGTCTCACTCGGAAGGGTGACAGTGGTGCGCAGGTTCCAGCTCCACTCCGGCTGGATCGAAGCGCAGGAGACCGAGTAGAACCCGACGCATTCACGATTGCGCGAGGCAGGGTTCGCCTGGAACTTGCTGCTGAGCGTGTGGTTGCCAATAAACGACATGTTCAGGCGGGCAAAGCCGAGTTCCTGGCGGAAGTTGAAGCCAAGGTCGAAGCCGCTGGTCTCGATGATACCCGAATTCGACAGGCCCAGGAACGGCCCGAAGGTGGTGTCGTTCGGGCCGCTCAGGCTGCCCGTCAGCGGGTTGCGCCGGATTGTCCCACACGCCCCCGGATTCGAGCCCGTGAAGCAGCCATCGATGACATCGGCCTGCGACGGTGACGAGATCGCGTCCTCCACCTTGATGTCGTAATAGTCGAGGGTCAGCGAAACGGCGCTTAAGAACCGCGGCTGCAGCACGACACCCAGCGTCAGCGTATCGCCAATTTCAGGCTGCAGCGCGGGGTTGCCGCCGGTCGTCGCGTTGATCTGGCCGGCGGCCGGTTGAGGGATGGTACCGAGCAGGCTCGCATTGGCACCGACAAGCGCCAGCTGCGCCTGGCAAAGCGGCACGAAGTTCGCCCCGCGTGCGGTGATCTCTGCGGTGGTGCCCTGGCAGGGATCGATCGCACGGTTGGTGAGGAACGTCACCTGCGGCTGGAACAGTTCGAACAGGTTTGGAGCGCGCACCGCGCGGGCGTAGGAACCGCGGAATCTTATATCCGGGATCGGCTCCCACGTGCCGCCCACATTGTAGGCCCAGTTGCCGCCAGACGTCGAATAGTCCGAATAGCGGGCTCCGGCGTTCACGGTCAGGCTGTCGAAGAACGGGCGATCCTCGATCAGCGGAAGGTAGATTTCGCCAAAGACCTCCTTCGTATTGTAGTCTCCCGTGATCGGCAGGGCCGGAGCGCCCGCACCGAGCACCTCACCCGGTTGCGAAGAGATGCCGTCGCCGCCCGAAGCGCCGACATACTCGCGATATTCCACGCCCAGAGCGACGCTGAATGGCGACACCGCGAACGGGCTGGAGATGCCGAAATCGCCGGACACGTTGGCCTGCAGGCCCTTGAGCGAGGTCTGGATGAAGTTGAAGGTCGTTACATTCAGGAAGTTGAACGAGGCGTCCGTAAGCGATCCGTCGACGCCGAACAGGTTGAGCGGCACACAGCCGCCCGCGGTGACCGTGCAGGTGGTCGGATTGACAGCCCGCAATGCCTGCTGGAGCCGCGAACGCGTCCCCTGGTTGTTGGAGGTGTTGGTCCGCTCCGATTCGCCGTAGAGGCCGGAGACCTCGAAGGCGAAGGTTTCGGTAAGGTCGGCACGAACACCGCCCGAAACCTGGAAGGTATTGGTGGTGAAGTTGGTCAGGCGCGGCCCGGCTTCGGTGAAGCGGCGGCCGATCTGGGCAGGAATTTCAGTACCATTGGCGATGATTGGGGCACATTGCGCTGCATCTGGCCGGATGGGAGTTGCGCCGATTCGAGCCCCGCCCGGACCTATCGGACGCAGGTCAATGCCGGCTTGGCAAAGCTGCTGTCTCATCACCGGCGTAAGAAAGGGGTTGTTAAGCGGCAGCTGAACGGTGGTGAAGAAGGTGCCAGACGGGGCGATGATCTGATCGACGACAGTCTTGGTGTAGAAAGCCTGGGTGAATACCTCGACCCCGTCGAACACTTCGTAATCTGCGCTGCCGAAGATGTTGTAGCGCTCGAACGGCGTCTGATAGACGTTCAGAGGGTTAAAGTTGAAGTCGCCGAGGACCCCGGTCTCGAACGCCGTGCCGTCCGCATTCACGCGGCCGAGAAGGGGCGACAGGATAGAGGCCGGGGAGGACGTGGGGGAACCCTGTGGGTTTCCGGTGGTGGAACTGAGGCTGAACAGGCCAGAGTCACGCTCGCCCTGCTGGATTGCGGTGGTCTTCGCGTAGCCCATGCTGAGCACCGCATTACCGCGGCCATCATCGAAATTGGCGCCGGTGGTCAGGTCGATGCGCCCTTGGTTGCCGTCGCCGCGCTCGGTGATGCCGAAATTGGCCGTAAGGTCGACGCCGGAGAAGTCACGGCGCGTAATGAAGTTGACCACGCCCGCGACCGCATCGGCGCCATAGGCGGTGGAAGCGCCGCCGGTCAGCACGTCAACCCGCTCGATCAGGGCGACCGGCACGATGTTGAGGTCAGTGACCGACGCGAGCGATGCGGGAACCGTGCGCTGCCCATTGATCAGGATCAGGTTGCGGTTGGCGCCTAGGCCGCGAAGATCGAGCTGTGCCGAGCCGTTGGTACCGTTATTCACGCCCGGGCCGATGTTCGGCACGACGCCCGGCAGCTCACGCAGGAAAGATTCGGCCGAGACGGGCTGGCGGAAGCCGATCTCTTCCTGCGAGATGACCGTGACCGGGCTCGCCTGTTCGAGATTGGGGTTCGAGATGCGCGATCCAGTGACGATGATCGAGCTGGACGGTGTTGCTGTCTCGTCAACGGCCTCGCTGGGAACGACTTGCGCGTGCGCCGCGGAGGAGAGGCCGACGCTGGCAAGGCCAAGCGCCGCGAGGGCCGTTGTGGCGTTAAGCCGAACGATCTGGGTGGTCCTGGATGTCATCGTTTGAGCAGTCCCTGAGAATATGTGGCCCGGCTTTTCGCCAGTCGCCTCAGGAGAGAGCGTTCCGGACATCGTTTCAACGATTACTAACATGCGGCGGTCAAAATGTCTCACCACCGTTGCAGATTCGACACAGGCCGGTAGGCCGCTGTCCGCATCATCTTGGCGGAGATCCTGTCGCAGGATAGTGCCGGGGCTGGCAACGTGCGAGCCACCGAAGGCGGCGGCTCTCCACAAAAAAAGAGCCCCGGAATCGCTCCCGGGGCCCCGCATTCAGTTAAGGAAAGCTTTAGAAACTGACGCTCGTGTTCACGAAGAACGTCCGCCCCTGGTAATCGAAGCCTGAGTACAGCGGCGCATTGCCGATCGTCGTAACTGCAGAGGAAATCCGCGGCGGCTGTGTGTCGAGCATGTTACGCACGCCAAAGGTGAACTCCGCACGATCCATCACGTTGAACTGGATCGATGCGCTGTGCAGGAAGTAGTCGTCAACCTCCAGGAGGAACTGATCGCGGAAACTCTGCGCAGTGGCCTCATTCACCTCGCCGGTCTGTCGGCTGGTGGCGAAGAAGTCGTAGGTTCCGTCACTGCCGTCCAGCCAGGAGAGGCCGTACCGCAGCGTGATCGGGCCGGTGCGGAACGTCGTGTCGAACGATCCCACCCAGTCAGGCGTGTTGTAGATCCCGTTGGAATCCAGCAAGAATTCCTCGGGGAAGAGCCTGTCCGACTGCTCAGTGTACTTGGTGACATTGGCATTCAAGGTGAAACGGCCATCGAGGAAATCGGTGGCGAAACGGCCGTTGAACTCGAAGCCCTTCACAATGTCGGTCGACAGGTTGACGAACCCGCTGGTGACCTCAAGGATGTTGTTCGCATCGCGCGAAACGAAGGCGCAGAAACCCTGGTTCGGGTTGAAGTCGACCGCGCCGTAACACCTGCCGAGGATCGCACCGGCGCCAAGAGACGCCACGCCGTTCTCGACCTCGATGTCGAAATAATCGAGAGCAAGGCTCACGGATGTGCTCGCAGAAATCTGGGGGCGCGCCACCACGCCGACCGACCAGTTCTTTGAAGTTTCGGCCGAGAGGCCGGTTTCGGCACCGCCACGGTTGAACACCGTGATGCCGTTGTTCTGCTGGAATGTGGCGACATTGATACCGACAGCGGCGCAGTTGGTGGCGCGCAACTGCTGGTTGGTGCTGTAGTCTGCAGGATTGGCCGGGAAGCCATCGGCGTCGCACGGATCGTTCGCTCCCCCTATGAAACCACTTGTCGCTCCGAGGAACTGCTCCGCGAGTGCAGGCGCACGGTATGAGGTGCCGTAGCTGCCGCGGACGCCGAAGCCGCGGAAGAACTCCCATTCACCCGCCACCTTGTAGGTCACATCGCTGCCATAGGAATCGTAATCCGTGTAGCGGACCGAGGCGCTGAGGTTGACGCTTTCGAAGAACGGACGATCGGCCAGCAGCGGGATGAAGATTTCACCGAAGACCTCTTTCACATTATCCGAACCACGGGTCGGGACACCTGCGGTGAGGCCGAGCAGATTGCCCGACTGGGAGTTTTCATCCGGCGTATCGTCGATCCGCTGGCTGCGGTATTCCGCACCGAGCGCGAGCTGCACGTCGCCACCCGGAAGGGCGAACAACGGACCGTCGATCGACAGGGCAGCGGTTGTCTCGCGGAAGAGTGTCGTGCCGATGGTGTTCTGCAAAACGTAATCGCGATAGGCCTGTGGCAGGCGCCCGCCGATCGTATCGGCATTCAACGGCGGC
>PPFU01001521.1_pt1 | contig 22568 bp, 24 predicted proteins | sample 1535991 | NCBI WGS metagenome assembly PPFU01 (sample SAMN04901290, study PRJNA319586) | Hypolithon metagenome, whole genome shotgun sequencing project. | isolation source: Antarctic Hypolithon | place: Antarctica: Miers Valley | collected 2014
AGCATTTAATTTCAGACGATTGCATGTGCTGATGGGGCAGAAAATCATCTCTCCGACAAGCTGCTAGGGCGCTGCGTCCGATAGCTAAAATGTGAGCCTAGATACCACACTCTCCACCTGATGAATCCCGGCGTTTGTGTTGACCGACTGATGCACGTGGCGGCTGAGGGCTTCTATTTGAGCTTGAAACGTTGAGGGCTGGTCAGATGGCAGGGGGGCAAGTCATCATAGGAATAGGGCTGGTTGTTGGTCGTGTTAAATCAACTCTAGCCCTGTTTCTTCCAGTCTTCGACTTATTATCTCAAAGTGCTCTCATCACTGAGGTTCAGCCTATAATTCGGGCATAGCGCTCAACCGGTTACACCCAAAGCCTTTACGAGAGTGCTGCCTAATTTTTTCGTAGGCATCTTGCAACAAAAGATTCGTATCTGCTTTCAATCGAGCAGCATTTCGCTGCAAGCGTTGCCTAATCGGCATCCTTTGCTTATCAGATCCTTTGATCTGCGCCAGCAGCTTAACAAATAGCTTGGCAATGAATGGAGCGTCAGCCCCTAAGCTCGCCTCAGCCTGAATATTCACTGAACTCTCAACCGTTTGGTCAGTTTCTTCTGTAATCTCTTTGAACCAGTTTTCAAAAGCGTTGAGCAGTATCGCGTCAAAACGGCAAGATGGTTTTCACTATATCTCAAGTGTACCGCTCCCCATAGGCCACGATCATTACCCGCACATAGCTAGTTTTTGCTTCCTAATGTCGTCCGCTATACTTTTAATCCAAACAGTTCAGTCCACACAGTAGGACTTTAAATGATGGCCAAGGCTTGGATGAAACGACCGCCCAAAGGGGTGTATGCAGCGATCGCACCCCTCGGCACAATCCGACTGGTTTTTAGCGCGATCGCTCTCATAATCTTCTGCATCCTCTCTGTCATCACCTGGGCTCGCATCAGCTTTCCCTTCGAAACTGACCTGCTCGTATGGTTACAAGCCAACGTCACCGGCCTTTGGGGAAAGCTACTTTCCCTGGCCTACTACGCAGGCGACACTGAATCTGCCGGAGTCATCACGGCCATCGTCCTGATTTATCTGCTGATCAAGCGATGGTGGCAAGAGGGGCTTTGGTTTGCTGTCGCCACAGCAGGCGCGCTAGTGCTAGTAGGAGAAGTATTCAAACCCTTATTTGACAAAGACCGTCCACCCTTCGTCAACGATCCTTCCATTCACGGCGCAGCTTTTCCCAGCGGCCATGCCACAGGCAACACCATCCTGTACTTTTTCATTGCCTACTTCCTCACAACCCAGCTACCCCACCTAGCCCGCAGATTTCACCTACTCACCGTAGGCTGGCTCATTCTCATGGGCTTTGGCAGTATGCGAGTCGGCGCTCACTGGCCCACCGACATTCTAGGCGGCTACTGCTTAGGTTTTTTATGGCTCATGCTATGCATGGCCCTACTCAACGCCTCAGCCCATATTCCACTCGTCAAAAAGCTGCCACACGCACGACACTCCCCCCGCTAGCCACTCCTGACTTCTGACTCCTACTCAGCAGCCGTCTCCGACTCAGCGCTATCACCCGCCGTATCGCCAGACCCATCTTCTTTTGCTTCACCAGACTCAGCGCCGCCCTGCGTTTTAGCCGCCGCCTTGTCTTTTTTCTCCTGCTCGCGCTTGGCCTTTTTCTTTTGCTCAGCCTCAATCATGTCCTTCATCACAACCCGAGCCTGGGCCATTTTCTCCAGGTTGCCGCGATAAAGATCTACATCCTTCTTCAGCAGGTCATTATTAAAGCCTAGTGTCTCTGCTAGCTCATCGAGCAAGGCATCACGCTTTTCCTTTTCCTTAATCGCCTCTGCGTCAATCGTCTCCAGCACGTTATAAAGGCCAGTGGCAAACAGGCGGCTGTACTTAAACTTAGGATTGGTAATCACCTTGTGCAGGTTGCCCTTGAGCGCATCGCCACCGCTGGTTTTAGCCTCTTCCAGTATCGTCTTAAACGCCTCTATCGAAGGAACGGCCTTAGCCGCCGCTAATAGTTCCTCAGCATCACGGCGATACTGCTCAGGATCGCCCTCTACCGCTTTGATAATGGCCGAGTAAATAGAGAGCCGGTCAGCTTCGGGCTGATACCCTTCCATGAAGCGGTCGAACACGCTGACCACGCCCAACGCGTACATAGAATCATAGGCAAAATCTACATTCACCAGGAGCAGATGCATTTCTACCATCAGCTCTTCAACCACGCGGCGATAAATCGCGCTGATAGGACGAGTGTGTGTGCTGTAGAAAGCTCGCTTCGTAGCTGAAACCGTGCGGACGTTATTCACAAGTAAACGCTCTTTTGTTAAATACTCTTTGTAAACGTATTGTTACGCTTTGCAGTCCCTTTGCCAAGCGGTTTGTTTCAGAATAGAAACCTGTATCTTTAAAGAGTAGCCGATGACAAATTCTCCTCTGAGCACGCTGGCAGACTATTTGGCAGGCGAGTTCGAAAACCAGGCTCAAGCAACGGCAGAACCTGCGTGGTACGTTCACCTGAGGCTGTGGCAAAGGCCTATACCAGCGCTATCTAATGCTCATACGCATACCCTGTTCTTAGAGCAGGCCAGCGTGGGAGCGCTTAAGCCACCCTACCGGCAGCGCATTTTACAGATCAGCCAAAAAGCAGATCAGCTTCGCGTTGAGTACTTTGCGCTGTCCCAGCCTGCGAAGTTTGTAGGCGTAGGCGCAGACCCCGCACGGCTAGCGAAATTCTCCGAGGCGGATTTGGTGAGCTTACCCAATAGCGAAGCCCATATCCAATATCAGCCGCTGCCTGCGGGCGAATACCAGTTTCAGGCTGCTCTACCAGATGGGGATCTGTGTTCGTTTGAGTACGACGGACAGCGGCGCTATGTGTACCTGGGGTTTGATGTCGCACCCAAAAAAATAGCGCCCAACGAAAAATCACCTGAAGACAACGCTTCAGGTGACACGATAGAACTACTGACCTATGACAAAGGCATAGACCCCGACACCGACCGAGGTCTATGGGGTGCCCTGATGGGGCCGTTTCGGATGATTAAGCAAAAGGCATATCCCTTATAGGGACGCTCCGCGTTGGCCTTGCCACGCCCTTGGCGTTACGGCTGCGCTCAGTCCACGGTTAGGTAGCCAAGGTAGCTGAGCCGTCGTAGTCGAAGCTATGCTACCGATGCTTTATAGGGCGATGCCAGCGCTTCTTCCTCAGTGTCGTAAATTTCGAAGACAGAATCCATCATGGTGACTTCGAATACCAGCTTGGCTTCGGGATGCACGTTGCTGATGCGAAAGCTGCCGTCAATTTTATCGGTGTCGCGCATTCCGGCGACTAAGGAAGTAAGGCCCGAGCTGTCAATAAAATTGACTTCGCTGAGGTTTACCAAAATGTGGGGGGTCTGTGCAGAAATCGTGTCCTGTAGTTTGAGACGAAACTGCCAGGCCGTTGTGATATCCAGTCGCCCGGTGGGGGCCAAAATCACAACCTGCTCGCCTTGGGGTGTGGTGAAATCTCGCTGCTCCATACCGTTGTTGCCGCTTGTTTTTACTTAAGGTCGCAATGGCGCTTGGTAGCGCTCCGCTGTGACCTTTAGAGTGCCCAAATGTGGCTTCGACTACGCTCAGCCACCGGGTTGGGGGCAAATATTTAACCCCTAGCCGGGTAGTTGAGCGTAGCCGAAACTACATGCTCGCCCAGTCCTGAGGCCGCAAGAAGACATCGTAGAGCTTAGCCTCTGGAGTACCGGGCTCAGGATGGTAGTTATATTCCCAGCGCACCATCGGCGGCAACGACATCAAGATAGACTCCGTGCGACCGTTGGTCTGTAGGCCAAATAGGGTGCCCCGGTCAAACACGAGGTTAAATTCTACGTAGCGGCCCCGGCGGTAAAGCTGGAAGTCGCGCTCTCTGTCGCCATACTCGGTGTTAGCGCGCTTTTCGACGATGGGGACATAGGCGGGTAAGAAGGCATCACCGCAGTCAACCGCAAAGTTAAAGATTTCTTCCCAGGTGCGCTTGGGGGCACTGCCTGCCTGCTTGCTGTACAACGCTGCGGGGCCGTCCTGATTGTGGCCACGATAGAGTTCGCCGCGCTGGCCGTTTTGATAGTCGAAAAAGATGCCGCCGACGCCTCTGGGTTCGGCGCGGTGCTTGAGGAAAAAGTACTCGTCGCACCAGCGCTTGAAGTTGGGATAATACTGTGGGTTGTGGCGATCGCACACCCCCTTCAACGTCTTATGAAAATGAATCACGTCTTCTTCAGTCGTGTAGTAAGGCGTTAGATCGATGCCGCCGCCAAACCACCATACCGGGCCAGCCTCAAAGTAGCGGTAGTTGAGGTGTACGGTGGGCACATAGGGGTTATTAGGATGCAGCACCATAGAAGTGCCCGTCGCATAAAACTGATGGCCTTCAGCCTCAGGGCGCTTGCTCAAGATAGCGGGCGGCAGCTTATCGCCCCACACTTCCGAAAAGCCCACGCCGCCCTGCTCAAAAACATCGCCGCCCTTCATCACCCGCGAGCGACCGCCGCCGCCTTCGGGCCGCTGCCAGGCATCTTCCTGGAATTTTCCAGTGCCATCAACGGCCTCTAACTTTTGGCAAATTCTATCCTGTAATCCTTTGAAGGCATTGCTGACTTGCTGGCGAGAGTCACTGGGCGGAAGCGTCAGGGCAGGAGCTGTGGAAGTGTTTTTCTGAGGAGCTTCCGGGCGCACAGCCTTTGCGGGGGAAATCGTCATAGTGTGTCGATAGTGGCTTCAATCAATTCAATCAATCCGTCGTTTATTTAGTCAAACACGATTTGGAAGGCTTCGTTGCATTTTTGAAACAGAGCGTGACAATCTGTGACAAATGGGCTGCAACAAATTACCGGTCGTCCCAGGCATGATTCTATACATGAGAGGCGGCGCGATCGCTTAAACTAATAGAGCTGTTTTCGGAGGAATTACGGAACTTCGTTGACCTCTGATAAGACTGCTATTTTATGTAGTTGGGATTTCTGGGGCGATCGCCATGACGTGGCTTCAGCATAAACAAAAGGATTTATTCACTAGCTTGCTCACCCGCTTACGGACAGGGAGGCGAAGCCTAAAAAGCCGCTTGCACTCTTTTATAGCGCACCTAACTAGCGGGTTAGCCCAGTCAGAAAAAAAATTGAGTGTAGTGTCCGTAGGGGGCACGACAGATATTACGGCTGCTATGCCCAGATCTCACTTTAGATCTCAAGGCCTCTGGGATGGAGCCTGGGGCGAAGATACAGCTTTTTCGAGGGAAAATCGCAGCGCCTGCGAAAGCAACTACTGGGCTACCAGCACAGCCCCCGCCGAAACACTGTGGCAGCTAGTTACCAACCTCGCCGATCTCAACACCTGGCACCCTTTAATTACCTCCACTAATGCGCCTCGCGGTCAGCGAGCCAAACCCGGCCTGATCTATCGCGCGGTAATGCCATACCTGCCTATCTCCACCCAAATATTTGTAGAGCGGGTGCTGCCGGGTGAGCTGCTCAGCATTCGTCTATTTCCTCTACCGGGCCTACAGGAGCGGGTTACCTATCGCATCGTTTCCACCCTTTGCGGCACCTGCGTTTTGTACTCTATTACCCTAAGCGGCTGGCTTTCGCCTCTCGCTTGGCCAGTGGTGAAGCCCCATGCCACAAAAGTCGCCGCCGCGCTGGTAGAAGCCGCCGAGCAGCACATGTCTGGCGCGCCTGTAAAAGCCAGCAAGACAGACATTTTCGGCAGCTCCTTTTAGAGGCAAGCAAGAGAGACAAGCAAGAGAGATAAGCAAGAAAAGTAATAAGAGAGACAACACAAGCAGCGGCGGCAGAGATAATAATTTTCTCAGCAGCATCGTTGAGCGTTAGTATTTCCACATAAAGCCGACCACCCCACAACATGATCAAAACGCTCGACACAGAATCAGTTTTAGAAGTCCTGAAGCCAGTGCAGGATCCAGAGCTTCAAAAAAGCCTGGTAGCGCTGAACATGATTCGCAATGTCAAGGTAGACGGCGGCAACGTGAGTTTTACCTTGGTGTTAACTACGCCCGCCTGCCCCTTGCGCGAGTTTATTAGGGAGGACTGTGAAAAAGCAGTGCGCACCCTTCCAGGCGTCGAAAACGTGGAGATAGAAATCACGGCTGAAACGCCTCAGCAAAAGGCTTTACCCGACCGCACTGGCATTGCTGGGGTCAAAAATATTCTGGCCGTCACCAGCGGTAAAGGCGGCGTGGGCAAAAGCACCGTCGCAATTAATATCGCCGTCGCCTTGGCCAAAACAGGTGCGGCTGTAGGCCTGATTGACGCCGACATTTACGGCCCCAATGCGCCCACCATGATGGGCCTGAGTGAGGCTAATGTCACCGTGCGCGACGTTGACGGTGAGCAGGTGCTAGAGCCTGCTTTCAACCACGGCGTCAAAATGGTGTCTATGGGCTTTTTAATCGACAAAGACCAGCCGGTCGTGTGGCGGGGCCCCATGCTCAACGGGGTAATTCGTCAGTTCTTGTATCAGGTTCAGTGGGGCGAGTTGGACTACATGGTGGTGGATATGCCGCCGGGGACAGGTGATGCCCAGCTAACGCTGGCTCAGGCCGTACCGATGGCGGGCGCAATTATTGTGACAACCCCGCAAGCGGTGGCCCTTTCAGATGCGCGGCGCGGGCTGAAAATGTTTGAGCAGCTAAACGTGCCGATTTTAGGATTGGTAGAAAATATGAGCTACTTTATACCGCCAGATATGCCAGATAAAAAGTACGCTATTTTTGGTATGGATGGCGGTGAAAAGGCAGCGGCAGAGTTAGGCGTGACGCTGCTGGGCAAAGTGCCGTTAGAAATGCCTGTGCGAGAAGGCGGCGATAACGGTGTGCCAATTGTGCTGGCTGCGCCTGAATCGGCTTCGGCTATAGCTTTGATGAATATTGCAAAGCAGGCGGCGGCAAAGATTTCTGTGGCAGCGTTAACTTAAGCTCAAAGCCCTTATTCCCATTTAATTTACTGCTTGCTATGTCTTCTTATTCGCCTCGCTCTTCAATGCTACAAAAACGTTGGAAAAGGCTTTTCCACGGGTGGCAAGGCGTAGACTGGCTGCTGTTTATGCTGCCGGTGGGCGTGACAATTTTTGCCAGCATTTTAATTGACAGTACGCAGAAATATACGGGCGAAACGGGATTTGCAGTTAATCATGCGGTGCTGGGCGCGATCGGCGCGGGTTTGGCGCTGTGGATTGCTCGCAGTCGCTATGAGGTACTGCTGCAATGGCGATGGATTATTTATGTGGCTATGATTGTTTCGCTGTTGGCGGTGATGGCTATTGGAGCGGAAGGGCTGGGGGCACAGCGGTGGATTAACGTTTTTGGCTTTTACGTGCAGCCTTCGGAGTTTGCCAAGCTAGGGGCGATTATTACGCTGGCCGCTACGCTAAAAGACCGTGACGCCTCGACGCTGTATGGCATGGTAAAGGCGCTGGCGATTACCGCTGTACCTTGGGCGCTGGTGTTTTTACAGCCAGACTTGGGAACCTCGCTAGTGTTTGGGGCGATTACGGTAGGGATGCTGTACTGGAGCGGTACGCATCCGGGCTGGCTGATTTTAATGGTTTCGCCGCTGGTATCGGCGATTCTGTTTCAGGTTTATTTTCCGGCGTGGGTTGTTTGGGTGGTGCTGATGGGCGTGGTTGCCTTTAAATCGCTGCCCTGGTGGCCTTTGTATAGTGGGGCGATCGCCCTCATCCTCAACATCGCCTCTGGCAAGCTCGGCCAAGTGATGTGGCACGTGCTCAAAGACTACCAAAAAGATCGTCTGATCCTGTTTTTAGACCCAGACAAAGATCCCTTGGGCGGCGGCTATCACCTGATTCAGTCGCGGATCGCCATTGGCGCGGGGGAGCTGTGGGGCCAAGGGCTATTTCATGGCACCCAAACGCAGCTCAGCTTTATTCCCGAGCAGCACACAGACTTTATTTTCTCAGCGGTCGGTGAGGAACTGGGCTTTATGGGCGGCATCGCACTGCTGCTGGCCTTTTGGCTGATTTGTCTGCGCCTGGTGATGATCGCGCAAAATGCAAAAGACAATTTTGGCTCTTTGCTGGCAGTAGGCGTCCTATCAATGATTGTCTTCCAGGCAATTCTCAATATTTGTATGACGATTGGCCTAGCGCCGATTACGGGCATTCCGCTGCCGTGGATGAGCTATGGGCGCTCGGCGCTGCTGACAAACTTTATTGCGATTGGATTGGTGGAGTCGGTGGCGAACTATCGATTTAGGCTGAAGTTTTAGCGTTAGCAAAACGTTTTGATAGGTCAGTACGCTTTCCTTAATTTATTCCATAGACATGTCTCGATCAGACTACAAAACACCCGTATCAGATTTGCTGACCTACGGAAGCTGCTGTGAAGTAGACAGGCGAGCTACCAGTGAGCAGTCTAAACAAATTGTTAATAAAATTCTGGCGGCTGGGCCTGAGGAAGTAGGCCGCGTCGATCTAGCTCAGTTCCGTCAGAGAATAGAACCAGCGACCTGGCCAGACTATCTTGAGGAATTAGGACTCACTCCAGCGCACGTACCTGAGCTGATTCGGATGGTGACCGACGATGACCTGAGTTGGGCTGATGGAGAATCTACAGAAATATGGGCACCTATTCATGCCTGGCGTTGCCTAGGGTTGCTGAGAGCCGATGAGGCGGTAGATCCTTTAATTGGGCTGTTGGGTGATGAAGATGCAGATTGGCTCCTGGAGGAAATTCCTTGGGTGTTGGCGCTGATTGGAGAAAGGGCGATCGCGCCTACTACGCTATATTTGGCCAATCGCAGGAAGCCCGAGTGGTGCCGCACTGCGATGGTTTCAACGCTGGAATATATCGCAGTGCTACATCCTGAACTCAAAGAACGCTGCATCGGAAAAATTGCTTCACAGCTCGCCGATTACGCTCATAACTCTGAATCGCTCAACGGTTCTTTAGTCTGTAGCCTGGTGGAGTTGAAAGCCACCTCTAAGGCATCGCTGATGAGTAGAGCCTACGGCGCTGAGCGTGTAGATGACACTATCTGTGGCAACTGGCCTCAGGCACAAATTGATTTAGGAATTGCTACAAAAGACGACTTTACCCGCGAAGAGCTAGCTAGCTATGACTTCATGTGGGTACATGAATCAGAGCTAGCTAGAGAGAAAAAGGCTCTTAGTCTGGGGTTGCCTGATGAACTGCCTGATGAACTGCCTGATAGACTGCCAGATCAGCAAAGCGAGGAGACGATGCCCTCAGGCAAAACGGTTCAGGGGTTTGGTGAAAAAAGCAATAGCGCGAAGGGAAACAAGAAAAAGGCTAAGAAGAAGAAACGTTAGGATACCTTTACAAAAGGAATTGACTTTGTTTACCCGTGCTCGCTAAATCGCCATACATAGCTCTAGTTTATAGGTTTTCCCGGCTGAAGAGTTTCAGTAGCTATCGTCGCCAGTGACGGTTTTGATGGCGAGGGTGTGGTTGGCTTCGTGGAGGCGTTCGGCGATCGCATCGCGCCAGTTCAAGCTAATTTTAGGATTCGCCAGCACCTGCTGCGCCCGCTCGCGACACTGCGCCCCTTGAGCGATGTTCATAGTGCCAATGCCAGCCAAATCTTCGTAGAGCTTTTGCAGCGGAATTCTTGGCTGCGGCACCGGTTTGACGGTATCTGACACTACACCAGAGGTGATTTCAGACATGGTTCAATTTTCCTAGTGAGTATAGTTACGGATACTTTTGTGGCTAATATTTCTATGGGAGCCTCCTAGCGCTGTAGGATATTGTGGCTGCTCGATTGAGGGTAGCGACCGGTTAGTCAAGAAGATTTACAGAGCAACACACAGCGCGTATTTTAGTTAGTAATTCTTAAAAGAAAGATTGATGTTGCTATCGCCTCAGGAAAAAGACAAGCTGCTGATTTTTACAGCGGCGTTAGTGGCCGAAAGGCGCAAAGATAGAGGGCTAAAGCTCAACTATCCCGAAGCCGTCGCCTATATTTCGGCGGCCATTATGGAAGGCGCTCGCGACGGCAAAACGGTGAGTGAGCTAATGAGCGAAGGCACCACGCTACTAAAGCGTGACGACGTAATGGAAGGCATCCCTGAAATGGTGCGCGAAGTACAAATAGAAGCCACCTTCCCCGACGGCACAAAGTTAGTAACCGTCCACGACCCAATCATGGATTAACCCCAGAACCCCGTAGGGTGGGCAGGTAAAAAACCTCTTCGACCCACCAAAGATCAAAACTGCCCACCATCTGCCCACCATCCAACATGTTTTAAAACAGCGCAAAAACCGCCCCAGTCAATCCATAAAAACACCAATGCAAAACCAGCCCCACGAAGCAACCCCCATCCCTTTGATCCCCGGACAAATAATCCCAGGCAGCTCAGAAATGATCGAGCTAAACGCAGGCAGGGACATCATCAAGCTGGTCGTGAGCAACGTAGGCGATCGCCCCATCCAAGTGGGCTCTCACTTCCACTTTTACGAAGTGAACGAAGGCCTGCGGTTTGACCGCGATCGCACCCAAAAAATGCGCCTAAACATCACCGCTGGCACCGCCGTCCGCTTTGAACCCGGCGACGAAAAAGAAGTCGAGCTAGTCCCCTACGGCGGCAGTCAGGAAATCTATGGGTTCAATGGCAAATACGATGGCGCTGAGCTAAAAGGATAGGTGCATGTTGAAATCAGCAGCGCGATTAGGCATCGGCGGGCCAGTCGGCAGCGGGAAAACGGCGCTGATAGAAGGCATCGTGCCAATACTGATGGCCCAAGGCGTAGAAGTCGCCGTCGTCACTAACGACCTGCTGACCACAGAAGACGCTGACCGGCTGAAGCGCAAAGGATTTTTACCGGCTGAGCGGGTGATTGGCGTAGAAACCGGGAGCTGCCCGCACACGGCGATCCGAGAAGATCCAACCATGAATCAGCTAGCGGTGCAGGATTTAGAGCTGCTGTTTCCGCAGCTAGATTTAATTTTGATAGAGAGCGGCGGTGATAACTTGGCCTCTACATTCAGCTACGACTTGGTTGATGCTTACATGTTTGTCATCGACGTAGGCGCCGGTGATGATATTCCGCGTAAAAACGGGCCAGGATTTGTGCAGTGTGACTTAGCGGTGGTGAATAAGATTGATATTGCGCCCTATGTAGGGGCTGATTTGGACTTGATGCGGCAGCAGTCCGCCCAATACAGGCAGGGCAAGCCCGTAGTGTATACCAACTGCAAGACCTCAGAAGGCTTAGATGAGGTGGTGGCGTTTATTCAGGAGAAACTGTTGTTTGGTCACAAAATTACAGCTTGAACACACTTCGACTGATGAGCTTTCCTGGCGATCGCAGCTCTCACTGAAGCTAGATGCTGATGCAGGTAAAACAGTTTTAAGCCACCGTTACATGGCTTATCCGCTGAGTGTTTCACCCGTTTTTCGGTTAGAAGAAAATGAGTTTGGTGCAAGGGCTTATCTCTACCGAATGAACACGTCTCCAGGGTTACTGGCAGGCGACAAAATTGGTATGTCTCTTCAGCTAACGGCGGGCGCTCAGCTTTATTTGGCTGAGCAGGCTGCAACCAAAGTGCATACCATGCCCGCTTTAGCGTCTCAAGCGGTAGTGAACAATTGGATAGAGGTGGGCGATCGCGCCACGCTAGAATTCCTCCCCGAACCCCTCATTCTTTTCACCGACTCAGCCATAATTCAAAACACCGAAATCACGGTACACGCTACGTCAGGATTGACCTTAGGAGAGATTATTTTACCGGGAAGGCTGGCGCGAGGTGAGGTATATCAGTTTCGTCAATATCTAAGCCGTCTTCAGGTCAGCTCGCCCGACGGGAAAGTCTGGTTTGCTGAGACAATGAGACTGTTGGGTCAGGACAATCGATTTGCTAAGAGCGCTTTGTTTGCTAGTGGGGCGGTGTTGGGGAGCTTGGTTTTGATTTTGCCTGAGGCGATCGCAACTCCTAAAAACCTAGCGGATTTAAGCGCTACGATTGACAAACTAGCAGAGCCGGATAGTTCTGTTGATATAGCAAGCTCGGTGTTACCTGAAGGCAGAGGATTGTTTATACGGGCAATGGCACAGACAACTCGGGAAATGCAGGCTTGTTTTAGGGGCGCGGTGAACGGTGTGCGAAAGCTACGGGGCCAGCCTCAATTACCTTATTCGATTTGAGAATGCCGTTGTTTATGGAGTTAGGGTGAAATGAAAATGACTGACGCAAAGGGGGCGGCTACTGAGCTAGCCGAGGACTATTTAGGGAACGTGAGTGAGAGCGCGGATGTTGCTAGACGGGTGGTGCAGGCTCAAAGGGAAAATCGCTGTTTGGAAGTGTTGATTGGCAGGGGCGATCGCGCCAAAGGCCGCATTCTCACGCAAACCTCTTCTGGTCAATCGGTAGGCATTGTAAAAGCGCGAAGCTGGCTGCTGCGAGAGGGTGATGTACTCTCTACTCCACGCAACTATCTGGTGCTAGTGAGCCTTGAGCAGCAGCGAGTAATGGCCTTGCGATTTGAGCAGGGGGTAAATAATAAAGCGATCGCGCTCATGCATCTAGGCCATACACTAGGCAATCAGCACTGGCCAGTCAGCGTAAAGGGCGAAACCATGTACGTAGAGCTAGTAGCAGAAGCCATGCAGATGGAATCCACGCTGCGTAAAATGGCAAATACGCTAGCGATTCAAGGCTTGCAGATTAGCTTTGAAATGAAGTCGCCCAACGAATCAGTAGATTTTTCTGTTGATCACGCGCACTGAGGCTTGTTTATGGCTAATACTCTCAATCAACAGTTTGTGCTCATGCAGCTAGCAGACTCATTCTTTCCATCGGGTGCTTACACGCTTTCGCATGGTTTGGAGAGCCTAGTACAGTCTGGGCGGATTACTCGCCCTGAAGACATAGAGACTTTTGCACGATTGTTGCTATGTAATAAAGTGGGCGGCACTGACTTGGTAGCCCTTGCTCATGCTCACAGCGCAAGTCTTCAAAATAACCTGACGGCTGTAGGAGATATAGACGCACGGCTATTCGCCCAAACGCCGATTGAAAAAACGCGCATTGCCCAGCGTCAGAGCGGTCGCGCCTTGCTAATGGTCGGGGGCAAAACCTGGCCTCATGCTCATTTGGATAGTTTGAGCCTGCAAACGGCTAAGGGTGAGATTAACTGCCTACATCCGGTGGTATTTGCAGTCGTCGCGCAAGTTGCAGGGCTCGATCAGCAGGCGGCGCTGGTGGCGTTTGTGCATGGCTTTGTGACAGGGCTATTGGGCGCGGCGATTCGGTTAGGGGCGATTGGGCACTTGGAAGCGCAGCGGGTGAGGTTGGCGATCGCGCCCGATATGGAAACCGTCTGCGAGCAGGCACCTCTACAGTCTTTAGATGAAATGTGGTCTTGCACACCGCTAATCGACCTTGCCCAAATGCGACAAGCAAAGCTTTCTAGGCGATTGTTTGCGAGTTAAAAGTACAGCCGCTTTAGTCGCTTGGCCTGTACTTAAAAATAGCTATGCAGGTTCTTTTGGTGGTAAGTGCCTCAATGGCACAAATTTCACCTGTAGCTCACATCCGACCGCTTGAGCGTACTTTTGTAAAGTAGCAATTGAAGGAGAGTGCTTTCCGCTACCTAACGATGACTCAAGACGTGTTATCGCTGGAGCCTTAGTGCCCATGCGCTCTGCTACCTCTGCCTGCGTAAGCCCAGCGTTTTTCCGGGCTTGCAGCATTTGCCGAAGCAGTGCGAACTCGGGTTCCATGCTGTCGTAAATTGCTTTTGCTTCGGGGCTTGCCAGTATCTTTGCCTTCAGTTCGCTATGATTCATTATTTTTTATTTCTGCTAAACGATGTTTGGCAATGCGCAATTCTTGTTTAGGAGTCTTCTGAGATTTTTTCACAAACCCATGAAGCATTACTATACGCCTGCCAACTTGAGTGCAGTAGAACACCCTTGCTATGCCTTCTCGCCCCTTGACACGAAGCTCAAAAAGCCCATCGGACATCGTCGTATGTGGCATTCCAAGATTAGAGCCGAAATCTAACACGAGTTCAGTAAGCCGAATGTATCGAACACTGAGACCGGGTGGTAGATCAAGAATGAACTGCTTAACGTCTTCATATGGATATTCGATAGTTCATGTCATAGTAGCAATAGTAACATATTTGTTATAAAAATGCTGCGTACTTCTGTCAGCGTTTCGTTCCTGTCTATATTGCTTGTCTTACAGTATTGAGGATCTAGCTGACTAACAAAAAATGAAGGATATTTTGTATATATTGATGACTGTGTTTGCTTGAATGCTGCCCAAATTATTTCCTTTTAGTGACCAATGAGTAACTATATTAGCCGCCGCGATTATGCTGATACCTTTGGGCCGACGGTGGGCGATCGCGTCCGCTTAGCCGACACCGAACTCTTCCTAGAAGTAGAACAAGACCTCACCACCTATGGCGGCACCTACTACGGCGACGAAGTGAAATTTGGCGGCGGTAAGGTCATTCGTGATGGTATGGGGCAATCGCCGATCTCTCGGGCTGATGGGGCGGTGGATGTGGTGATTACCAACGCGCTGATTTTGGACTGGTGGGGCGTGGTGAAGGCCGACGTAGGAATTAAGGATGGCAATATTGCGAAGATAGGAAAGGCGGGCAATCCCTATACGCAAAATGGCATTGATATTATTATCGGGCCGGGGACGGAGATTATTGCGGGCGAGGGCAAGATTCTCACGGCGGGGGCGATTGATTCGCATATTCACTTTATTTGCCCGCAGCAAATTGAGGTGGCGATCGCATCCGGCGTAACCACCATGCTCGGTGGCGGCACTGGCCCTGCAACTGGAACACTCGCCACCACCTGCACCCCCGGCGCATGGAACATTCACCGCATGTTAGAAGCCGCAGAAGCCTTCCCAGTGAATCTTGGCTTTATGGGCAAGGGCAATTCTAGTAAGCCCGATGAGCTGGTTGCGCAGGTTCAGGCGGGCGCAATGGGGCTAAAGCTACATGAGGACTGGGGCACGACGGCTGCGGCGATTGACACCTGCCTTTCTGTGGCTGATGACTATGACGTGCAGGTGGCTATTCACACCGATTCCTTGAACGAAGCTGGATTTGTTGAAACTTCTGTCGCTGCCTTTAAAGACCGAGTGATTCATACCTTTCACACGGAAGGCGCAGGCGGCGGCCATTCTCCGGACATTCTCACAGTGTGCAGCTACAACAATGTGCTGCCCGCTTCTACCAACCCGACGCGCCCTTACACCGTCAATACATTTGACGAACACAAAGACATGCTGATGGTGTGCCATCACCTAGATAAGAATATTCCCGAAGATGTGAAGTTTGCAGAGTCTCGGATTCGCAGAGAAACCATTGCAGCGGAAGACTTGCTGCACGATATGGGGGCAATGAGCATTATTGCTTCTGACTCGCAGGCGATGGGGCGGGTGGGAGAGGTGATTACGCGCACTTGGCAAACGGCACACAAGATGAAGGTGCAGCAAGGGCTGCTGCCTGACCCTGAGAATGTGGGTGAGACGCATGATAACTTTCGGGCGAAGCGATACGTGGCTAAGTACACGATTAATCCGGCTTTGGCACACGGGATTTCTCACTGTGTGGGCTCAGTAGAAGCGGGAAAGCTGGCGGATTTGTGCCTTTGGAATCCGGCGTTTTTTGGGGTTAAGCCGGACATTGTGGTGAAGGGGGGCTTGATTGCCTGGGCGCAGATGGGAGATGCCAATGCGAGTATTTCGACGCCGGGGCCGGTGTATATGCGGCCTATGTTTGGAAGTTATGGGGGGGCGATCGCCAGCACAGCCTACACCTTTGTTTCTAATGCGGCGATGGCGCAAGACATCGCCGGTCAAATAGGGCTTAATCCAAAGCGGCTGCGGCCTGTGTTTGATACGCGCCAGGTGAAAAAGTCGGATCTAAAGCTCAATAGCCTGACGCCCAATATTGAAGTGAAGCCTGAAACCTTTGAAGTAAGAGTAGATGGCAAGCTGCTCACCTGCGAGCCCGCAGATATGCTGCCGATGGCCCAGCGGTACTTTTTGTTTTAAAAAGGCTGCATCCATCGCAGGGGGATAAAAAATATGCTTGTGACGGTTAGCAAACAATGGGAAAAATGACAAAAAAGTAATAAAGCCGATCTTCATCACGATTAAAGGGAGTAAAGCTATTTTTTGTATCAAACAATACAAACTTAGTGGTATTCGGGCCATACGATACCTTCAAAGCCAGTGAAATTACTCGCAAACAGTTTTTTTGACCTCCCTCTAACGGTGTAACTTGCATCCTTGTTAGAAAGTGATAGCAAAAGTATGAACTGCCAGGGTCGTTGCGCTGTAAACATAACGTGTGACTTAGAGGAGTCTAGAGGTAACGACCCATGGGAAAATTAGGTAGACGTAAATTTCTGGCATATACCACCGCCGCCGCTGGTGCTAGCGTATTGTTAAATGCTTGCGGCCCTAGCGGTAGCAGTGGCGACGATAAGGTAGTAGAGGCCGGTGGTGATGCTGCCCCTGCCGCTGGGGGGGGTGATACGATTAAAGTTGGCATTTTGCACTCTTTGAGTGGCACGATGGCGATTAGTGAAACAACCGTTGTAGACGCTGAGGAATTGGCGATCGCCGAAATCAACGCCAACGGCGGCTTACTTGGCAAGCAGATTGAGGTCATTAAAGAAGACGGCGCTTCTGACTGGCCAACCTTTGCTGAAAAGGCAACCAAGCTAATCGATCAAGACAAAGTAGCGGTGGTGTTTGGCGGCTGGACATCGGCAAGTCGCAAGGCCATGCTGCCTGTGTTTGAAGAAAAAGATCACATGCTCTGGTACCCCGTGCAGTACGAGGGCCAGGAGTGCTCTAAAAATATTTTCTATACGGGTGCAGCGCCCAACCAACAGATTGAGCCTGCTGTAGACTGGCTGCTAGAGAACAAAGGTAAGGAATTCTTCTTAGTCGGCTCTGACTATGTGTTCCCTCGCACGGCAAACAACATTATTAAAGAACAGCTAAAAGCTAAAGGCGGCACCGTTGCGGGTGAAGACTACCTGCCTTTAGGTAACTCAGAAGTCACGCCCATTATCAATAAGATTAAGCAAGCACTGCCCGATGGCGGCGTTATTTTCAACAGCTTGAACGGTGACAGTAACGTTGCCCTATTTAAACAGATGAAGAGCGCGGGCATGGGGCCAGATAAGTACCCCGTAATGTCGGTGAGTATTGCCGAAGAAGAAGTCAAGCAAATCGGGCCTGAGTTTTTAGCGGGGCACTATGCTTCGTGGAACTATTTTCAGACTGTAGAAGATCCTGCCAACACTAAGTGGGTGAAAGACTTTAAGGCTAAGTATGGCGAAGATCGGGTAACCAACGACCCGATGGAAGCGGCTTATATGGCAGTGTACCTATGGGCGCAGGCTGTCGAAAAAGCGGGTACAACAGATATTCCAGCGGTGCGGGATGCGGCTTATGGCCAAACGCTTGATGCGCCAGAAGGTAAGGTGACCATGGGAACCAATCACCATCTTGCTAAGACCGTTCGCATTGGTGAAATACGCGATGACGGCATGTTTGATATCGTCTATGCGACGGATGCGCCGGTTGAGCCCGTGCCTTGGAACCAGTATGTGCCTGATACAAAGGGCTATGCCTGCGACTGGTCTGACGCTGCTAAGGGCGGTAAATACAAGACCTAGATCTAGCATTTTACAAACCGCCTTCAAGATAGCGCCTTGAGCTATTGGTTTAGGGGTCGGGGGTCGCTTGGATCTTCGGCCCTTTTTGTTTGCTGTCTTAAACAGTCTGTCGTAGTTAAGTCTGCTCTCGTGTCGTTGGTTACATTATTGAGGATACGTTAGATGAGACTTTACGAAAACTCCTAAAAAACTGAGGTGTCTTTGCGTGAGTCTGTAATTTCGTGACCTGTTATTCCGTGACTTTGCTAGGAAAGGAGCAAAAATTGCCGTGATAGATGGACTGATAACGACGGTGTTTAACGGCATTAGCATCGGTACGGTGTTGCTGATTGTGGCGTTGGGTCTAGCGATTGTGTTTGGCCTGATGGGCGTGATTAATTTGGCTCATGGTGAGCTGGTGATGCTGGGGGCTTACACGACTTATGTGGTGCAAAACGGCTTTAAGCAGCTCGGCGATGGCTGGCAAGGGGCTTACATTTGGGTAGCTATTCCGCTTGCTTTTTTGGTGGCGGCGCTGGTGGGGCTGGCCTTAGAGCGAGGGGTGATTCGTTTTTTGTACGGTCGTCCGTTGGAAACGCTGCTGGCAACTTGGGGAGTGAGCCTGATTTTGCGACAGTTCGTGCGCAGCGTGAGCTGGTCTATGGTGGTGGGTCTGTTGGTTTTTTGCGCGCTGTTCTTTGGGGGTAAGTGGCTGCTAGATCGATTCGCACGGCTAGCTAGGCCAAGGCAGAATTTGGCGAGTACGGTGCTGTTTGTGATTTCGGGTGCGATCGCCTGGACGCTCGGCAGCGGCCTCAACAACAATGACAAGCTCGCCCGACCCTGGTTTAGCACTCGCAATGTCGATGTCACCGCGCCGCGGTGGTTACAGGGGAGCTGGTCGCTGACAGACACGCTACAGTTTCCGATCTCTCGGCTGTTCATCATCGCGCTGACTTTGGTGTGCTTAGCAGCCGTGTACTGGTTTTTGCAAAAGTCGGCTTGGGGACTGCGAATTCGCTCGGTGACCCAAAACCGAGACATGAGCGCCTGCTTAGGCATTCCAACTGCCCAAGTAGATGCGATGACGTTTGCGCTGGGCTCTGGGCTGGCGGGGGTGGCGGGTTTTGCGGTGACGCTATTGGGATCGGTGGGGCCAAACTTAGGCGTGAACTACATTGTTGATGCCTTTATGGTGGTAGTAGTTGGCGGCGTTGGTAACTTGGTAGGGAGTGTGATTGCAGCGCTGGTGATTGGCATTTTGACCTATTTGTTGGGCTCTGGCACGTTGCCGCTATTGCTGAGTTCGTATGAGAATTTGCAGCCGCTGACAGATTTTTTCAACTTTTTTGCCACAACGAGCATGGCAAAAGTGATGGTGTTCATTTTGATTATTGCGTTTTTACAGGTGCGCCCGGCGGGACTGTTTCCGCCCAAAGGCCGCTCAGCGGAGATATAGCAAATGGCAGGTGTTTTGACGGGTTCCTCACAGCCGCAGGCAAAGGCCAATCGGCGAAAGTGGGAAATTGGGATGGTGTGTGCGATCGCCCTGATCCTCATTTTCATCTTGCCGCTGGTGCTCTCCGGCTTTCGCTTAGGGCTGCTTAGCCGATTTCTCTCACTGGCAATTGTTGCCTTAGGAATTGATCTCATTTGGGGATACACGGGCCTACTGAGCTTAGGCCACGGCATCTTCTTCGCGCTAGGTGGCTATGCCTTTGCGATGTATTTACAGTTGCAGGGAATCGGTGAGGCCATTCCCGACTTTTTCTCGCTTTATGGCGTTTCTGAGCTGCCCTGGATTTGGAAACCGTTTTACTCGTTTCCCTTTACTTTGCTAGCGATTGCGGTCATTCCAGCGATAATCGCAGGCGCGCTAGGCTATCTGGTTTTTCGCAACCGAATTCGCGGCGTTTATTTCTCTATTCTCACCCAGGCGGCTCTGGTTGTATTTTTCAACTTCTTTAACGGCCAGCAACAGCTAATCAATGGTACCAATGGGCTGAAGACCAGTACGGCAACGATGTTTGGCCAGTCGGTGGGGGGCGATCTCATGCAGTTCATTTTCTACTGCACCACCGTCATCATGCTGGCGCTCACCTATGGCCTTTGTCGGTGGCTCACCAGCGGGCGCTTTGGCCGAATGCTGGTGGCCATTCGCGACGATGAAAACCGGGTGCGGTTCTCGGGCTACAATCCCACGGCTTTTAAGGTGCTGGTGTTTGCGGTATCCGGTGGCATTGCTGGCGTCGCTGGGGCGCTGTATACCGTGCAGTCTGGCATTGTTTCGCCGCAGTACATGGACATTGCTTTTTCGATTGAGATGGTGATTTGGGTGGCGGTCGGTGGTCGCGGTACGCTGGTTGGCGCGATTATCGGGGCGCTGGCGGTGAACTGGGGACGGGCTTTACTAAGTGAAAATTATCCCGATATTTGGCTGTTCTTCCAGGGCGCGCTGTTCTTAGCTGTGGTGACGGTGCTACCGGATGGGATTATCGGCTGGCTGCGGTATCGAGCTGCCGATCAGATGCGATCGCTCTTTGGCAAGCCAAAACAAACCGCAACTTATCCCCAGCTAGAAATTGACGAATCCATCCGTCAAGAAGCTGAGATGTACAGCCAACTGCCGGGTGAGCGCAGTAACCCATCGACCGATCCGGCTGTGACTCAGCGGCCTAATTCATAATCTTTTAATTTCTTTTTTTATCAGGAGATTGCGATGGCGACAGACGTGTTAAACAGAGCTACGGCAACCCGCAAAACAGGTGCGCCCCTCTTAAAAATTGAAGATGTCACGGTCAGCTTTGATGGCTTTAAGGCCATTAATGGGCTCAACTTTGCGATGGGTGGGCAAGAGCTGCGGGTGATTATCGGCCCAAACGGCGCGGGCAAAACCACTTTTTTGGATGTGATTACCGGGAAGGTACAGCCGACTGAAGGCAGAGCGCTGTTCAAGGGGAAAGATATTAAGTCGCTGCCGGAACATGCGATCGCCCGCCTCGGCATTGGCCGCAAATTTCAAACCCCTCGCGTCTATCTCAACCTCACCCCCAGAGAGAACTTAGAACTCTCTTGTGTGCGCACCAAAACCGTTTGGAACACGCTATTTAAGCCAACGCCAGAAGCCGAAACGAGAACAGTGAGCGGCTTGCTACAAACCATTGGCCTGAGTGCTAAATCAGACGTACCCGCAGCTTTGCTCTCTCATGGTGAGAAACAGTGGTTAGAGATTGGCATGCTAGTTGCTCAGTCGCCCGACCTGTTGCTGGTAGATGAGCCTGTAGCGGGGCTAACTGACGAAGAAACCGAGCGCACCGGTGAGCTGTTGCTATCGCTAGCCGAAAGTCATGGTGTGATTGTAATTGAGCACGACATGGAATTTGTTCGACAGATTGCCCAAGAGCAGGTGACGGTACTGCACGAAGGCAGCGTCCTCTGCGAAGGCTCCATGGACGAAATCCAAAGCAATCCCCGCGTCATAAAAGTCTACCTAGGCGACCCAGACGCCACCTAACCCCACGCCACGCACCGTAAGGTGGGCACCTCCCAAGATCTCGAAACCCGCAAACCCCTTTTATGCTCACCAAACCCAGCCAAACCCAGCCAGACCCTCCAGCCACACTCTTGCTGCCCGATCTGCCGTCCTGACCTGCCGTCCCGACCCGTACAACACAGGTTTGCGGCAGACCTCAACCCAACCTACTGGTACCAATAACTCATGATTCAAACCGAAGCTCGCCCCATCGCCCCCGCCCCATCCCCCGCCCCAACGCTAAAAATATCCGGCCTCAACGTCTACTACGGCGAAAGCCACATCTTGCGCGATGTAGACATGACCATTCCCGCAGGCAAAATGGTCTGCCTGATTGGCCGTAACGGCGTCGGCAAAACCACCCTGCTAAAGACAATTATGGGACTGCTAGCGCCCCGCAGCGGACATATAGACTATCAAGGCCAATCGCTCCTTCCCCTACGCACTAACCAGCGCGCCCGGTTGGGAATTGGCTATGTCCCCCAAGGCCGAGAAGTCATCCCCCGGCTAACGGTGAAAGAGAACTTGCTGATTGGTCTTGAAGCAAAAGCAAATCGAAAAGGCAGTTGTGACGAGATTCCCGAAGACATCGTGCAGCTCTTTCCTGTCCTCAAGCAAATGTACGCTCGCATGGGCGGCGATCTCAGCGGCGGACAGCAGCAACAGCTCGCGATCGCCCGTGCCCTCATGGGGCGTCCTCAGCTCCTCGTACTCGACGAACCCACCGAAGGCATTCAGCCCTCCATCATTCTCGACATTGAAAACGCCGTACGCCAAATCGTAGAAACCACAGGCGTTTCGGTACTACTCGTCGAACAGCACCTGCACTTTGCTCAGCAGGCCGACTACTACTACGCCATGCAAAAAGGCGGCATCGTAGCTTCCGGCGAAGCCAGTCAGCTCAGTGGTGACGTCATTCAAAAATTTCTTGCAGTTTAGGCACGTGAAGTATCGATCAATACAGCAGTATTTTCCATCATTGAAAAACTCTTTAGCAATAAGGCGACATTGCACAAGTAGTTCCTTTCTTAGACAATATTTTGTAACAATTTCAGCCGTTTCGTTACAGCATCTGTTGTTTTTGTTAAGCCAGGTATCATGATTCTCTTCCCTGAGAGATAATAAATATCTATTTGCTACAAGGTCTTGGCCAGTTTGTCATCAGCACTTAGGCATCAGCACTTAGGACACTAGCCGTTCAAAGCCTGCTTCTCTCCACTGCATAAACATGCCGTGGAATTTCTGTCTTCAGTCTGTCTTCAGTCTGTCTTCCTACCTGCCTTCCTACCTGCCTTCCTACCTGCCTTCCTACCTGCCTTCCTACCTGCCTTCCTACCT
>PPFU01007046.1_pt1 | contig 22485 bp, 21 predicted proteins | sample 1535991 | NCBI WGS metagenome assembly PPFU01 (sample SAMN04901290, study PRJNA319586) | Hypolithon metagenome, whole genome shotgun sequencing project. | isolation source: Antarctic Hypolithon | place: Antarctica: Miers Valley | collected 2014
CGGGACCTACATCTACCGCGTCGATGCGGCAGGCAATGGCACCGTGGTCGCCCACAAGCCGGGAAGTACCTCGGATCCCGACAGCGCCGCCGGTGCGGGCACGACCTATGTCTATGGCAGCACCGGGAATTTGGTGAACAGCTTCGCCGGCTACAGGAATACGACGGATGTGTGCATCGACAGTGCGTCGGGCTTGATCATCCAGATCGGCTGGCGGCAGACCAATGCCTACGACGGGAATACGACCAATCCGGTGCAAATATCCTTCATCCGCGCCCTCAACACGACCGGGTCGGTCGTGTGGCTCAACTACGACTGGTCGAGCAACAGCAGCGATCCTAATTTCCTCAACAAGTACACGAACAACATGGCTGATACCCGTGGCTACCGGTGCTCGATCGGACGGGACGGCAAGCTCTACGCCGCCTTCGAGTGCGCGGGGGGGAATCACATCTTCCGCTGGGCAGTGGACAACCTGGCTCAGGCGACGACCGTGGTGAAAGGCGACCGCTGGCACGACTTCTACTCGACCGCCGCCGAGCACAAGACGTTCATTGGCCGGTATGAGCCCTCGACGGGCGCCTACGTGCTGGGCCAGCAGTTGGTAAACCGGCTCAGCAGCGGCGCCGGCAGCGCGATCCGCGTGGTGCGCGGCGACATCCGCGCCGACGAACTCGGACGCGTGTATGTCGGCGGCTCCTGCGCCTCCGGGCTGCCAATCCCCGGCGCGCCCTTCTACTCCGAGCAGACTGGGATGGTCGCCTACAACCCGCTGCCCGCCGGCAGCTACACGGGCGGTTCCTGGTTCATGGTCTTGAGCCCGGATTTCACGAAGCGGCTCTACACCACGCGGCTCGCTCCCAACGGGGAGACGAACGCGATCGATGCCCGGCTGCTTAGCGGGACCCGGCGCGCTGCGTGGGGCGGGAATATCGCGAGTGGCCTCTTCACGGTAAACCCAGTGCAAAGCGCATCTGCCGGGGGAACGAAAGAGGGATTCGCAGCAGTCATACCTTCGGCCAATCAGTAGGAAGAGGCAGTCTCCCAGAGCCGGCGGCGGGCACTCCCGCCGCCGGTACGGGGCGGCATGAGGATTTAGCTAAGCTAGTGACGTGGAGGGATGGATCCTCCGCGCTCCCACGACTCAACCTGGCTGCTCGATGGCGGCGATGCGGGCCATGACGCGCTCGCTGAGGCGCTGATAGACTTCGCGCTTTTCCCCGACCAGGTCGGCTTCGGTGAAATACATCGGCTCGCCCACAACGATTGTGATCGGGTGGAGGCGGATGCGTTTCCCGCCGCGCGGGAAGGCGTGGCGCGCGCCGAAAATCCGCATCGGCACGACGGGCGCGAGGGTTTTCGAAATGATGAGGCCGAGGCCGGGCTGGGCGGGCTGGAGTTCGCCGTCGAGCGTGCGCGAGCCTTCGGGGAAAACGACGGTGCAGTGGCCTTCTTTCACGAGCCGGATCACGGCCTTCAACGCGCTCATGTCGGCGCGATCCTGATCGACGGGGATCACGTTCATCGCGGGGAAAAGCGGGCCGAGGAGGGGCCACTGGAGGAGGGTCTTGCGGGCGAGGTAATGAATCTCGCGGCGGCAGGAGATGCCGGCGAGCGGCGGGTCGAGGTAGCTCTGGTGGTTCATCGCGAGGATCGCGCCGCCCTCCTCGATGATCCGATCTCGGTTCACGACTTTGAAGGAGAACATCGTCTTCGCGACGAGGCGGGAGAGGTTGTAGCCGATCTGGTAAACTGCGCCCATGTCGGCGGGATGTAAGCGGGGCGGCAGCGGAGGCGTCGAGCTTCGGGATTCCGGCGCGGCAGAATCTCGGATTGCAGTTCCGGCCCGCGCTCGGGAGAATCCGGCCATGAAATGGCAAGGCCGTCGTCAAAGCAGTAACGTGCAGGATGTCCGCGGGCGCAGTGGTGGCGGCAAGATAGCCGTCGGCGGACTTGGCGGCGTCATCCTCGTGGTCGCGTATCTGTTGCTCGGCGGCGATCCATCCGATCTGCCGCAGATGAACACCGCGCCGGCCAGCTATCAGAGCGCGCCGGGCACCGATCAAACCGACGAAGAAGCTCAATTTGTCAGCGTCGTCCTCGCCGACACCGAAGACATCTGGGGCCGCCTTTTCAAAGAAGCGGGCAAGACGTATCGCGAGCCGACGCTCGTTCTTTTCACGGATCGCGTGCAATCCGGGTGTGGGTTCGCCAGCGCGGCGAGCGGCCCATTTTACTGTCCGGAGGACGAGCACCTCTATATCGACCTCAGCTTTTACCGGATGCTCAAGGAACGCTTCGGCGCGCCCGGGGACTTCGCGCAGGCCTATGTCATCGCGCACGAGGTCGGGCATCATGTGCAAAAGCTCCTCGGCACGACCCAGCGCGTCCACGCGATGCGAGGGCGCGTGAGCCAGGCCGAATACAACGACGCCAGCGTCCGGCTGGAGCTCCAGGCCGACTTCTTTGCCGGAGTCTGGGCGCACTTCGCCGACCGCTCGAAGCAGGTCGTCGAGCCCGGTGACATCGAGGAGGCGCTCGGTGCCGCCAACGCCATCGGTGACGACAAACTCCAGCGCGAAAGCCAGGGCACGGTTGTCCCCGATTCTTTCACCCACGGCACTTCCGAGCAGCGGATGCGGTGGTTTCGAAAAGGCTATGAGACCGGTGATCCGAGCCAGGGCGACACTTTCAACACCCGCAGTCTCTGAGGCTGCCGCCCGGCGGAGAGCTCAATCCGCGGTGGTCGCCCAGAACTGCTCGAAGGCGGCGCTCCAGTCGCGCTGCTCCACGGCGGCCCGGCCTTTCTCTGCCATGCTCGCGCGGAGGGCGGGATCATGGACGAGCTGCCGGATTGCTTTCGCGAAATCTGATACGTCGAGGCTGCGGGTGATGAGGCCGGTTTCGTGGTGGGCGATGAGTTCCTTCGGGCCGCCGGTGTTGGAAACGATGGTCGGGAGGCCGGAGGCGAGGGACTCGAGGACGACGTTGCCGAAGGTGTCGGTCGTGCTCGGGAAACAAAACAAGTCGGCGCTGGCGTAGGCGGTCGCGAGTTCGAGACCGGTGAGGGTGCCGGTGAAGATCGCGTCGGGGAGAGTCCGGCGGAGTTCGACGGCGTAGGGGCCGTCGCCGACGATCATGAGGCGGACGGGCTCGCTGTCGGCGCGGAGTTTTTTGTAGGCGGCGGCGAGGACATCGAGATCCTTTTCCTTCGAGACGCGGCCGACGTAGAGCAAGACGACTTCGCGGTCTGTGATGTGATGATTTTTACGAAAACGCGGGTCGCGCCGCGAAGGGTGGAAGAGCGCGGTGTCCAGGCCGCGCGGGAGGATTTTAAGCCGCTCATCTGGAATGCCGCGCTCGGCCCATGCCTGCCGGTAGTGCTCGGAATTCACATAGACGATGTCCATCTGCGAGTAGAACCAGTGCATGTAGGTCCATGCGAGGGACTCGAGGAAATTGTCGTCGGTGAGGATGCGGACGTACTGCGGGAAGTCGGTGTGGTAGATGCCGCTGACTCGCAGCTTCAGCATCTTTGCGGCAAGCAGGCCGGTGAGGCCGATGGGGCCGGGGGTGGAGATGATGAGTTCGGTGAAACCCTCGCGCTGGATGTAATCGAGCATCGGGAGGATCGGCGGGAAACTGAGCTTTTGCAGTTCGTATTCCGGCAGCTCGAACTCTCCGACGGGCGGGAAGTTTTTGATCGGGATGTCGGTGATTTGAATCTCGGAACGCGAGGTGACGACGGTGAGGTCGCGACCCGCGGCGACTCCGGCGGCGGTGAGGCGGCGGATGGTGTTGGCGACGCCGTTCACGTCCTCGAGCGTGTCGGTGAGCCAGGCGCGCTTTTCATTATGTAAAATGCGGGGCACGTCGCCGGCGATGCGCTCGGAAAGTCCGCGCAGCCAGCGGCGGTTGGGCGACTGGCTTTGAAAGGAATAGATATAGGGGCTCAACAGCAACAAGACGGGTGTGAGGGTGCTGACGGCCTGCACGCTCTCGATCACGTCGCCGGCAGAGAGCCGCTTCACGAACGTGGTGAAGAAGCGGAAGGCGAGCTGGTCGGCGAGGAGCGTGGCCATGAGGAACGCGCGGCGCTCGGGCTCCTCGATGCCTGCGGTCTCGCGGGCGAGCCGGCTTTTGAAATCGGAGTGGGAGAAGGTGGCGGCGAGCTGCGTCCAGAGGGAGCGGTTGGCGGGCTTTGCCAGCTCGAAGATTTTGCCGGAGGCGATCCCGTCGGCGAGGAAGCCGAGCTTCTCGGTGACGCTGAATTCGGTCGGATCGCGCCCTTCCATGAAACGCGAAAACGCTTTCTTCACGAAGCTCGGCGTCTGGCCGTTTTTCTTGAAGAATTTCTCGTCGAGGAAGCTGTGGAGCGTGTTGTAGAGGCTGTGGGAAAGGGCGAGCGGTGTGCCGCCGCGGCCGTGGAGCGAGCAGCGGCCCGCGCTGATCTCGGCGAGATACTCGGCGGGCGTCGCGCAGTTTTTCTCCACCTCGGTGAAGGCGCAGGCGGGGAACATCCCGCCGTGGTCGTCGGAGCCGGCGATGAAGACTTTCCGCCACGGCTCGGCGTGCGTCGGGTCGAGGCGATGCTTTTCCGCGAACGCGGCGATCCGCGCGGGCGTGAGTGCGCCGAGGATATGCCGCGCGACATCGCCAAGCAGGGCGTCGCGCAGGCCGTTGATCCCCTCGAAGTGGCGGAAAAGGAGCGCGAGTTTTTCGATGTGCGCGGCGGAGAGTTTCTCGTCGAGCTTGTAGAGCGGGTGGGCGACAGCGTGGGCGATCTGGTTTTCCGCGAGGAAAATCTGGAGGTCGTAGATGCTCTCGCGCGCCTGCTGCAGCTCGCGGTGCTGGCCCTCGCTGATGCCCCACACGAGCAGATGCACCTGGCAGCGATCCTCGGGGAAAACGGTGCTGACTTGCTCGCTGATGAACGTGCCGGGGAGGTCGGCGATCTCGAGGCAGCCTTCGATCCGGTTGTGGTCGGTGAGGGTGACGAAATCCATGCCGCGCGCCCGGAGGTCGCGGTAGAGGTCGAGCGGCGCGGAGTAGCTGTCGGGAAAATTGAACCGGCGCAGGAGCCAGTCGGCGGAGCGGTCGCTGTAGCGCGAGTGGAGGTGGAGATCGGCGCGCGAAGGCATCGGAGGTTGAGAGTTGAGTGTTGAGAGGCCGGAAGCCGACCGCTTGCGCTCGGCGCGCATCCTGCCACAGACTCCGCGGATGAAAATACTGATGGCCAGCAGCGAAATGGCTCCGCTCGCGCGCACCGGCGGGCTCGGCGATGTGCTCGAGGCGCTCCCGGCGGAGCTCGCCCGGCGCGGACACGAGGTGAGCGTGGCGCTGCCTTACTATCGTTGCATTCGTGAAAACAAATCGATCAAGACGAGCAGCACCGGCGTGCAGATCAACGTGCAGGTCGGGAGCAAACGGGTGGAGGCCGATGTGCTGGAATGCGAGGCGCCGAATGGCGTGCAGGTCTTTCTCGTGCGGCGCGACGAATACTTTGACCGCAGCGGCATCTACGGCGGCGACCGGCCCTACGATGACAATGCCGAGCGGTTCATCTTTTTCTCAAAAGCGGTCGTCGAGCTGGCGCGGCGGGTGCGCCCGGCCCCGGACATCCTCCACGCGCACGACTGGCCGGCGGCGCTGATCCCGGCGTTCGTGCGAAGTGAGGCGCTCCCTTTTCACACGGTGCTGACGATCCACAACATCGCGCACCAGGGGAGTTTCTGGGCAGCGGATTTTGGGCTCACGAACTTGCCCGGTGACTATTTTTCCGCGCGCGGGGTCGAGTTTTTTGGAGCGCTGAATTTCCTCAAAAGTGGCGTCGTTTTCGCGGATGCGATCACGACGGTGAGCGAGCAGTACGCACGGGAAATCCAGACGCCGGAATTCGGCGCGGGGCTCGATGTGGTGATGCGCGAGCATGCCGGGCGGCTGCGTGGGATTCTCGACGGAGCGGATTACATGACGTGGGATCCGGCGGTGGACACGCGGATCGCGAAGAAATACAGCGCGTCGTCGCTGGCGGGGAAGAAGGCGTGCCGCAACGCGATGCTCAAGCAGTTCGGGCTCGATGCGAAGCCGATCGGGCCGGTCTTCGCGATGGTCACGCGGCTGGCGGAGCAGAAGGGGATCGACCTCATTTTACCGCTGCTCGACCGGCTGCTCTCGACCGATGTGCGGCTGGCGATCATCGGCGAGGGGGAGACAAAATATGAGCGGGAGCTGCTCTTCGCGTCGAAGAAGCATCGCGGGCGGTTCGTGTTCCAGCGTGGGTTCGAGGAGAAAATGGCGCATGTGATCCAGGCGGGGGCGGATGCGATTTTGATGCCGTCGCATTACGAGCCGTGCGGGCTGGCGGCGATGTACGGGCTGCGCTACGGGAGCATCCCCATCGCGCGGGCGGTCGGCGGGCTGCACCAGATTTTGCAGGATTTCGATCCGACGACGGGCTCGGGGAATGCGTTCCTTTTCTATGACTACAAGCCGGAGGCGCTGTGGGATGCGATCGGGCGGGCGCGGAAGATGTTCCACGACACGGAGGCGTGGACCGGGCTGATGCAGCGCGCGATGGAGTGCGATTTCTCGTGGGCGTCGGGCGCGGCCGAATACGAGAGGCTGTATGGGCAGCTCGCGTGGCGGGCGTGAAAAATCCGTGACGCCGCGCGTCATCACTCCCATCCCCGGGCCGCAGTCGCGGGCGCTGGCGGCGGAATTGCGCCGTTACGAGTCGAGAAACTCGACGTTCCTCGCGGAGGACTTCCCGATTTTTTGGGAGCGCGCGGAGGGGACAAATGTGTGGGACGCCGACGGCAATCGTCTGCTCGATCTCACCTCGGCCTTCGGCGTCGCGGGGCTCGGGCACTCGCCGCCGGCGGTGCGCGAGGCGCTCACGGCGCAGGCCGGCGAGCTGCTGCACGCGATGGGCGATGTGCATCCGGCGGCGATCAAGGCGCGGCTTTGCCGGGAGCTGAGCGCGATCACTTTTGAAAAATGGGGCGCGGGGGTGGGGAAGGCGATTCTGGGCAATTCGGGCTTTGAGGCGGTCGAGGCGGCGCTGAAGACGGCGATGATCGCGACGGGAAAGCCGGGCGTGATCGCGTTTCACGGCGCGTATCACGGGCTCGGCTACGGCGCACTCGGTGTGGGCGGTCTGCCGTTTTTTCGCGAGCCGTTTCGGCGGCAGTTGGGGGAGTTCGCGATGCTGCTGCCGTATGGCGACGCGGACATCGAATCGGTCGTGGAGCAAGGCGGCATCGGCTGCGTGCTGGTCGAGCCGATCCAAGGGCGGGGCGGGATTGTGGTGCCGCCGCCGGATTTCCTCCCGGCTCTGCGCGCGGCGTGCGATCGGCACGGCCTGCTGCTCATCACGGACGAGATTTACACCGGCCTCAACCGCACTGGTGTGCTCTTCGCCTGCGACCACGCCGGCGTGGTGCCGGACATTGTCTGCCTCGGCAAAGCCCTCACCTCCGGCTTCCCGCTCTCGGCCTGCGTCGGGCGAGCGGCGGTCATGGACGCGTGGCCGGAATCGGCGGGCGAGGCGTTGCACACGAGCACGTTCCTCGGCAACCCACTCGGCTGTGCGATGGCTCTCGCCTCGCTCGCTCTGCATCGCGCGCCGGGGCTCGCGGCGCAGGTCGCGGAGCGAGGTGAGTTTTTCAAAAAAGCGATCCTCGAGCTGCGGTCGCCGCGCATCGCGGGAGTGCGCGGGCGGGGGCTCATGCTGGGCGTGGAGATCGTCGATAAGCGCGGCGAGCCGGATGGCGCATTCGCCGTGCAGCTCATGAAACGCGCGCTGGCCGAGGGCCTCATCCTGCTCACCGACGGCCCCGATTCCAGCATCCTGTCGCTCACGCCGCCGTTCGCGATTTCCGACGAGGAGATCGCGTGCGTCGTCGATTTTCTCCGCCGCGCGTGAGATGCCGAAACCCGCTCCAGCGCAAGACGAAGCCCTCGCGGAAGTCCGCGCCATCTACGACGAACTCGCGCGCCGCCCCGCCGAACGCGATTGCACCGGACGCGCTGAGTGCTGCCATTTCAAACTCACGGGCCGCACGCCCTACCTCACGCGCGGCGAGGCGCTCGTAGCGGCGCGGGCGCTGCGCGCGAGCGGTCGGAAGGCGCTCCCGGTGCGCGCCGACGGAGCCTGCCCGATGCTCGATCCGCGCACGAGTCGCTGTGTCATTTATGAAAGCCGGCCCTTTGGCTGCCGCACGCATTTCTGCGCTGCGGCGGGCGGGCCGCTCGCCCGGCGCGCAGTCGCCGATCTCATCCAGCGGCTTGAGGTGATAGATGCGCGGCTCGGGGGTTGCGGCGGCCAGGCGCTCCCGGTGGCGCTGCGGGATTTGTGATGTCCCGCGCGGCGCGCAGCCGCTACAACGACCGGCCATGAGTGACACCAAACCAACTTTCGACCCCGCCCAGCGCGACCGGCTCACGGCGCTGGTCGAGGCCTCCCTGAACGCCCGCCTTTCCCCCGCCGAAGAAGACGAAGCCGCGCAACTCCTCCGCGCCGCGCTCGCGGCAGACCGCACCGCGCTCGCGCAGGCGCTCGAGTCGAGCTTGAGCCTGCCGTGGAGCATCGGCGTGAAGGCGACGGGCGATGCGTGGCCGGAGCTGAAGCCGACGGCCCGCCGCTACATCATCGCCGGCCTGCGCGAGCACAAAAACGAGGCCGGCCGCCGTTACCGCCTCAGCCTCGCGCGCGGGCTCATCGCGGTCGATGCCGCTGCCTCGCGCAAACTCGCCGTCGAGGTATGTGTCGAGATGCTCGGCGAGGATGGCAACGGAATGGGCCCGCGCGATCGGCAGTGTTTCGCGAACGTTTTCATCGGAAAAGGGAAGCCGTGGATCCTCCATTTCCCCATCGCGGAGTGGAAGCCTGCCGAGGCCGATCCGCTCATCGCCGCGGCCATCTCGGCGTGCTTCAACGGTGGCTGCCCGCCCTTCACGCAGCTTGCGCTGTTGAAATGGATCGCCGAAGCCGGTCGCATCGGAAACCTCTCCGAGCGGGCCGTTGCCGCGGTTCAGCGGACGGTTTCGCGGTGGCAGGCAAAGTGGAAAGCCGAACTGCGCGAGGCGGCCATCGCGGATTTGCCCGAGCCGATCGCTGACGCCGCGGCGCAGCCGCCGGAAGCGCCGCCCGAGGCCGCTCCCGAGCCGCGCGAGGATGAACCGGAAGGTGAGGAATTTCGCGAGCAGGAGGAGCCGCCGCGGCGTTCGCGCCGGGAGTCCGGGCCGGTGCGGCGAGGGAACCAGCGTGGAGGTGAAGCCTTCGATTTGACCGCCGCCCTACGGCAGATCGACGCGCACGTCATGTCGCTGAGGGCCGAGCTGCACCAGACGCAGACGGCATTGCGCGGCAAACCCGCCGGTCCATCGCGCGGACGCACTGGGCGTTCCGAGGCGACTGAGACGCCCGAGGACATCGACGCGCTCCGCCGGCACAACGAGCGCCTGGAGGAGACCGTTTCCGAGCTGCGCGAGCGCATGGAGGAACTCGCCGCGGATCACGAAGACCACGCCGCCGCGCTCGAAGGTGGCGACCCGCTCAAGGTTCTGCTTGGCCTCAAGCTGCGCGAAGATCACGCCGTCTATGAAGCCCTGCGGGCCGAGCAGCAGGACGCGGTCGTGCGCACTCATCTCCGCGATGTGCTGGCGCACATCTTCGAGGTGCTGGAGGCGGAAGGCGTTCGGTTTGAGGAGAGTTGATGGCCGTAGCGGCGAGGGCGTCGCAGCTACACGCGGCTATCAACTCTCACCCATCAACTTTTCAAACCGGCTCGCCGGCAGATTCGCGGGCGAGTAGAGCTTCCAGTTCTTCGGGATGAAATGCCACCACTCGTGGCGCATGCCGATGAAGCCGGCGCGGGCCATCGCGCTTTGCAGGATGCGGAGATTCTTCGCAATCTCGGGGTCGGTGCCGGTGTAGCGCATCGCGGCGGCTTTGGTAAAATCGTCGAAGCCGCTCGGCATTTTCATTTCAACCCCGTGCCTGTCCACGAGCGTGAGATCGACGGCGATGCCCCACGAATGCAGTGAGCCGCCGGTAGAGGGATCGCCGACGAAATCGCGGTCGCGCACGCGCTCCCATAGCTTCTGCTGCGCGGCTCGCGGGCGGTAGGCGTCCCAGACTTTCAAGCCATAGCCTTGCTCGCGGAGGATGTGCTGCACGGCTCGCAGACGCTGGGCCACGCCCTCCCGCAGGAGGCACTTCGCGTCGCGGGGATAAAGCGGCGCGCCGGTGAAATTCCGCGCCGTGGCGTAGCGCAGGTCGATGAGGATGGTCGGATCGACTTTCGCCAGATCGACCATCGGCTCGTCTGCCAGCGGGCCACCGGCGAAGGCTGATCCGGCGAGCGCGAGGAGGAAGGCGAGCGCGCCTTTCACCTGCCGCTGGCGGGCTCGGTATCGGCGGTCAGAATGACGCCGGTGGCGTCGCGCCAGGCAATGACGAGCCGCTCGCCGTCGCGGGTGAGGACACGGACGCGCTGCCCGGGCTTGATGTTGATGAACCCGGAGACTTTGCCGTCCTTGCGCACGGTCAGCTCGACCTTCTTTTTCACGACGACTTCCTCCGGCGGGGCGGGGGTCGCCGCAGGCTGAGAGTGGGGAGTCGCGAGCGGAACGGCGGCGCGGCGCGGCTCCGGGCTGGCCTCGATGCCGACGAGCCGCGGCGTGGCCGCCACCTCAGGCTCGGGCTCGAAGTCCTCGGCGATGGGCGCGGGGGTGGCCACGGTCGCCCGAGCGAAGCTGATCGGCTCCATTTTCTCCTTTTCGCGTCCCTGGCTCCAGGTGGCGAGCAGGTAGATCAAGCCGTTGACGAGCGCGGCGATGAAGAGAATCCAGAACGCGCGCACGACGGTGCGGGAGCGGTTTTTTACATTGCCGCGCTGGATGTCGATGCCCAGCGGGGAGTTCGGTTCCTTGGCCATGCGGCTGTCGCTACCACAGCCGCGGGGGGAAGGCGAGCGCTGAGACGAGGCTTCAGCGCGCGGGGAGGATGTCTTTTTCCCCCTCGAGCCGCGCGATGATGACGGCACCGCAGGAGTCGCTGAAAATGTTCACGCTGGTGCGGCACATATCGAGCACGCGATCGACGGCGAGGATGAGGCCGATGCCTTCGGCGGGGAGGCCGATGGCTTTCAAAATGACGACGATGGCGACCAGGCTCGCCGCCGGGATGCCGGCCACGCCGATGCTCGTGAGCAGCGCGAGGAGCACGACGATGAACTGCGTGGTGAGCGTGAGCTCGAGCCCGTAGGCCTGCGCGATGAACATCGCGGCGACACATTCGTAGAGCGCGGTGCCGTCCATGTTGATCGTCGCGCCGAGCGGCAGGACGAAGCTGGCGGTGCGGTTCGAGACGCGGGCGCGATTTTCCACGCACTCGATCGTGAGGGGCAGTGTGGCGGAGGAGGAGGCGGTGGAAAAAGCCGTCAGCATGGCCGGCATCATCGCCCGGAAATGACGCAGTGGATAAACCCGCCCGACGAGCAGCAGCAGCGCGGGCAGCGTGATGAACGTGTGAATGGCGAGTCCGGCGAGCACGACGAGGAAGAAGGTCGCGAGCGGGCGAAAGGCATCGACGCCGGTGGTCGCGACGACTTTCGCGACGAGCGCAAAGACGCCGATGGGCGCGAATTTCATGATCCAGTCGGTGATGAGGAGCATCACGTCGTAGGCGCTTTTCCAGAATCGCGCCATCGGGGCGGCGGAGTCCGCCGGGAGCCGGGTGAGGAAATAGCCGAAAACCAAGCTGAAGAAGATGAGGCCGAGCATGTCGCCCTCGGCGGCGGCGGCGGCGACATTGACCGGCACGAGGCGCAGGAAGACTGCCGCGACCTCGCCCGCCCCGGTGCCGGCGACTTTCTCCATGACCGCGTCGGTGTCGGCGCTGAGGGCGAGCCGGAAGCGCGCGGGCTGGCCGTCGATGATGCCGGGCTTAAAAAGATCGACGAGCAACAGGCCGACGCAGACCGCGAGCAGCGTGGTCACTATATAGTATGTGATCGTCTTGAGCCCGAGCCGCCCGAAGCCCTGGGTCGAGCCGAGCCCCGCCACTCCCGTGACGATCGACGAGACGATCAGGGGAACGATGAGCATTTTCAGCGCGTTCAGGAACAGCGTGCCGATGAACGCGAATACCGGCACCGCCTGCTCCGCGCCGCCCCCATGCTGCAAGCTCGCGCCCACCGCCAACGCGAGCGCAAGGGCTATGAAAATCTGCCAGTGGAGCTTCACCTATTTCGCGCCGACCGCCTCGTGCGACTGGTCGATCACGGCGCCGTCCGGTTTTGCGAACATCTCCACGGCTGGGCGCGCGGGCGAGTAATCAACATGGCTGAACTCGAGCGTCCCGAGCGGCTCGCCCTGCGTCGCGCCGTCTTTCCAGTCGAAGATCGCGGCGCGCATCGGCACGAGGAGTTCGTCGGCGGGTTGCCATTCCTCGAAGACCAGCGCGTGCTCGCCCAGCTCTGCGAGCGGCTTGCCCTGGCGCAGCGACGCGTAGGTGACGATGTAATAGACGAGCTGCAGGCGGTGTGTTTTCGCGTCGATATAGGCGACGTAGTAGTCATCCGGCGTATCGCCGACGCCCTTTTCGAAAGTCACCTTGACGGCGTCGCACTCCTCGCCGCGGAAAGTTTTGCGTCCGAGCGATTCGTGTTTCGCTCCCGGGTCGGCAAAGACGAACGGCATCGCGAAAAAGTAAAACGGCGTCCACAGGTAGAACCGCGGCGGCCGCCCGCCCAGCGCTTCCGGTGTCGGCGTCACCCAGACCTCTCCATCGGCACCGACGCCGAGCTGGTAGGCCTCCGCCGTGATCACGCCGCGCCGCGAGTGGAGGTCGAACAAGTGGGTGTCCTTCATCTCCCCCTTTTTCGACTTCCACACGAGATCGAATCGGACTCTGCCCTCGGCGCGCCATTTTTCGAGCCCGCCGTGCGCCTCGTAGCATGCCTCCAGCTGGGCGAGGGCCGGCGTGGCGGCGAGGAGGGTGGCGAGGAGAAAAAGAAGCGCGCGAGACATGGCGGTGACGTTCTCTGGCCCCCGAGCGCAGGTCAATCGCGGCGGTGAGCGCCCGGGAGGGCGAATTGCGGTTGGCAAATTCCCAACCCCGGCGTAGAGATTTTTCTTCGCCCAATAAGGCGCGGGCGGCCCTTTGGCCCGTCACGTGCTTATGAGCGGTTCGCCGCTTTCACCATGCACCTCTCTCATCTTGCCACGTCTCTTTTCCATAAATAGAGCGCGGCCTTTTCCTCGTGGCTAAAAACGCACCCACCTCCAACGCCTCTCTCTGCGCGGCGACTGCCCATTTCACCAAGGGCCAGACCGTCGCCGCCATCTACCGTCTCGAACGCCCGCTCGGGCACGACGCCGCCTTTACCCGCTGGCTCGCGCACGACGAGCAACTCGACGCTCCGGTCGTCCTGCATTTCCTGCCCGATGCCGTCGCCGGCGACAGCCGCGCGCTCACCGAGCTGCGCCAGGAGGTGAAGCGCAACCGCCAGCTCGTTCACCCGAATGTCGTGCGCGTGCATGATCTCGTGGAGGAGGAAAACTGGGCCGCGCTCGCCACCGATCACGTCGAGGGGGATTCGCTCGCGGTCCGCCTCGCGGGGAAAAATGGCGGCGCTTTTGATCCGGCGGAGATCCTCCCCTGGATGGAGCAACTCTGCCGCAGCCTGGAGGATGCGCATCGCATCGGCCTGCTCCACCGCGACCTGCGCCCGGAGAACCTGGTGGTGACGAAGTCCGGCGAACTGATGGTCTCGAGCTTCGGCGTGAGCCGCACCATCCTCGACGCGCTGGTGCGCGCACGCATCCCGATCCCGCCGGGGAGCGACATCGCCTACGCGAGTCCGCAGCAGCTCGACGGCGAGCGGCCGACTCGCGCGGACGACATTTATTCGCTCGGCGCGACGCTTTACGACCTCATCACGGGCCGGCCGCCTTTCCATAGCGGCGACCTCGTGCCGCAGGTGCGGAAAAGCACGCCGCCGCCTGTCTCGGAGCGCCGGGCGGAGTTGAAGGTCGTCGGGGCGAAGATCCCCAAGAGCTGGGACGCGGTGATCGCGGCCTGCCTAGACAAGCCCATCGAGACGCGGCCCCAGAGCGCCGAGGCCGTGGGCGCGCAACTCGGGGCAGCGCGCGGAGAGATCAAACCGGCGGTCACGAAACCCGCAATTTCCTCCGTCGTCGTCCCTCCCCCCAAAGAGTCCGCCCCGGCCCCCGCTCCCGCTCCGGCGAAGAAAGTCGAGGTGCAGGTTGAGAAGTCCGAGCCCGCGAAGTCTGGACCCGCAAAAAAAACCGCGCCGCCCGCGCGGTCGGCTTTCGCTCCCGCGCTGAATCCGGCGGATGAAGCGGGTGCCAAAGGCCCATCCTACGGCTTGATCGCCGCGCTGCTGCTGCTCGTGCTCGGTGTCGGAGCTTACTTGCTTTTCAAACCAGTGAGCAACCCTGTGCGCGGCGCTGCGAACTCGACTCCCGCGCCGTCGCTCGCCGTCCCGGTGCCCGAAAATGCTGGGACGCCGGCCGTTTCGCCGGCGATGACGGTGGATCTGGAAAGGCCGACGCCGATCCCGGAGGACGAGCTGCCCGTCGGTGCGGCCACGCCCGTGGTGCCAGACATCCCCGAGATGACGGAGACTCAGAAAGCGGTCGCGGCGGCGAAAGAGAAAGCCGAGGTCGCCGCGCGAGTGCTCGAGGAACGGGCGAAGAAACAAGCCGAGACCGCGTCGGCGGTCGCCGCTGCCGCCGCCGAGCTGGAGAAAGCACGCGAGGCCGCCGCGGCCGCGGAGAAAGACATCGAGAAGCTGACAGCGGAACAGGCCGCGCGCCAGGCGGCCCAGGAAAAAGCCGCCGCCGCCGCCGCCGAGGCGAAGAAGGCCGCGGAGGAAAAAGAGCGCCTCGCCCAGGAGGCGGTGGCCGCCGTGGAGGGAAACGCGAAAGCTGCCGCCGAACGCGCCGCCGCCGCCGAAGAAGCCTCGAAGGCGATCACCGCGCTGGAAACCGATTTGGCCGCCCAGAAAGAGGCCGCCGCCGAAGCCGCGAAAAACGCCGCCGCCGCCGCGAAGATTCAGGAACAGGAAGCGCTTGCTTTTAAACTAGCGCAGGCTGCCGAGGAGAAGGCCGCTGCCGAGGAGGAAGCCGCCCGCGCCGCCGAGGCGGCCCGCATCGCGGAGGATAAACGGCTGGCGCAAGAGCGTGAGAACGCCCGGCTCGCCGCTCAGGCCGAGGCCGCGCAGAAGGCTGCCGCCGAGGCACAGCGTCTGGCCGACGAGGCGCAGCAGGCGATGGAGCAGCTCGATCTGCTGCGGCAGCAGGGAATCGAGGCGCAAAAGAAAGCCGACGAGGCGCGCCGCCGGGCTGAGGACGCGGCCGAGGCAATCAAGACCGGTGTCCCGCTGCCCACCCCCATTCCCGCCGTCTCGCCGGCGGCCAAGGCGGAGGATTCCCAACTCGAAAACAGCTTGGGCATGAGATTTGCACCCGTCGGCGGTGTGCTCTTCTCCATCTGGCATACCCGCGTGCGGGATTTCGAGGCCTTCGTGAAAGCGAGCGGCTCGACTGCCAGCGCGTGGAAATCGCCCGGCTTCCAGCAGGGTCCGGATCACCCAGTGGTGAACGTCTCCTGGTATGACGCCCTCGCCTTTTGCAAATGGCTGACGACTGAGGAGCATAAAAGCGGGAGCCTCGCCACCGGCCGCGCCTACCGGCTGCCGACCGACGTGGAGTGGAGCGCGGCTGTCGGTCTCCCGCCCGAGGAGGGAGCGACCCCGTACGATCGGGATCTGGTCGAGAGCAAAACCTATCCGTGGGGGACGCAGTGGCCACCTCCGCCGAATGTCGCGAACTATTCAGGCGAAGAGACCGGCCTCGACGCCGCCCTGCCGGGCTACAACGATGGCTACTCGTGGACGTCGCCCGTTGGATCGTTCCCTCCTAACTCTTTGGGACTCTACGACATGGGCGGAAATGCGTCCCAGTGGGTCATGGATTGGTGGAGTTCCAAGAACAAGGAAAAAGTTTTGCGTGGCGGCTCGTGGTTTCATGGAGCGATCAAGATGAGCCTGCTCGCCTCCTCCCGGACCCATGTGGCACCGGAGAAGAGCACGGACAGCTACGGCTTCCGCGTGGTCATCGCGGATGACCAGGGAAGGAACGCGGCGCTATGACTCCTGCCTTCGCCGCGATAATTTCGTTGTGTTCATTGGTGTGCCTGTTGATGCTCCGCCGCGTACCGACATCCACCACCATGAAGAAATACCTGCTTCCGATTCTCGCCACCCTCTTCGCCGTTGCTCCACTCAGCCGCATCAGTGCGCAAGAGTACTTCCGTGAAGTCTCCCCGCCGTCCGGCAATCCGCCCGTCTTTGCCAGCGAGTTCGATCAGTTCGGCCCGACCGCCGGCCTCGAGACCCTCGTTCCGCCGACTGCGGACGAGGAGGAAAAGTACAACTTCGCCATCGGGGGCGTGCGCTTCAGCGTCGCCGCGGGTATCGGCGTGGAGTTCAACGACAACGTCACCCTCGCCGACGACGACAAGATCGAGGACATCATTTTTCGCCCCTCCCTCACGCTCGATGCGGTCTGGCGGCTCAGCGAGATGAACACGCTCCGCTTTTCCCTCGGGGCGAGCTACGCAAAATATCTCGACCATAGCGAATTCGACTCACAGTCCGTGCTCCTCTCGCCCAGCTCCGCGCTGGCACTGACCATCCGAGTGGGTGAAGTCGATATCACCGTGCGCGATCGGTTCAGCTATCAGGAGGATCCTTTTTCGCTCCCGACTCTCACCACCGACTCGGCCGTCTATCGGCGGTTTGAAAACAGCATCGGCCTGGAGGCGAGCTGGGATATCAACGACAAGATCAACCTGACGACCGGGTATGATCACTACAACCTCTGGACCCTCGACAGCGAGTTCGAGCAGCTCGAGCGCGCCATCGACACCATCTATGTCCGCCCGTCGTACGCTGTCGGGCCGGCGGTGACGGTCGGCCTCAATGCCTCCGCCAGTTACGTGAACTTCAAACAGGACATCCAGAACGACGGCCAGACGTATCTGCTGGGGCCGTTTGTCGAGGTGCAGTTCAGCCAGGCTACGCGCGCGTATCTCGAGGTGGGTTATCAAAAATTCACTTTCGATAACAACGGCGTCATCTCCGACAACGAGGATGCGGATGGCGTCTATGTGAAGGCATCGCTGGAGAATCAGCTTACGGAAAACTTCAACCAGCGCCTGAGCTTCACCAAGACGGCCGAGGTGGGTTTTGGCACCAACTACTACGATCTCTATCACAGCGAATACTCCGCGAATTGGACGCTGAACGAATCGTTCACGCTCTTCCCGTCGCTCTTCTACGAGTATTTCGAGACCTCCGGTGATCTGGGTGAGGAAGCGCATCGCTTCGGCGCGGCGCTCGGTTTGCGCTATATCTTCACCCCGTCCATTACGCTCGGGCTTGACTACCGTTTCGTCACCAAACGCTCCGACTTCCCGGGCGCTGACTACAACCAGAACCTCGTTCTGCTCAGTCTCTACTACAACTTCTAAGCCACCCGTTATGTTATGAAAACACTCTGCACCCTCTCGGCCCTCGCGGCCTTCAGTTTGGTTTTTCTGCAGAGTGTCCCACGGGCAGCCGGCCAGGAGGGCGTCGCCCCCGCCGATCGGGGCAAAGTGTTGGGCGTCGGTGACACAGTCACGCTGGAGATTCGCGAAGACCGCGAGCCCGCGGTGCCGAAGCGCGTAAGCGACACAGGTGATCTCGATGTGCCTTATATCGGGCGGGTCCATGTTGCCGGCCAGTCCACGGGAGCTGTCGCTGAGAAGATCAAGCGGCTCCTCGAGCAGGACTATTACTATACGGCGACCGTGCGCCTCGCCATCGATCAGGTCAATCCGCAGGGCAAGCTCGGGAAGGTGTTTATTTCCGGCGAGGTGAAAACCCCGGGGCCACAGGTGATCGATACCACCGAGCGGGTGATGGCCAGCGAGATCCTCATCCGTGCCGGCGGCTTCGGTCGGTTTGCAAAAGATTGGGATGTTCGGGTGACCAGCGAGCGGACAGGCGAGACGGTCTCCGTGAATCTCCGGGACGTGATCGAGCGGGGAGACGTGGACAAGGACGTGCGCGTTTACGACGGCGACAAGATCTTCATCCCGAAGAAAATCTGGAATCTCTAGACTTCTCTCCTTTCCCATGGAAACCGAATCCGCACCGCAGTCGCACGACTGGCTGACAAAAGCCGGCGTCAAATTTTACAGGTTCAAGAGCCTGATCAAGCGCCGCTGGTGGGTGCTGCTCCTCACCGTCAGCCTCGGCCTCGCCTATGAAGGCTGGGTCTTGTTCAACAAAGAGACGCGGTATCTTTCCATCGGCAAATTGATGGTCAGTGGCGGCGTCAGCTCTGGTGACAGCGGGCGCTTCAGCGAGCAGTGGTCGGGGTTCTACCAGACGCAGATCAAGATCATCGTGGAGAGCAAGGTCCAGAGACAGGCCCAGCAAAAGCTGGAGATGGAAAAGCCGAATCTGCAGGGCGAAGCGAAGATCGTCGCGGAACTCGATCCAAGAACGAACATCTTTTTGGTGAAAGGAATTGGATCAAATCCGGAATATGCGAAGGCTTACGTCGATGCGGTGATGGAGGAGTTTCTCAATTACAAACGCGTGCTGCGACTCGGGCGCAGCGGCGTAATGGCGGAAAACATCAGCGAGGAAATGAAGCGGCTCAGCGACAAGATGGATGGCGAGGAGAAGGCGCTGCAGGAATTTATGGAGAAGAACAACATGATTGCCTGGACGGAGCAGAAGAACACGGCGGCGAAGTTCCTGAACGATTTGCAAACCCGCGAGGCCACGTTGCAGACGGAACTGCTCGGGCTGGAGAATTTGAGTGCCGAAGAATTGATGTCCCGCGGAGGGTCCGCGCCGCAGCAGGGAGGACCGCCCGCGAGCGAAACGCCCTACGCGGCGGAGTTGAAGGCTCAGTACATCCAAGCCACGCAGCAGTTGATCCAGCAGCGGGCGGAATACGGCGAGAAGAGCCGGATTTGGAAACCGAAGCACCCGCGACTGATCACCCTTCAGCAGGACATCGCTACCATCGAGCGCACGCTCAAAACGCTCGAACTGCAAAATCAGCAGAGCAGCCTTTCCCGTATGTCTTCGATCAAGGCGGAGTTGGAGAGTCTCAAGTCGAGCATTGCTTCCTGGGAGGAGAAGGCGCTCGAGGCCGGTCGGAAAGATTTCGAATACAAGGGCATCTCCGGCGCGGTGGCGCGAACGACGGGACTCTATGAAAAGCTGGCCTCCAGCATGACCGAACTCCAAGTTGCGGACACTGACACCGAGAACGTGCAGATCATGGAGTCGGCGAGTCAGGCCCGCGTCATTCCGCACGGCGTTGTCCGCCACCTCAGCACGGGTCTGGTGGTCGGTTTGCTGCTGGGCGTGGTCATCCTCGTGCTCCTGGATCGCACGGACGACCGTTTTTCTTCCTCGAGCGAAGTGATCGAGCATTTTTCCGAGCCGATCCTTGCGCAGATCGCCGATGTGCAGGCGACGCGCACGGAGGCGGGGCTGCCGCTGCTGGCGCTGGAGGATGATCGCTATGCCTTTGCGGAGGCCTTTCGCAGCCTGCGCTCGTCGCTCGTTTTCATGCCGAATCAAGGCGAGCTGCGCTCGCTCATCGTCACCAGTTCCATTCCTGGCGAGGGAAAATCGACCATCGCCAGCAACCTCGCCATCACGATGGCGCTGGCCGGAGCGAAAGTCGTGTTGGTCGATGCCGACCTGCGCCGTGGCGATCTTGCGCATCTTTTCGACACCGACGGACGCACCGGCCTCTCGAGCGTGCTGCGCGGCGAGGCTGAATGGCGGGCGTCTTTGCAGAAAACGAAATACCCGACGCTCGACTTGCTCCCGCGCGGTCCGGTGACGAACCAGTCGAGCGAGTTGCTCCTTCTGCCGACGGTTCATACGCTGCTGGCGGATTTGAAGGCGAACTACGATCTCGTCATTTTCAACACCTCTCCGATCCTCGCGACCGACGACACGCCGACGCTCGCGCCGAACTTTGACGGAACGCTGATGGTGGTGCGGGCGCAATTCACCTCCGCCCGGCTGGTGCACAACGCGCTGAACAACCTCTACCAGCGCCAGATCAACGTCCTCGGCTTCATCCTGAACTGCGTCGATGCCGAGATGCCGGATTACTACTACTATCGGTATCCGAAGTACTACGCGGCCTGATTCGTCGCGTGGGGGAAACTTCCGTTTGCATTCGCCGGGGCGTCCCGACATCCTCCGCCGATGGCGAAAGAAGAGGCTATTTGTACTGAAGGAGTGGTGACCGACGTGCTTCCGGGGACGATGTTCCGCGTGAATCTCGCGAACGGCCACAACGTCCTCGCGCATATCTCAGGAAAGATGCGCAAGCATTTCATCCGGATCGTGCCAGGGGACAAGGTCTCCGTGCAGCTCTCGCCCTACGACCTCACGAAGGCGCGCATCACTTTCCGCGAAAGATAAGCGCGCTCGTGCGGCGCGATGCGTAAGTAATGGCAACCGCGCCCCGGTGGGGCGCTCATCAATCAAACTCAAAAAAACCAATACCATGCCTATTCCAGACGAAAACCTTCATGATCCCCTGCGGCCCGCATCGACCACGGTGCCGCCCGTTACTCCCAACTACGGCACCTCGCCCGCGGCGGAGGTGGAAAGCAGCAAGAGCCACATGAGACAGGCGGGGGACGATCTGCGCTCCGCGGCTGAGAGCAAGGCGCGCGAGCTGCGAGCGGCGGCTGAGGCCAAGGCGTCGGAATTGCGCGGCAAGGCCGAAGTGAAGGCCACGGAACTACGCGGCAAGGCCGAGGAAGCCTACGGCGATGCGCGTGCGAAGGTGCAACACCTTCGCGAGGATGGAGAGCATTACGTCCGCCAGAACCCATCGCAGGCGGTGCTCGCCGCGCTGGGCATTGGCTTCGTTCTGGGTCTCGTCTTCCGGCGCTAGCTGATCGGATTGCTCGATGGCTGCTGACGGCGGTTTTTTCACGCACGTCGGGGAGACGTTTTCGGCGTCGGCCCAGTATCTGCGCGCCCGGATGCGCCTCATGGGGACCGAATCCCGTGAGGCGCTCGGGCACTATCTGTGGATCGTCATCTATCTGGTGGCGGCACTGGTGATGCTGGCGTTCACCTATGTGTTCTTCGTGGTGAGCGTGGTATTCCTGATCCAATACCTGACCCAGATTCACTGGGGATGGGTTTTGCTCGCCGCGGCCGCCGTGCATCTCATCGTGGTGATCGTCTGTGCGCTCGTGGCGAAAACGAAGTTCAGCCAGCCGATGTTCCAGACGACTCTCGCCGAACTCAAGAAAGACCAAGAATGGCTGCGACGACCGACCACAAAAACACTCTGATCCGTGATCTGCGCGAGGCGCGTGAGCGGTTCGACGTGAGTATGCGCGGCGTGCGCCGGGGCATCGACCTCCCTGCGCGCACGAAGCGATCGTTTCAAAAGCGAATGCCGATCTGGCTCTCGGGCGCGCTCGCATTCGGCTGGCTGCTTTCCAAGATCCCGGCCCGGAAGCGGCGCGAGAAAATCTATGTGGATAGGGACGAGATCGAGGTGAAGCGGGTGGTGAAGGCGGGCTTGCTGGTGAGTCTGCTGAAGCTGATCTTCAGCGCGGCGAAACCGGCGATCCTGGCTTACGCGACGAAGCGGATTTCCGATCTCGCCACCAGCCAGAAGCGAGTCGAGCAGAAGGTCCAGAAGGTGGATCGCAAGGTGGAAAAGGTGGACCGGCAGACGAACTGAAGGACCTTCGCAAATTCGTGAAATTCCTCCTGGTCCTCCCCGCGCTTCTTTTCTCCATGATCGCGGCTGCTCGGGCAGCGGAGAACGTGAAGGAACTGCTCGATTTCTCGACTCTGCCGCCGACGGTGCGGGCGGTGGCGGAGGAGCAGACGGCGGGGGCGAGGATCAAGGAGGTGGAGACGAACTTCGAGGACGGGAAGCAGGTGCATGAGGTGGAGTTCGAGAAGGATGGGCGCGAGATGGCGATTCTCATTTCGCCTGAGGGGAACCTGGTGCTCACGCGCGAGAGATACCGGTGAAGAACGCGTCGGCCGGATTGGCGGTGGCGGTCGAGGCGGCTGCGCCGGGGGCGAAGATCGAGAAGATCACGAAGCTGACGAAGGAGGGGACGTCACACTACCGGGTCGGGATGCGGATGGAGGGGAAGATCAAGGAGCTGGTGCTGGAGGCGGGCGCGGTCGAGAAATAGCGGATGCGTGAGCGATTGCTCCGGGCGGTGGCGCGGCGAGTGGGGTTGCGCGAGGTGACGGATGCGCTGCGGCTGGTGGATGGAGTGGGGGATGGGCTCGAGGACTTGGAGGTCGATGAGTTTGCGGGGGCTTGGCTGGCGCAGACGCGGGGCGGGGAGGCTCCTCAGTGGCTGGGGGA